>Ga0307507_10008967_pt1 | contig 13565 bp, 18 predicted proteins | sample 7_EM_MG_FD_207223 | JGI IMG/M metagenome (GOLD analysis project Ga0307507, IMG submission 207223) | Populus trichocarpa ectomycorrhiza microbial communities from riparian zone in the Pacific Northwest, United States - 7_EM | ecosystem: Host-associated > Plants > Roots > Unclassified | place...
TGCATCATTGGATCAAGGTGAGATTTTCTTTCCCCCCCCCCTTTTTTTTTTCTTTCGTAATCTGTGTTATCACCTGTTTGTAATATCTTGGGAACTAACCTTTTGGTTCTCATAATAGATTGTGATGCGACTGAGCAAAGCCGATCCCAACGACCCTGGAAAGCGACGTCATTTTGAGATCTCCATCGACTCTCCATTACACATTCTGTCATGCCACGCAACAAGCGCAAACACAGCTCTTCCAGCATACAACAGTCTCACCCCTGGGGTTGCACCTCCCGGCACCCACTGTTCGTGTCCTCCTTTGACCCGAAGGAATTCGCCAAGGGACGGAACACCGACGTTGAATGTAAATACACAAGTGGGACACTTTTCTTCCGGTCAACCAGAACCTCCCAATGAGGTTGCTAGGCCACTCCATCTCATTCGTTACCCATCCCACAACCCTCCTCCGTTTGACTATGATGTAGCTCCGCCACCGCTTATCACTCCTCCACCAAAGTACGAGTCGGTAGTATTGGGAGAAGGGCTAGCGGATTACTTTCAGCGTCTGGCAGACGAGACAGCTGGGGATGACGATACAGACGACGAACTTGTGAACGGCGATCATAGGCGGTTGATGCCGCCTTTGACACCGGGCGGTCGGATTGCCAGGAGCATGGACGAGAGGCGGACATGGATGCCTCTTGGGATATCTAACCAAGCACAATAGACAGACCCCCCCCATCCAAATGCACCCCCCCTTTTCCTATCTCATTTGCCGTTTCCTTTACCACTCTTTCCTGCTCGTTCCTTACTCTTCTCATGGTGTTTATATTTTCCCGACACCTTTTGAATATTAATTCAAAGAGGGGCATTCTGTTATTCCCCAAACCTTTAGCTCCCGCCATGGGCTTTTCCCTTTTTTCCCCTTTCCCCCTCATTTCTAGGAGTTCTTTTCCTATTTTCCATTACAAATTGGGTGTATTCATATTCCATTTTTGGTTTGTGTTTATTTCATTTCTCAATTTACTGGCTTTTGGGGATGGTTCTCAAAACACAAATTATGCGAAGTTTGTGAATCCCTCTGTGTTTCCTTTCTTTTTGCTTCATCTCTTTTGGTTTTATTTGCCCATTCGTTTTGCTTCTTTTTTTTCGATCCTTTTTTTCTTTTTGTTTTCCTTCAAAGCGCAAGGGGTTTTCTGCTATTTCATTTCATTTTATACTTGGACATCATCAATTATACAGGGTTTTTAGGTGGGGGTTCTTGGTTATTTAGGTTCTTTATATTTGCATGGGAGTGGATCTGGGTTGGGTTGGGAACGGTAGATCGTGGGAAGGATGTTATCAAAAAAGAGAAATATCCCCATCTTAATCTTCCTCATGGGAAATACTGGTAGACTGGTGGCGGCGAAGTGCAGCCCAAATTTCGCGTGTTTTTTTTTTTTTGTTTTCCGTGCTTGCAGAGTTTGTAAGCACGGTACCGTACCGAGGCTCGAGAGCAGAAAAAAGATGGACATAAGCACTCGAGTAATTCGTGTCCTCTGTGTTAGATGCCTCAACCCTCTGGATTATGTGTTCAAGAGGCCGAGGATCTGGTATACAGTATATCTCAACATTTACGCCTTTGATAAGCATGGGAATCTTTTACCATGGGGTCCGCTGTGAAGAACTTGGAAAGTCAGTCGAAGCGCCCGGGGGCTTTCTCTTGCAGCTCATAACGATGAGGCATAGTATTATCATAATACAGTACTTATTTCGAAACTTCTAGACATCAAAAGTTCACACAAGCTACAAAAGCTGCGACCATTTTTTTCTTCTTCGAATCTTGATATTATGCTTCTCACAATCCGAACATTTCAAAGAGCCAAAAAAAAAATACCGGATTCGGTTGGATAAACCGTGCCGAGGTTTCTGCTAAGATTGCGTGACATTGGAAATATTAGACCATTTTCGACTTCTACTCGAGTAGATGCTGTTGCATTAGAGAGCCATTTGGCACCTAGACTATGATACGTACTTTTTCTCACTTGAAAAATACAAATCCTGAGTTTGAAATTTCTCGTTCTTGGCGTGCACGGGCATAATTTGTATAGATGGGTGACTCGAAATATGGGGAAGTTGCCAAATGACTTTATGATACTGGTAGCCTTTAATACCATCTGATACGTCTTGTACTAGTACAGGGACAATCGATTGATAAAGCGATAAGGACTGGCCGCTCAGGTTTTAATAATATCATAGGATTGAATTCATATTATGACGGAACCATATAATATGGTATCTCTACCGTAATCAAAAATAAGGGATTCGAGAAAACTACCGTTATTCCTGCATTTATAGTGAGAAAGCATACCGGTATCTGATTTTGTGGAATTGAGGCACACTCTTCTCTTATTACGTGTACTGTACTGCACCGGTATGGGGTAACCGTGCTTTCTTGTTTCTAAAACGAGCCTGCAGCACTATGGCCAACTTTCCAGCTGGTAAATACTTGCACTTGAGCCTTGGGCGTGGTTGGATCTGTCAAGTACCGTAGTGAGTGAGTGAGAGTCCAATATCTTGAAAGTGCAGATCCTGTTCTCTTGGTCATTTTGGGCTAATTTGTTATAATTTATTAAATACTTGTACAGCCTTGCCTATGCGTGACAAGGCGTGCCTATATAATTAGAGTAGGTGCTGTAGGTAGGTAGGCGTATGGGTTGCGGAGCTGGTGCCGGAGAGTTTGGGGAAATGGTATACGGACATTTCTTTTTATTGGCAAAGGAGTATCATAGCTGGAAAAAAAAGAGAAAGAACATAATAATATTATCATAAGCCTTATATTTCAGTTGCTTGGGCGATTTGGTTGAAATCTGAGAGGATGCCCAGGGCACCTATGATAGGATGGCATTATTGAGAAAAGGAACTTTAGGTTCTATGATATAATGTTGTATCATACTTGTAGGATTCGATCTTGAGCTGAATCTGGCATTGAGGTGTTAGAACTGCTCACATGTTGTATAATCTCAGCAGAAACCTTGGCACTGTTGACTTCTGGTTATCTTGTGGGTTGAAAAAGATATCATTTCTGGGTTACTGTATGGCTGGCGATCAAATATGTCATTGTCCCATACTAGATATTGTAGTACCGGTATACGCACCGTACTCGAGTACAGTACTGCACAGCACAGACCAACGGCAAATAGGCTGGCAGGAGGAGACAGCATGCGAGATCTCCACTGGCTTGCTTGCCTACGTGCTCGCCATTGCGCATCAAGATCGATCTTTACTACCGCGCTTCCGCAAAAAGCACTTCCCCCCCTCACACTCTTTCTGCCTTGCCTTACAGCACTCGAGTACCGTGCCCCCGACGTCGACGACGATGGCAACGCCCCCATGCATTTACCGTTGGGAAGATCGCTGACGTGACCGTAGAGATCTACTCCCCACTCGTAAGAAATTACGCGGCGGTTATATCTGGCGTACGACGGATCCTTCTTGGCTAGGTTAATTACGCTTGGAATGTGGGTGAGTGAGAGTGAGTGGTACCGTAGGGGGGGAGGTGCTATGGTGAGATGGAGAGAGGTTGCCTCTACTGGTATGCCATTTTTAGAAGTGAAGGTGGGCGGTTAGGTTTATTGGTGGAACTACGGAGTACGTACCGAAGGCTTCAGACTGCCGGTACAGTACTGTGCGTAGAGCATCTCACTGGGAGGACGTTGCTATCAGTACCGCGCATATAGTGCAAGGCCCGCTGAGAGGTTATAAAATTGTTCCTTGAGGTTAACCAGCCAACTATATCCCGGTTTGTTCAGGTCCCCCCAGGGAGATGTTTTCAAACAAAACGAGTATAATATTATTTTGTGAGCTAACCTAAATTGACCCCTCACTAACTGGCTTTCTGATGGGTACTTGCGCTCGAGTACAAATAACATAGTTTTCAAAGTCAAGGGCTACTAATACTAGCAACGGCCATGATATGGATTGAGTGAAGGTTGAAAGCTGACTTGACCGCTCCATGCGTAGCATTGTACGTGTACATACATGGCGCGTCTATAACTTATCCAAGCATGCTTAAGGGGGGATTCCCCCCCCGCATCCAGGAGGTGTATGGTACCGGTATTGTAATGGTATTGCAATGGTATGGTAGTCTTCTGTCTTCGTTTCACAGGTTCCCACCCGGTGACAAATGTCGTTTCAGCATAGTCGCGGGAATCCTGGCCCGTCACTCACTCACTCGTTCACCCCCCGCATTTTGTATGGGGTTTGTTTTGGTTTGCTTGCCAGGGTAGGTGCCGTGCTATCGTGAAGGTGAGTTATGCTCCTACTAATTGCCCTTGATGATCAGTGCTGCGATAGCTACCTTTTTGCGCGCGCCCCTTGGGATATGCGCATATCAATTCTAGCGTAGGATATTGTAACTTTGAGCGTGGTGTATAGCACTGTGCGGTACTTGCAGTACTATAGCATAGCATAGTGGGGCGTAGTGTGGACAGGCAGGTAGACAGGTATTGCACTGCAGGGCGCTTCAAGCTCTAACTTAACCTATAGTCCCTATTTTTTATTTGTCCTGCAGAAAGATTTACCTCTAGTTTTTTTTATCTCCTCCCTTTTCCTTCCTTCCTTCCTTCCTTCCCTTCTACTTCTCACAACCACTTCCTCTTCTCTCCTCCTACCAATCCCTCTTCTTTTTTCTCTTTGTTTTTTTTCTTTTCTTTCCCCCCCTTCCCCCCTACGTTCTCTCGGCGGGTTCGATCTCGAAAAGACTGAATTCTTTCTTTCTTTCCTTTTCTCTTCTTTCGGGTTCTTCAATTCGAAACTACATTTTTGTATAATACTCTTCAATTCTTCCTTCACCATCTGCATCATCTTATCCCATCCAATCCCAAGCGTAATATCCCCCACGGCCGGACCGTCATACATTTTTCGAACGACCAAGCCAACCAAGAACCGGTTTATAGAAGAAGGAAAGAAAGAAAAAGGACACATCCAAACAATAAAGGAAAGAAAGGAAAGCTATAAAAAATTGCGACAGCTTGACTGCTCAGTTCGCCATGCCCATTTCCCAAAAGTTGCGTCTGGCATATGTCGCTGAGTGGCTACTCGTCGTATCAGTCTCCGCTGTCCCAGTAGAGCACTCGCCGGTGGTAGAGGGTGACAGCAGCATGGTTATGATATACGAGAAAAGGGAGGAGAATCCCGATTCGATGGAGCAGGTTGTCAATGACGCGGTTAGGCTGGATCATGAGATTGCTCATCATAGCCGCAAAGGGAACAGGGATTCGGACAGCGATGGGGATTCGGACAAGTCGGAGGACGGTTCGGTTAGTTTAATCTCTCCTGTTTTGTGCTTTAAGCTTAATTCCTGGTTCATTAGTAGTTTCTTTTTTTGGCTTAATTTTTGTTTCATGGAAGAGTGATCGGGTGTGATGCTGATATGTCTTAGGTCGATGGAAGAAAGCATGATGACGCCCCTTCCCGTCCGCCCCCCTCGGGGGAGGCGGGCCCTGCTAGACTGGAGGGTCCTTCTACAGTTGCGAAAGGTTTGATGATAGCTGGAGGAACAATTGGTATGCCTACCACATGTTCTAATCTATCATGATATAATAGTTAACTCAATTGGAACTTATAGCTGCATTTATATTGGTAGCAGCAGTCGCCTTCTGGCTATACAAGACTAAAGGCAAAGCATTCCGGAGAACCAACTTCAAGTGCTGGAAGCGCGGCGGTGCACACAGACTCCGCGGTGGAGACACTGTGTACGACGAGAAACCCCCACTATACCAAGCACAGAGTACAATCTCACGACCGGGCATGGAACGCAAGCACTCCACCCCCAGAATGCCCTTTCCACCACCACCAGCAACACTAGCGCCATCCTTCACCTCCCTAGAGCGCCACCAATCCCGCAAACCCCTCTTAATCCGCACCTCCCTCCTCCCGAAAAACCAACCAGTCTCCTCGCCATCCCCAATTGACCAAAAAGGAACTTTCTATGACGGAGCCTCCGAGGTGGACTCTCCCTCCTCCCGGCAACGGGAACAACCACCCCTCCCACCGCCAGCCTACATGTCAGACCACCCTCTCCTAAGCCCCTCCCAATCCTCCTCCATCTCAAACATCAAACCCCGAAACGCCACCACCAATAGCCGACAATCATCATACGCGAAAATGTACCCCCCACCACCAATCCCCAAGTCTAACATCACTCCGCGCGGCCTGGCTCCTATGGACTCGCACTTCTCCTGGACAACAGCAACCACATCGGAAGCCCCCAGTGCCGCAAAAAGCGTCCGCTCCTCTGTCGATAGTGAGCCCAGATTCCGTGGCGTGAATTCCTGGGTCAGTCATCAGGCCGGAAGACTCGAGCGGAGTGAAAGATCAGTCCAGCTACAGCTCGAGCAGCAGCAGCAGGCAAGGGATGTCCCGCTGGGCAGCTCTCCGGGAACGCCTAGCGCCTTCACGCATCATCCTGGTGCTCCTGTGAGCTTTTTGGCAGATCGGTCGCCGAGGGAGTAGGTGGGTGTGGATAAACGGCTGTTACAAGGGACAAGGGGGAGGCAGGTGGATTTTCTATATGGTGGGTGTAATTATTGTGGAGTATTGTATGTAGGTGTATATCGTGCTTTTGTTTTGGACCTTTTCCCTTTCCTTTCATTTAGTTCTGTCTCGTTTTTTGCGTTTTTTTTGTGCTATGTGCTCTCGTTGTGTATGCTGCGTTGTGGTTTGTATGGCTACGTACGGTACTGACAGAACGGAGGGTAGTAGTACCGGTATTGATTTGTAGAACGGGAGGAATGTACATATCCGCAATAATTCAGAAAAAAAGAGAAAAAAGTAAAATAAAAAAACCATCGTATCGGCACTTCTCTGCTCGGAGCCATCTTACCTTACCGCAAATTTATTATCTAGAATCTGATTATATATTATTATTATTATTACAATGAAATCTGCATCAGGGATCCACCTCGAGTGATATTTCATGATGAATATAAATATATACCCCTTACCCAGTAGCTGACCTTAGGCCGATGCCGCAGACAATACTTCCCCGCTGGCGGGACCTCCGATGATAGGACTTTCTTTCTTTCTTTCTTTCTTTCTTCCTCCCTCCCCTCTACTTCCCCTGTGCTAGATACAACAGGTGATGTTTTTATATTATATATTATTATTTTTATGCTATCATAATATCAATATTTTTTTTCAGTTTAGAGTATTCTCTATGTATGTAATTGCGAACGGATTGTCCTCACAACATCAGTTGTTAAGGCGTGTTATGTTATGTTATATCTGAGCCCGGGCTCAAATAGTTTTGTATAGAAAATGGTAGATATTTGTATGGATGGATTATTGATTTGACCTTGGGATATTAACTCGAAAACTACTAATATGTTATATTTAGGAATTAGTCTCGTTATAAAGAAAGGGCTTTCTTTTAGACTTTCCACACCGGCTGTTTCCTGATCCCGCTGCCTCTGACCGCAAGAGAGGGGGCCCACCCACTCTAGGGGACGAATTGGTTCACATTTTGTTAGATGTTGGGTGGGCCTTATCAAAACATGAATATATTTTTACCCCTTGGTAAATACCTATACTCTGCACCTTTATCAGAAGTATTATATTATAGCTAGAACTGAGTCGTATGATACTTTCTCCCTGATCCTAGGACACTCTAACCTTTGGCATGTATAGCTATTTCGTCTTCAGATTGGTAACTTAGTCTATTACTCCCCTACCCCGGAACCCACTTCCTATAGTATTATTAGGGTATATATTTTTGTACACTGGTAATTATTGGATATTTTTGTAGACCAGTACTTTTAGTATGATATATCGTTTGTATGCGGGCCAATTAGCTCTTTTTATTATAATAATAATAATATTATTATATTTATTATCGATATTTAAATCTGACTGGCTATATTAAAGCTTATAGTATCATATACAGTATATATAAATTGAGACCCTATGGGAGCTTAAATAATAGTTGACTATTATCTTTATAGTGGAAAATTACTTTTCGTAGTTTACCAAAATAGAATTATTCAATTATTAGGGTCTTGATTTGCCCCAAAAGTGATATTAGATTCCCCTCCTCATTTCCTCTTCCACTCACTATTAAGGCTAGAGGGGGAAAGTGGGAGCTCTAGCCTTCCAATTTCCATTACTTGGTTGAGGATGCCATGCTCCAGGTAAGGGCAGTCTCTATAATTCGAGTGATAAGGCGCAAATTTCGACAGGAAGGAAAATACAGGGAAAGAAGCACGCATCACCTCTCCACCAAATCATTAACAACCATATACCGACTAAATCCAATCCACCCCCACCTAAACCACCTCATCTGGCTAACGTGCGCTTGCACCATGGCACTCCTAGCCTTAAGATACCCCGCCCAGGAACTAACAAACACCACCCTCCGCATCCCCTTCCCCTCTTCCCCCGCCAACCACCGCACCACGACCGCATCCAGAAATAAAGCATACTTCCTCCAAATCGGCACGCTGGTCAACGTGAACAGCCTGGCCCCAGACTCCCTTGTAGAAACGTACTCCTCGGCTCCGCGCAGCAGCGAAATGTGATTCGGGTGCGAGGAAACGCCGGACTCGTCGAAAGTTATGATTGCAGAGGGATTGTGCTCTGAGAGGATCTCTGAGATCTTGGTGGGGGGCCAGGTCTTTGTCATACTGTCCTGTAGTTCACTACTCTCACCCTCGTCATTAGCTTTGCACGGAGGAGGAGGAGGGGGAGGAGGAGGAGGAGTGGTGAGTACGGATGATCAAAAGAGTGAACCCGCGTTCTATCCACGCCTAATATCTCGCAGCTGGCTATTAATTCTTTTTCCCGAATTGGGCCGAGGCTCTCAGCATTGCCGGTTGAGAGGCAGAGGACGCTGACGGTATTGTTTAGAGAGGGTGAGGTTAGGGCTAGCAGGGTTGGTGCGAAGAACATTGCTTCGTCGTCCGGGTGCGCTATGAGGAGGTGAATTGTGGTGTTTTGGAGAGAGGGTGGTGGGGGGGGTTGGTTTGAAGCTGTGTAGAGCCTGGGCATTGTTGTTAGTCTGTAGAAATGAGGAAAGAGGAGGTGAGGTACCATAAAGCGGAAATAAGCAGAGGGAGGAGGGAGAGGGTGAGGATGATGATCATTTTTGGAAGCCGTGATTAGGGGGGACTAGGCCCTTAGGGGAGGTTATCAAATGTGTTGTTGGGGGAGTGGAATGTGAATTGGAATTCGTTTATTATAGCAAATTTAACAGCAAAGTCATTGAGGTTCTGCGAAATTGACTTCCCCACAAAAGCAAGTTGCCACTTGAGCCTCAACCCAACCAACCCCCCTACAAGTATTCTACCGGTATAATATTACCATCCCCAAAACGCATCACCACCACCACCCCCACCCCCACCACCACCACCACCACCACCACCATCATCGCAAAAACCCCCCTACACAATGGCCCGAACAAAAAGAACCCCAACTCGCACCCACACCCCACCAATAACATACACCGAGATCCCCATGAAAACCCCAAACCGCGACGCCCCATCCGGAAAAACCCTAATAGACCTAATAGACACCCACCGTCCACGCGACCCCTCCGGCACCCCAATCCCCTCCTCCTCCACCCCAACTGAAGATGAAGAAGAAATCTTCGGCCCCGGAATGCAAGCACTCTGTCTCACCGTTCCCTTCTGCATGTTACTGGGCGCCTTCGACTACCTCGTGCACCTCCAATACCGTCAAGAAGTGGACTTGAGGGGGATCATTTGGAAGGTTATTAAATCCTCACCACGTACGATACCCCACTACCAGCTTCTATATATTTGTCGTGTGCCTGACCAAATTAGCGATATTCACCATAAACTACGCTTTCCACTCCAGGAGGAATTGGCTTTCCGCGCAAGCTCTGTTGTTCGCTATAAGTGTGCTTGCTGGATGTTGGCTTGTCAGGGCAGTTAATCGTACGGGGTATTATGCCGTTATGAAAAGGGCGCCGCAGGTCGGGACTTTGTGGATCTGGGCTGCTGTTGAGATGAATTTGGTGCCGGTCTTGGGTAGCTGTTTGCTTGTTGGAGGGTATAGTTGGTATTTTGGGTATAGCTGGGTTTAGGTTAGGGATGGGGAGGGAGGGAGGAGTATCGGTTAGAGTTATAGTTTTGATATCCCGAGTTAATGTTTAGGTTAGTGTTAGCTTTAAAGGTAGATGATATAATACCTCTAGGCTTTCTCGTTACCACAAATCGTGGGTGACGAGTTCAAGTTATTATCCAATTCCTTACCTAAAAGCAAAAAAAGAAACTGTACAGTTGAACTAACCCCAATAAGTGGATATGTAAAAAAAAGAGAAATCTAGGTAGTCCCCCGCCGCTTTTTAAGCATCTAAAATATTTACAGCCAAACACCCCCCCTCCTTTGATTCCCCCCCCCCAACGCCACCAAATACAACCCAACCCATCTAATCTAAATAGTCCACTTCCTTAGCCCCAGTTCCCAGCGGCGTCCACGGCCTCTTCCTCCGCCGAATCGGCAAAGGCGTCCATTCCCTCTCCTGCCCAAGCTCCAGCACAATATATCCCGAGTCAATAGTGTAAATTGCCTTCCCGCCTAAGAAGTGCGCCCACGCCGCCACGACCTCCGGTACCTTCCTGCGCGTGTACTCGGTGTTCATGCCCTTGCCCAGAATCAACAACTCCACCCACCGCCGCATCATGGACCGGAAGCGGTGTAATTCTCGCTTGACAACGGCAACCTCCTTTAACACCTCGGTCTGCTGGATCGCTGTGTCGAGGTCCGTTTCTCCGAGGACGGTGCCGTACTTCTTTTCGAGGTCTACGGAGCGCTTAAGTAGGTCCATATACATCTCGACCGCCTCCTTCATCTTGTCTTCTGCGGGGGAGACGTACTGCCGCGAGATGAGAGACCGGACGAGGTAGTCGTACATTTCTATCGTCGGGCCAACGTTGTATGGAGGCGCCCTCATAATTTCCCAGATTTCCAACACGGATTGAGCTGGCATGACCCGCGCGGGTGGGCGAGTGAGAGCGTATGTCCAGTTCAGCAGGTTGATCCAGGCAGGTAGTGATATCGGGACTTTGTATCTGCGGGAGACATGATCGACGACTCTGATCGCCGTCGCGATGTCGTTGTTCGCACCGAAGCACATTGAGAACGTGGCCAACGTGTGTTGCGTAGGATATATGACCGAGTCGGAGGGGACGGTAGGCGGCTCAGAACCCAGATTATTATCGGATTTCGCCAGGCCATTGACGTTCACGCCCCACACGCTCATCAATAACTCCTTTATACTCCCGATATCTCCCGCACGAGACATAGCTATGGTTAGAAGATCGAAGGTCATGCTATTGGGATGCACAGCCTTCCGGATCATTTGAGCGTACATATGTGATGCGAACGTTCGCATATGCTTCGCGGTTATAGTCCGCCGACTCTGCATCGTCCACTGGGACATGCGGACGCCCCGTTCGGTAGCTATGGTTCCGATTTTTGCGGCAACATAGCAGTTGTAAGTCCACGTATCCGGCACCAGGTCTTCCCGGGCGACAATCTGGCGCCAGAGATCATCCGCCATACTCATATCACCGCCAGCCCTCGCGCAGTCCAGCAAATGGCAGTACTCAACGATGCCCAACCGATATCCGCGCCGCTGCATCGCCTGGGTGACAATCCTCAACCTCGATCGGAACTCCTTAAAACTATAACTTACTTTGTGAACTTGCCCACGGCCGTACTCGTCTATGTAATGCCGTGGCCGTAAGGATAGGTACCGTCTCGGCCGTAGGGAAAGTAATATCGAAGAGAACTCCCTGGCAGACAATTGATACGTGAGACCTTGACTACGCACTTGCATGAAGTGATGCCATATCGCCAGGTCAGACCTATTCTCTATCGCCTGTAGGAGTTTTCTAACGGGTGTATCGCGCCGGTAAATGGTGATCGGCGTGAGCCCAGTAATGCTGGTATCCAACGCTGAAAACGCACTCGAATCACCAGGGATGCTCCTCCTGGACCCCTTTGAGGCCACTGATAGAGATGGGAGTGGAGCCGGGGCCGGGTGGGCGGCGGATTGGGCACTGCGGGCGAGCCGTAGGGATAACACCCTCCCGCGGGTGCCCGGAGGACATACTCGGAATCTCTTGCTGGCGGAGATTGAGACGGAGTGTAATCCATTCATAAGGAGGGGATTCTCCGCCTGGAAAACCTGGTTCAGACGGACGAATGAACGGGGGTGTTGGGGGGGAGAAGGAGCGGAGCCGTTGGGGCTCAATTGACAGTCGGGGAGGGGGGAAAAAATATTTCCCACGGGCTTGGTTGTGGGCGTGCCAAGCCGCCGCTGGACGTTTCTCTAGTGCGGCCTTTTGAGCCCTGTGGGCCCTGCTTGGAAAAAGGTGCGAAAACGTTATGTCGATGATAGTTGTAGAATTTGGGATGCTTGAGAAGCCTACGAAAATATATTTTCAGGTGGTGAGAGGTGGGCACGGTGATATGCTAAATTGAGGAGTGGGCATTCAATAGCCGCAACTTAGGGCTAGGGAGCCAGCCCTCAAAGACAATACTAGGCACGTTCAGTAGCCTATGTAGTCCAGATGCTCAATATAATTGCAAGGTTTAAGGTAGTCTAGTCTGAAAACTTCACCATAAATCCAGCACGATCTAGGGAGACTCGCCCACGACCCAGCCTCGCCAAGCCAACAAATCGAGTGATGCCGCATGTAAAGATCGATCCAAGATATCTTAGTCATCACTCAAGCCTAGATCTCGGTTCCACCTGTCGAGTCCCAGCTCCTGCCTTCCTCCCCGCCTCATCTCTGAGAGCCTTCGGTGAACACAACACCCAATGTCAGACTCCTACCGCCCTTCCAACTCCCCCTTAACAAATGGACACCACCGCGACCCCCATCACCACCTCCGCCCAACCTCCACCCTCCCACCACCACACCCATCCCTACCCCCCGCGCCAATCCTCTCCGAAGAAGCAAAATCCACAATTGATCTTCTCAAAACAACCTACAAAAAGCGCGGCCATTTCGACTCTCTACGGAAAGATATCTATCAATCTTTTACCGATAGCGTATTCCTCCTTCCGTCTCCTCCCCTCCCCCTCGAGCTTCGCTAACGCAACCGTATCCTGAAGGACACAAAGCTCCACTTCATAACCGCCCTCGAGAAAATCGCCGGCGCAGAGATCGAGCGCGACCCAAGTTTGCTTGCGAGGGATAAGGGCAAGGCAGCAGAATTGATCGAAACTACAGTATTACGGGGCGATACGTATTCTAATGTAGAGAAGGCGGTGGAAGAGCTACTTGCGGCTAGGAGGGCAGAGATTGAGGGGATGCTGAGGGGGATTATGGAGGAGCAGGGGCTTTTGCCGAGGGAGGAGGAGGAGGAGGGAAGTAGGAAAGGGGGGAAGGATAAGGATGGAGATGCGGACATGGGCGATGCTGTGCCTGTGCCTGTGCCTGTGCCTGTGCCTGTGGAGAGAGAGCGTGAGAGAGAGCGCGAGAGAGATAGGGATAAGGATAGGGACAGGGACAGGGACAGGGATAGGGATAGGGACCGTGAGAGAGATAGGGAGAGGGAGAGGGAGAGGG
>Ga0307507_10008968_pt1 | contig 13564 bp, 16 predicted proteins | sample 7_EM_MG_FD_207223 | JGI IMG/M metagenome (GOLD analysis project Ga0307507, IMG submission 207223) | Populus trichocarpa ectomycorrhiza microbial communities from riparian zone in the Pacific Northwest, United States - 7_EM | ecosystem: Host-associated > Plants > Roots > Unclassified | place...
GCAAATTTGGCAAGTCAAGATCTCATGCTATTCCATGCTGCCTCTTCAATTTTTTTTGGGTGATCGCCGCCGTTCTGGCTTCAAAACAGTACAGCTGAATGTTTGTGTACATCTGTTTTTATCTCAATGTCTCATGGCTCACATGGATGCTTTTGGCATGCTTCGTCAATTGCCTCCAGCAATGATGGGCAGCAGGTCAAGGAGACAGGCAATTGCACAAACATTGATAGAAAATATTCACATGTCAGTCATTTTATCCCCTACCACACAACATTTCTGCAGAATGCGGTCTTAGCTGTTTCATTACGGTGAAGCTGTGGCAATGAAGCATGACAAGGAGACAAGCACTTGTACAAATATAGATAGAAAATATTCACATATCACACATTTTATCCCCTACCACACAACATTTCTGCAGAACTTGTGTGGAACATGGTCCTTGCAGTTTCACTATGGTGAAGCTGTGGTTCTGTCATTTCTCAAGCTTCTACTCTGTTGTTCACTGTGTGATTATATAATTCCTAAGTTCAAGGAGCTGAGTGCAGCAAAGCTCCGTGGTAGGTCACTTACCTCCAGCAACGACGAAAAGCATGATGAGGAGATAGGCACTTGCACAATCATAGATAGAAAATATTCACATCTCAGGAATTTTATCCTGTACTTACCACACAACACTTCTGCGGAAATGCTTCTATCCCGTTGTTCATGTGATTACATAATTTGACCTAAGCAAAAGGAGCAAGGGGCTGAGCACAGCAAAGCTCCACGCTAGTCATATATGTCTATGTTTTGGGGAGTGCTTCTCCCCATCACCTCGGATCTGGTTCAGTAAGAATTTTTGAACCCACCCATCCCTACAGTGTCTACAGCCAGTTGGTTTTGGCAAGTATTCACTACAATCATCCAAGCAAGATCTATGCACAATTAAGTTATTCATGTACACAAATTTACCTGCTATGTTAGTAAGGTTTATTACACCCTTGGTCTCACCCAGGGAAAAAAATCTCAAAGTTGGCCTTGTTTGTTTTGGCTCTTTCAAGTTTCCATTACCCTGAGCTTTTTTTAGCCCAACATCTTTCAACTTTGTCTCTGTTTGTTACTTATGTCATGTTTTCCCAGTCCTTTCAATACTTTAGAATGGCGTGCCGCTGCGAGGAGCTGGCCAAAGGCCAGGTGATGAGCAGCGATTTTTACATAACCTGAATAAGTAAAATATTCAACACCCACACCATAATAATTGAACTCTCAACAAACTCTCAATAAGGAAATTTTTTTTTTGGAAAGTGAGAGAACATAAATAACTTTTAGTCCATGTAAATGAAGTATTATTTCATTTACATGTACCTGCCACAGACCAAAGGGTGTGCCAATTGTGCTATGAGATAAAATGGTAGCAGGTCTTGTGCCCAAAGGCGTACTATTTGGTTATCTTGAACATTTATTTACTCCCTCATAATGCAACAGTTATATATCTTATCCCAGGTGAATAACAAAGTGGTTGTCAAGTGTTTGTGCAAATAGTGACCAAATATGGTGATATTGTGACAAGTCTAAAGTCACACTCATCAACATTAGACCACCACTTCCCCAAGCACAGATACTATAGTTACACACTGTGGATTGTACCTTGATTTTCAGATATGGCTTGGACACCTAAACCCTTCCCAATGGCCCATGTAGCTGTTCAGATGATATCTGATTGTCATTTAGCAGAGTATTTGAGCCAAAGGAAAGTTAGAAGGCAAACCAGTGACTGGAGGGCTGCCTGGAGGTCAGAGTTGGACAAAGAGAGTCATGTGGGTGCACCTCCAGTTATCTATTCTCACATTCAATGCCTCTTTAGATACCAATTATACAAGATTGGCTTGCAAAGTCCATTGGAATGGAAGTGGAGAACCTGTTGCATGTCAGAGATACTTTAGATGCCTTCATTGAGGTTCAGATTTTCAAGTTCCTGGAACAAGATGAGTCTGCTATCAAAGTTCTCTGCAATGTTCAGAAAAAGCTTCAGAAGCTTTGTGTAAGTACATGTGATCATAAGTTTTGACTTTTTACTGAATTTTTCATTTTTCAAGTTTTCAAGTGATCAACCTGAGGGTGAGAGCCAGGCTTTTCAACACAACTTACTGGAAGAGATCACATGTGGTGAGGATGGAGATGTGAGTGATGATGGGGATGTGAGTGGTGAGGAAGATGAAGAGATGGTCATTGAGGAAGCTAGTAAGTACCTTTAATCTTTGTTTAAGAACCCATTTGCTCAGTTGTTAAAACAAAATGCTCTCAGTTATGGTGGAAAGAAACTCCCCTAAGAGAAAGAAAAGGCGCCTGGAGGAATCTTCCAAGAAAATACTCTCATTTGAACAGTTTGACAGCCTTCCTGTTCTCTCAAGAAGCGCACAAGAATGGAATAAGCTACTGGCTGAGAATCCTCAGTTTTGGAGAGAAAAATGCCTTGAGTGGCATCAAAAATTGGAACTTGCATTCTTACTGAAAGAGGTAATACTTCTTATGATTTCTGTATTTAATTTCTGAAACACCACAGGATACAAACCTGCCGCAAGATCTGGTTGATAAGCACTATTCAGCTGTGGTTTTGGTGCTCAGAGAAATACGCCAGGTGGATGCAAAAATTTACAAACAGACTTCTTGGATTGAAATAGTCAAGGCAAGAAAATCACCTTTATTTCCAAATGTATCTGACTCTCTCTAGGACTCAAAATTGGGACAGATGATCTGCAAATGGAGTGATCCAAAAGGTCTTGCTTTATGGAAAGGTTTACATATACAACACCTTATCCGGAGGCACCGCATTACAGACACTTTGAGTCTTGTGCTAGAAAGCTGGACTCCGAAAGAGCATCTTATTGATGGAAGTGATCTTGACTCTGTTCAAGATTTTCCTATCTTTTCCAAAGTATGTTTTTCAATCATTGGCTAGATATTAGCTAAACTGAAAATAGATTTCACATCCAAAAAATATTGCACATGGAAAGGCATTGTTTAATGCACTCAAAAATAATCCCAGTATTATTCCAATTCTTGCATACCCATCTTCAGTTTTTTTCCTACTCAACCAGGAAAATTTTATAAGAGCTGTTAAAGAGTGGCTTGGATATGCACTTGAGTCCCTGTTGTATCATGTAGGTCTTATATTTTTACTATCTGGATGTCATATTCATAAGTTACAGGTTAGCCTTTTGGGGAATCAGAAAGATTGTGAAAAACTTTATCGAGAAATCATGCAACATTTGCATATCCAAAATCTTCCAGAACTAGAGCAGGAGGCACAGCCAAACTTTGCAAACAAAGCACTTTTTGCTATCTTAACAAAAACAGTTCAATTCAAAGTAAATTTTGACAATGCCAAAATTAAAGCTCATGACTATCATAAAGTAAATTTCTCCAAATTTTTATTATTTTCCACTCTTAAACACTTACAGATGGGAAAAAAAATAGTTTCAGCACCAGACAGTGTTCCTCATGGCAAATGCAAAAATTGCTATAGTGAGGCTCCAGAAAACCAGTGTATTCAAGAGATTTTTGTTGAGGTTCAAGAAGTTGATTCCACCTTTATTGGTCATGGGGTGTCCCTTGTGAATAAAGCTGAATTTATGCAAGCTCAGGTAAGATCGTTCTTTAGCAGTTGAAAAATCAGCTTACATCAAGTGTAGGAGGGCAAGAAATATAAAAGAACACCACCACCTGTTCATCACCCATCAGAGTTGGGTCTCAAAAGATATGATTGGAATGAAAAAAATTTTCAACGCTGTGGCCAGTTTATATATAAAATTGTTGAAAGGGATACAAATAAGCTAGTAAGTTTCTTGAGACTTGAAACTTTGATAATTTTTTTAACATTTTCTAGTTAGATGTTTGGATCTATGGAGCATTTTCTCCAGAATTACTTGAACGTCTAAAGAGAAATCACAACACAGTTCGAAAATTAAAAGAGATCAAACGTGGCCAACAGTTTGATTTTTATTCTGAAGGCAAGATGTGGCCCCAGGGAAGTCGGGCTCCAATGGGTGGAATCCCTGGAGATAGCTACACAATGTACAGTGGCATGGATGCTGATAGCATTGAAGCAATCCATGCTTTATTTGATGATGCAGAGGTATGTTGCTTAATATCTTTCTTTTGTGATTTATGACAAATCAAGAGGCTAGGATGGAATGATTCTTGATGAAACTGTTCGCCCACACCACCCAGATGTTGTCAAAGATCTTAAAGAGATCTCAATGGCAGCAGACCGGTTGGGCACATCTGGTACAACTCAGTACCGTTGTCACAACTATACCAGCCCTTTACACAAGGATAACGATGCTGCTAGAGGATTGTGTGCTCAATATGAGCTGTGTGCTAATGAAGATTTGGATGAGTATGCTTTTATCTATGGAGCTTATAGGATTTACATCGTTTCAAGATCAAACTCACTCTGGTATGTTAGAGCTACTATCATGATTCAAATTTTTTAAGTGATTCTGGCAGGACTTTTCATGGAGGTGATACACATTGCACCATGCTCCCAGCACCTTCAGGAAACCCAGGTGATCCCAAAAAGAAATCTTCGGGAAAGCACAAGACAGAGACCAAAAAAAATGCTGTTGCTGCAGATAAATACTACAGAGTGAGGCTTATAAATGGAAGGATGAGGAGAAACCAATATTGGGGCAATTAAAATAGACATGCAGTTGCTTTAGGTTTCCAGCCAAGTGCTCTTCAATTTGCATGATAACCTTGTATAGTACGCAGATTTTGTCCTTTAAACTTAGATTGTGATTCCCACATAGCTCAGAGTTGACCAAAGTGAACCAAGTAGTCTACACAGTGCACAGTAGTCAAAATACTAGGATAGGATTCTGCTTATTAAGAACCTTGGTGAAGTCGTAGAATTGGCTGAGGATGATGTGTGACTGTTAATCCAAGGTTCTGGTCACGAACGAACATAAGTCAAATCCTCCATGAATCCTTTCATCCGCGCCACTTAATATCACGGTGAAATCATAGTATTGACCACGGCCGTGAACTCCAAAGTTTGGGAGGTTCTGGCTAAAAACGTACGTCAAATCGATGATGACTCTAAACGAAACAGGTAAGTACTTCTTCACGCTTAGGGCATTGAAACACTTAACGAACCTTTTTATTCTTGCCTTTCGGAGGTTCTCAACGGCGACCAATGTCATTTAACGTCCATACGCGACATGCGCACAGAGACGGAGTTTAGCGGACGGCGTACATCGTGTCGACGCGTGGGAAATCCATGACAAAGTGGAAGGGTTTCGGAAGCTCAAGGTCGGCGTGCGTCCGTTTTGCGGAAGGCGATACGCCGTCTTGGGGCCTGGAGGGGTGCAGAGCACTATGGATTGGGGTGGGGGAGCATCGACTGAGGAGTGGCACGGTTTCAGGAAGTTGATACATCGTCTCATGCCTGGAGGGATGCAGGACGATATGGTGGAGTCAACAACGAAGCTAAACGACGAGAGTAAGTCAGTATTTATTTCTACATTATCCGGCAAAGCACTCAAAGCAACATGGACTCACTTATATCCAAAAGCTACACATGCAGCCGACTTGCAGAACATCAACGACGTCCGAAAACGGCTTTGGCGGACGTCGTTACATCGTGGCGAGCTTTGGAGATGTGGATGGGAGACGGCGTCGTTGGTGACTTTGCAAAGGCGGAGAAACGTCCATAAGGCGATAAGGCATTTAAACGAACTTCAAAATCAGTAAGTAATCACTCAGCTCTCAAATCCACGTAAAACTCACTTATATCCGAAGGCGACGACGTGCGGCGGATTTGCAGAAGATCGATAACATCTCCGACGTGTTCTTGTCGAGTCTTTGCAACGTGGATGGGACGTGGTTACCTAGCGGAGGAAGTAGACGATTGAAGGACAAAGGTACGTTGAAACTTTCGACAGATCTTCACAACTTGATTGCATATAGTCGTTTCCATTCCAGGACGTGGTGTCGAGGGAAGGACTGTAAACAAAACGGTAAGTACTTCCTCGCGCGCAGAGTCTCGAAACACTAAACGTACCTTGTATTTTTTTTCTTTCAAACTTTCTTCAACACCGCCAACGCCATCCGACGCTAATACACAACCCGCAACGCCAAGAATTTGTTTGGCGGATGGCAATGCGAACCCTGGAACACCCATAGCGAGGTCGTGGAAGGACGTGCTCGTTTTGCGGACAACGATACATTGTCCTGGGGCCTGGAAGCACCATGGGGTCTGAAATGTCGACGGAGGAGTAGGGTTCCGTGAATACGGTTTCCGAAAGTCGATACATCGTCTTCGCGCCTGGAGGGTTTGGAGTCGACAACCCGAAAACGGGACAAGGACAGCCTAATCAAGGACAGCGGGTCAGTGTTGCATCCTTGACCGATCGTGAACACTAACATACCTTTGTATAGTCGACGTACCCCCCATTTGCGGGACGTCGATACCTTTCAAGGCAGACGTTGGTGAGCGTGCACCGTGAGCTCAACGTTAGGCAGAAGTCACGGGACATGAACGATCGCGTGACTTACCCGTATTTAAGCAGCGGTAAGTCTTTCACCACCCTTCGTGTTGCAAGTCTCCCTTATTTGGCAGAGAGTGTACCTGCCCGCAGTGTACCTACCCAGCACTGTGGGGTGGGCTACCAGTTGCTTCCAGCGCATTCGCCTCATCATTTTTCAACCATGCCACCACTGACGCCTATTCCCCTAGACACCATACCTGCTGGCATGACTATCATTCAACTAGGAGAGGGCCTTCCATAAAGGTGCGATTTGTTTTCGCGTTTTTCGTTTTCGTAACTGACTTTCGACGAAGCCATTGGTCACAATACGAACCTCATTTCCAGAGAGTCCAACATCATCTTGGTCCGCGGAAACCAATCCGGGTGACCTGTCTATGACCAGCTTGTACATGCTATCGAGGAGTTTTTCCCAGAGAGCGGCATCTTGGATGGAGAAGGGCACACAGTACCTCCTGCTTGTCCGTCAACTTCAGACTCGACGTATGGTCACCATCCTACAAACGGTCGGCCCCTACACAGAACGCAAACGGGCATATCGTCAATTGTTGGATCAAACAATGGGGAACGACCTGGTGGATTTGTATTGGTCATTGATGGGGCGGCGTTGGATATTGTATGTGGTTATGAAATCCTTTCTTTTTTCCTGTCTAAAACCTTGCTTGTTAGGTTTTTGCCAATGAAAGGAGTAAAAACCTCGTTCTTAGACTCGCCATGTTGTGCTAGGGTGTCATCTGTTGCCGTGTATCGCCGTTTCAGAAGGCCCTGATTGTGCTGCTCGTGAAGGATGGAATCGGAGCGATGACTCTTGCCATTGGTGATGGTGCCAACGATGTTAGCATGGTCCAAGTTCGTTTCATCTTGTTTCTGTTGTTTGTTGAAGTAGGCTAATGGGTGCTCTGTAGGCTACTCATGTGGGCGTTGGCATCTGAGGCGAAGAAGGTTTACAAGCCGTCTACTCGTCAGATTATGCCATTGCTCAGGTGAATCTATTTGGACATAATGCTAGTGTTGCACAGACAACTTAAATTGGATTGGTGACAGTTCCGTTTCTTGAAATGTTTGATCTTGGTTCATGGACATTGGTCATATGCTCGAACGGGAACACATGTAGGTTTATTTTTACACCCCGTCATTGTAGGACACTTAATTCAATTCAACAGGATCATGAACTTTTTCTACAAAAATATAGTTTGTGTCGGTGTACTATGGTGGTTTCAAATCTATTGTTTCTGGAGTTCCGCTTAGTATGTCGACTTTCCCTTCTGTTTGAATGCTGAGTGGGTGCTGATTTATTGTTCTGAAGTGTATTCGAATATACCTACCTCCTATTCTGGAACTCGTTCTGGACAATTGCGCCTGTCATTGCTATTGGCTTGTTTGATCGGGTAGTTGGTATGCCGTTCTTTCTTTTCGCATTGTATTTCCAATCTGACCCTCCTCCTAAGACGCTCACGTGTTGATGGCCTTGCCTGAACTTTACTGGTATGGCTGTGAGGGGAAGTGGTTCGGGATTTGGGACTTCGGGGTTTACATGTTCGACGGCGTTGTTCAGGTTAGTGCAAGTACGTTGTTCGGGATTATGGCTGACAAACGGCTTAGTCTGCTATCATCATCCTCCTCATTCTCTATACGTATCTCACTACGTCCAGCCGTACTACTGGCTGGGGAGTTAGCACATACGAATTCTCAACGGTACGTCCTTTGTGCCTTGTTCTTTGCTTGTTCTCAGCACGTTTTCTAGACCATGGTAGTTTCTGCTGTATTTACCGGAAACTTTTTCAATGGTCTCAAAACAAACGTCTGGACCGGCTGGGTGTTCTTCGCCGTGTTTATTGGAGACTTCTTGGTATTGGTGTACACCGTTAGTCTTCTTTTTTTCTTGATTTGGTGCCCTTTCTGACATCCCACTAGGCCGTGTACAATACTATCTCACCTGGGTGTATTCCCATTTGCCAGGCTGGGGAGGACCTTGAAGAAGACGAAGACGAAGGCGCAGAGGACGACGAGGAAGCTACCGCAGACATACTATCTACGACGTTGACCGCAGGCTTATCCGATATTGCGGAAACTACACCTTTGCTCACGTCTTCATTGGTGTCGGTGTCGATGTCGAGATCGCGTTCACGCCGCAGGCACAATTCTGTTGGACCAACTGGAAATGCCACCGTTACCCAAGCTGTCTTCCTTTTCCTTGTCGATTCGCACATTCTAGGGCCAACCAATATCCCTACAGCTGTTGAAGTCCTTTATTGGGACTGGCGTTCTTTTGGGCAAAGCGTGGGTGAATGCTTGAATATCGACAACATTTTTACTGACAGTTCTCTAGGTTCCTGAACGGGGGCCTTCTCTTCTCTACCTTGACTTTTGTTTTTATCGCCTGTATCTTGCTCCATTCTTTCCTTCTCCTTGTCATAATGAAGTTTGTCGTGCATGGAAGCTTTGGGGGTCCGTCAGCTCTCACATTCCTACTTCTCTGTTTCATTTATATTCCTAGACATTGGCGGAGCTACGTATGGGCCCTGGATGCGCTATTTGATTCTTGGGTCAGCTGAACCCTCAGGTCAATGGGATGGACTTCACCAACTTTACTTTCACCTCCCCCTGGGCTAAACTCTCCAGTCCTGTTCACCCTAGCTTCCCCCCTCAAGCATTCCTTCAAAATGGGCACCACGACGAAACATGCTTATCTGCTGTATCCAATTCAGTCCTTCTGGACAACCTCCATCTTTACCGAGTCCATCGCCGTCGATTGTGCAAAGACGTTGAATGTACGAGTCTAAGCACCACATTTGTCGCAGACCTTGCAGTCCTAGTAATTGGCCAGAAACCAACAGGTTGGGCAGGATGCCCATGGCGTGTGTGTTGGCGTGTGTGTTAGCGAGTCTGCGGCCTGCTTTGGGCGACAATGTGGGGGTTGTAAGGCCAGTGGACGGCATAGCCTCCTCTTCCTCCTATGTTGGCAGCTGCATCCAGCTGCAAACCTTGCTGGGAACTCGTCAAGTTAGCTTTCCTCTGGTCTGCCCTGATGCCTGATCCTTACATACCTTATTAGATACTCTCTCAACATCAACCTCCCTGATTATGTCGTTGAGCACTCAACCAGGGCACCAACGATCTCTTCGCTTGGTCCAATGACATTTTTTTCTTCCAATGTTTTGCAGTCCCAAGGCAACATGTATAAGACGATCATCATTCTGATGTTACAATACAACAAGTACAGGTTTTGACGGTGCTATGAGTCCTATGATGAAAGGTCCAGGCAATGATTTCATGTAAAATAAACATAATGATATTGAGAAGGCTTGGATTGGAAGATGGTGGATTAAAGTTCATTGAAGTCGTCTTGCTCACCAAAGTTGACTACGACTTTGTGGATATACTGATCAAAGTCGGTAGAGTCATCGTCATCGGTGGGCAAAGGCTGTTGCAGCAGACGCCGCATGTCTGCCCCGTCAACAATGTCTACATCAGAAGAGCAGGCGTGGAATATGAGAGGCGGTAGTGAAGATTCCTGATGAGTAAATGAGAATATAGCTTAGATGCAAAAATATCAAACATACCGCCACATCCTGATACCTGGTGGGTAGGCTCTGAATAAAACGGAACTAAATGCAGATCAGCAGCTGTATGGCTTGGTGTGATTATAAACTCGCACCTTGATTGTCCAATGCTCTTGTGTTGGTAACAGTTCTGACCCCGTCACCAGCGCCAACAGCCTTTCTGCCCTATACACCTTTTGTCCCTGCTGCTCTCGTCGCATGTCACCAGATACGAAATCTATCAGCTCTCCGTTGGAACCCTGATGGGTTGTTGAGGGATGTCCAGTGCCCTGTAAGTAACGTGATATCCAGAGCAGAAAGAGGTTGTCAAGGTTTTGTAACGTCAGATGTGGATCTACAGTAATATGTGATATGAGATCTGCAGGTGTCGTGGGTTTTCTGCCTGCCATCTTTTTGAGAAGTATTTTGGTGTTGTTTTCATCTCCGAATGTCTGGGAAAACAAATTGTTGAAATGATGACGATATCAGCAAGATAGCAATGATGTACCTTTATGAGCCGCACAGACGGCGACACCACCAGATTAAACCCTTGCTCAAAAGCTTCGACCTCTGAAGATGTTTTGACCTTGTTATCACAACCAAAGAGGGCAAAGGCAAATATGGAGAGAGTGAGGGAAAGGCGCGCTTGCGGTTCAACATCAGCTAGTTCTGAAGGCTTCAAAATATGCTCTAGTCACCATACATTGTTCGAGAAATGAATAAGAAGCAAACCTGGACATGTGGAAGGTAACTGAGAATAAGTTGAGCACACGCAGGCAAGGGAGATCGTCGTATATCCAGTTCAAGAGGGATGGAAGAGTCTATTGGCCATTGTGCAAGCTGTCTGCCAAATTGAGGAGAGAATGAAGAGATAAAAGATGTGTCGATAAGGGAAGAGAAATCTTGAATGATCAGATAAATGAACCAAGGGGCGACAGGGTGTGGAAGCGTCTGCAGCCAACAGACATGTAAAGCACAGATTGTGCCAAATGTACGCGCAATATTGAGCCTTTTTTGTGATACAGAGACGATAGGAGAGCTGCGCACAGCCCAAGAAACAAGCCCATCCCCAACAGTCCTCCAAAATGTTGAGCTGTTGGTTATGGTTTGAACAGCTGAACGCATGACTGCACGTTCTGGACCATTACCAACTGCATTGTGACTAGAGAGTTCTTATGAGCATAGAGTTTTATAAAAATGATATGGTATGTATGTACGCACATATACCACCGCCTTTGGCCGCCAACAAGATCATCATAGGAGAAAGCATCTACTTGAACACCAGCGGGAATTGGATAATCAGGGTCTGGTCCTTGGTTGTGGTGTTTCATTATAAGACTGATTAACGCGAGAGCTGCCTGATTAGGATCCGGTGCAGTGATATCAATGGACGTGCCCTGCCCAGATGATTGTCGATCAATTTTAGCTTTCCAAAGATCAGGTGTAGAGGGAGCATTGGAACTTATACGGTTGGGGCGAGGTGGCGTCTGCGAACGTTCAGAGGCATGTGTTGAAGCATATAAATGGAAATCTTGGGATGGGGAAGATGAGGAGGATAAGGTAGGGCGTAATGAAGACGAAAGCAGTATTGGACTAAGTTGACTAGCAACAGGGACTGTAGCTGGTCGGATAACAGCGGGCGTGTTAGTCTGGGAGCATGTTAGAGATGAATGAATGTGGTTCGACAACAAAAACATACGTCTTCTTCATCCTCTAAAAACAGAGGTGAAGTCAAGGGGGAATGAGGGTGAGAAGGGGAAAATGGCGAGTTATCTCTCCACAGAGGTCTTGGGCAGCTTGGATGGCAGTCATACTGGACACTAGCCTCATCTATTTGAGAGGTCATGAATCCATTTATTACGTGACTGCCAAGGCACAGATGGACTTCTCCCTGTCCATCTAGAGGACCTGAAAGTCGTCCGCGAGGAGCTAAAAGGAGATTTATAGGTTGAAGAAATGAAATAAAATGTTACACACCATAGAACAGAACTGGAAGGTCGATACTTGGGTGCTTTATGTGACTTGCCACCTTGAGTAGGCTAGCAAGAGTAATTTCATATTGCATATACTTTGCAAGAATGAATTTTTGACCCTGGGCAACATGATATCCTCCATCCAGAAGGACAAAGGGACTTAACGGATAAGAGGCGACTTCTAACTGCAAGTCAAAGTTGAGAATTTCGAGTCGATGGTTTTGTGCATGAGTTACAAGATGGCGATGAATTTCATTCCAAAGGACCTGTTGGTACGTGCTTGGGTTGAGGGTGAGGCGTGAGCTGAGTTTGTTTGCTTGGAGCTTGGATAGAAGAAGATCGAGTTTCCCCTGCGAGAAGTTACGGAATTCAGGCAGGTCAGGGTCATGTTCGTCAAATGCAGTTGAGCCAGAAGGCTGTAGGACAATCAGTAATCAGCATGCAAGCAAGTCAAGACACGTACTCCATGAGGGAGAATATAGATGATAAACTCAGTGGCAAGCGAAGTTCTCGTGAGATTGTTTCGTTGAGAGGGATGTGAATGATGGGGACCATAACCTCTCATTGCTATAGAGGGCGCAGGGAAGGGATGGTGTGGCCGACGAGGGGCGCTGACTTGTAAGCCAGCAGAGTTGGCACTGAAAGCAGAGGTGGTAGCTGCGCGTGCATGTTGCATGCGGCGATCATTCGTATTGCCTAGTCCTGGCGCTGAAGGAGGGCTCCAGAGTAGCGCAGCGCGGGCTTCTGGGGGACGCATGGGTGGGATGCTGGTGCTTGCGTTGCTGCCTGTCGTATTCAAACTATGAAAATATTGAAATGTCAGTAACAATAAAAAGGGTAGGCGTACTTCACCGTCAAAGCCTCGTGTGTGAGCCAAGATTGATTGCATCCAGCTCTGGCACAAAGAGATCGAGGAGTGTATGTATTCGTTGGCTGTGAAAAGGATTGCATCAGAAATAAGAATTGAGAAAATACAAGGTAATTACTGGTTGGTATCCAGAGCAACGACCATCGATACCCCCTTTGGCAGGGGGATTTCTTAAGGATGGCATGATGATTCGATGATGAGAGTATTCATGTGTGCACCAACAAGTGGTGTCCTGAAAGAACGTTAGACCAGTATCCGCAGCTGAAAGTGATAATGCACCTCAAACTTGATGAAGTTGGCGCAATCGCAAGGAGTTTGAAGACACCCCCCTCTTGGAGAGAGCTCCATAGTGGGAGATATGTATGTGGCAATCACAGCGCGTCACAAATGAAAAGAATGGCAAAATTGGAAAGAAACGCGATTGCTGGCAATTCACTGGGGCACAGACCACTTCATGGCAGGCCTTAGAGATGGCTTCTTCCCCTTTGTGTTCAATCAGGCCGAAGGATTTCCAAAGTGGTCCAGCTTTATTCAGAATATATACCACAATGAAAGCATGCACATGTCATGGTAAGAACTGTTCACAAGAATAACAAAAAACAGAACTGAAAGAAGTCAGAAAGATTCTAGGTGTCAGGCGAAAGAGCTCACCTG
>Ga0307507_10008969_pt1 | contig 13564 bp, 15 predicted proteins | sample 7_EM_MG_FD_207223 | JGI IMG/M metagenome (GOLD analysis project Ga0307507, IMG submission 207223) | Populus trichocarpa ectomycorrhiza microbial communities from riparian zone in the Pacific Northwest, United States - 7_EM | ecosystem: Host-associated > Plants > Roots > Unclassified | place...
TCAGGAAAAACTGAGGGCTTGATCGCCCTGTCAGTGAAAGCCATTACTAGCTTCACCGTACCCCCAGTCCTATGATACTTGTCTCCTACTCGTTTCTCTAAGCCCTCAAACATGCCCTAGTCAAATCCAGGCGGACCTGGTAGATGAAAATTGACACTCAGACAAAGATATGAAGCCATCGTGAGACGGCGACCGAGCATCCTCAATGGCCAATCCGCCAAATGCGACACGTCACATAAGGTTAGGAGTTGGTTGTAAGAGACAGCGAGGATGTACGAAAACACTTTCTTTTTTTTTTTTTTTATTTAACTTTTCGGTATTTATTAGCTACTTTAACCGCTATCTAATACACTATAGGCTTTTTATATCCAAACAGGATGTTTGCCTCTATCCGCCTATCCCCCACCTACTACCCCAACCCCTTTACGGCCTATACCCAAACTCCATCTGCCACGCCCTATCTGCCTCAAACTTCTTTGCCTCGGGGGAAACGGTTGAGCCACTTGCAATGGGTGGCCCCGCCTGATCCCCAAAAGCCCCATTACTACCGCCCCCGAAAAACGCCTCCGCCCCCGACTCGAATGCCTCCTCCTTTCCCTTTGCCGTATCCCTCCTCAACACCAGTCCTTTGACCGGCTTGATCTTCCTCTCCTCCTTAAACCCTCCAAACCCGCTAAAAAACCCCTTCCCATCTCCTCCAAAACCCTCGAACTTCCTCCTCTTTTCCTCGTCCTCCACTTTCTCGGCACTCTTCCTCAACACTCTTAACTGCTCGGTAATGCTCTGCAGCTCTAACCAAGCCTTCCTGCCCTTCTCTTCCCTCTCCTTTCCCTCCTTCTCCATCCACTCCCTCATCCAAACCCAACCCGACTTCTTTCTATCCGGCTGCACCGCTTCAAACTTCCTGACCGAGTGCCATCTGCCCCTCAGCCACAATCCCTTCCTCAACAACCCTGCCACATCCGAAGCCCCGCGCACAAACACCACCACAGTAGACGATGTCTTGCCAAGACTCTTTCTCCGGGCCACCTCTTTCTCATCCACCAACCACCTCGCCCCCTCACAAATCACAAAACCCTCCTCTTCCAATGCAGCCAGTAGACCGTCGACTCCTACCTCCCACACCACACCATTTACCTTCAGCCCCACCACAGTTCTCTTCCCCCTCAAACCTACCGGGTCAAACGGTATCCCCCCTCCCTCAAATCTCTTTCCTTCCCTCGCTCCGAAAGTGGTCGACTCTCTTTCTCGCTTCATCGACTTTCGCGTCTCCGGTCTTTTTTCTAAAACTGTTTCCATCTTTTTCGGCGTAAAAGGGGTCGAATTCCGAACGAATGTACGAAGTTGAGCCTCTTTGATCTCCAACTTCTTCTCTGCATCATTTAGCTTCTCTCTCAGGACGGCAACTTCCCTCTTGAGACTTTCTATCGTAGGGTCCATATCGTAGTCAAAAAACTAATGTGACACCTAATGACGGCGACGTTTAATAGGTCGAAAGCGTTATCGTAGGCTTGTGCGACAAGGTTAAATTTCAAACACTGAGGTTGTAGCGGTGACGGAGCATGTACGAAAACATCCCCCCTGTGCCTTGTATAAAAAAGTGTTATACTGCCGCGTCTCACCTCTGAGATCTTTTGATGGATGGTTGTTTTGTAGAATACTAAATACAATACTGTATTTGATTTGTGCTGTTTGGCACGGTTACTCTGGGGCCCAAATTGAGTGGTTTTTATGCTTCATGAGCCTCTATCCCTTAAGCTGTTGAGAGATTAGGTCCGGATTGAAATGTGTAGCGCTAACTCATTTGAGCAATCATGATAGAAAAAACCTTTGCCGCCCGAAACTTGCATGGTGCTCAGAATACCGTAAAATCTCGCCTGGGCTGGTGGTTGTCAGTGCTTTGAATGGCCTAAGAGGCCGTCTAAAGACGCTTGCTTAGGTTATCCGGCCTCGTTTGCAAGCTCTCCGTCAATCGGAGGGTCTGGTGTCGCTGCACGGCCGGCCCGGGCGAGTTCGTTATTCTTCAAAATTAACGGTATCGCAAAATCTGTACTACCGTACTCACATGATGGAAATGAGAGATTCTGCGTGTATTTACTCCCAATCACCCAACTAAGCTAGTGCTACACATTTCAATCCGAATGCCCCAACAGCTTAAGGGAGAGGTCCGACTTAGGGCAGGATGGGCAACGGATGTGGAAGACAGATCGGTACAGCTAGGAAAATTTTATGATATTGAAGCGATTAAGTTGCCCCGCAACCCCCTTCTCTGGCGGAACTCGTTCTCCAGTAATGGGGTGGCATCTGTGACGACAACCGCTCTTGCATGCTGCTCGAATCTCTGCCAGCATGCTCGTCTTATGGAACAGCAGTTGCGTCACGAATAGGAAGGATGCAACGAATAGGAGGAACGCAATGAAGAGGATGCTATGAAGAGGAGGGATCACCGGGGGAGGGAAAGAAGAGGGATGATAAAGAGAAGGGATGCAGTAGGGGAAGGAGCCCCACCGGGTTTGGTGGTCGTACGAGGGTAGGAACCCATTAACCGGAACAGGGAGGGATATATTTGGCTGGTTAACTTTATGATAATAACGGTTTTCTATGCGGCAGCTCCCGTCTGCTCATCTTCTCTCCTATAAACTAAATTAATTCGGCCCTTCAGCGATAACAACACTTGGAATAGGTGCAGGAGTAGTGACTATTAACCGGAACAGACAGGGATATATTTGGCTGGTCGACCTTAAATAACTGTTCCATAACTTCTTGCTAGACCTTGTATCACCTCTACCTTCAGGACCTATCTAACCCACACCCCTCAATATCTCCACCTTAAGCCATTCACATCCCTCTCCTTCCTCCACCCCTTCCTCTTCTTTCCCATACTCTCCTTCGCCTTCTCCCTATTCCTCTCCCTCAACCCTTCCACCCTCCCTCTGTCCCATAACCTCTTACCAGACCTTGCACTTGCAACACGATTTTTGGTCTCCTTCTTGTCTCCATCCTTTGGGAAATCGGGAAACCTGTTACGGTATAAATATTGGAGCTGCCGGAAGATCTTTCGCAGCGAGCGAGGTAAGTTAACTTGGATCCTTTCCGCCACTCTTAGACACTCTTCGCTTGTCTCTCAAATACTTACTTCGAGCTTACCAGCCACGGCCATTCCGCCCCCCGCCCCCCCATTCTCACTTCTTCAGTTAACCCAGCGCGAGTTCGGGACTCAATGAGCCTTGAATTTGCGAAATGAACACGACTCAATCCGATTTTGTTGAGTGGTATAAACTCGAGACCGAATTCCTTCAGGATCACATTAGACATACAAGATATGTGGAGAAAGAGAAAAATAGGTATGTGAGGAAAAAGGATAATTGGAGCAATTATGAGGAACTTGGCGACAGAGCTTTAAGTGTCGTCTATAAGCAAGTACGAGGAACTACGAGCCGCTATCGTGCGGTAAAGACGATTGACAAAAGGAGACTACCCCCCAACTTCGATTACTATAGGGAGCTCCTTGTAGGGGCCTTATTGGCAAAGGTTTGTCTCCTCGTTCCCAAGGGGCTTTGCCCTAGTTTACTGCCCTCTAGTATTTTCTTGTTCTAGTCTAACGATTAGCTGTTTTAGCGTCCGGAATTGTTCGTGAAGTTCCTGGGATGGTACGAAAAACCTGAAACTCTCTATATCGCAATGGAATATCTCCCGGAAGGCGATCTCACCAAGCACATCGGTTCATCGCTACCACAAGCGACCGTTCAAACTATTCCAAAGCAGATACTCGAAGGTCTCAAAGTAATGCATCAAAGGGGGATAGCTCACCGGGATCTAAAGCCCGCGGTATAGTCCCCATCACTAAAATTTCCCCTTGGTTATGTCGTATCTAAAATATGCTAATCAGCGCGTAGAAAACTTTTGTAGTTTCGATGTCTCCCGCCCGAGTCAAACTAGGTTATTTCGGAATATCAAAACGAATCCGGCATCAAGATACCACAATCTTTCACACCCAGGTGCCAACTCGAATCTATGGTGCTCCTGAGGTCTGGGGTTAGACTCTAATAGTGAGACCTCGGCCTACACGAACTCTGTTGACATTTGGTCACTCGGATGTGTGATATATGAGTTACTTGCAGGGACACGGTATTCGCCTCAGAGAGGTAAGTATCTCGTTACTACCATGGGAAATCGCCTTTTCCCGAAGATATACTAAAAGGGTTATCACCTCCGATAGACGACGCCGTAATCTCATTACCAAAGTCCATGCTCGCAACTCAACCCGAGGATCGCCCTACTGCAGAGGATGCATTGGGCAATGAGTGGTCAGTGGGCCTTAAGAGTGACAATGAAGACAGTGGAGACGACCAAGATGAAACGGCACAAAGTGAGGACGAGAGAAGTTGGAGCAGGGAGGGCGAAGGCAAACTAACTACTCATCACAAGCGGAAGAAAGAAAGGACCAAAGAAATCCGACTGCCCAAGACGACTCAAAGTGCGCCCCGGGGGATGTCGCATTAGGGGCGAGTCCGAGGCCGCAATGGGGTAGTGACCCTACTAGATCAAAATCTGAAGTTGGCACTGCTACGATGATACCACCAGACGTAACCTCCGGTGAGAGCTCCCTGATCCAGAAGGGGCCCATGAACTCAGGATTAGCAATGGATGCCTCACTATTACCAAGCGGCTCATTCTAAGGTGCTGAGGAAACAAAGGATCCGCAATATTCTACAAGCATGTCCCCAAAGTAGCATCCCTAATACCAAATCCAACCTATCTATGAAACAGTTGCTGATGAGGACTGGTTGCTGAATCCTAGACCTCCCGCAAGCTTTCCCCTAACTCCAGACCCTCACCAAGGAAATAGTCCTCAATTGGCCCCGGAGGCAAATATGAGGGCAGAACACACCCTAAAGCCCGAAGCCCCGCCTCAATCCCCAATTCACCCACGACGAGAAATAGGAACGGGTTCAGGTCAGACAGTTCGGAAACTTCAGAGGGTGGGGTCTAGTAGAATCCCGCGCCCAACCGCCAACCCTATGAAAAATCCTAACACCCGGCAGAACCCTAATACAGGACGGAATCCTAACCAGAATCCTAATGCTCGCTCGAATCCCAACCAGAATCCTAAGCCGTCTCGAATCATAACTGGAATTCTAATACTGGCCCGAATCCTAACCGGAAATCCTAATATTGGATGAAATCCCAATGCCGGAGGGAACCCTAATACTGGGTTAGATCCCAATGCTGGAGGGAATCGAAATCTTGGCCGGAATCGAAACCGACTGGTAGCAGAACCCAATTCAGGCTAAGGAAATTACACTAGCGACGGAAGCGGAGGGGTATAGGACTGGGGAAGCAGATCCCGTATTAGGGAGGGCGGAGCTATGGAGGATGTTAGTATATACGATTTCCTATTCTGTAATCCTGTATTATACAACTACGTACTGTAGATATTTCCTTAGGTATAGGGCTCCCCCCCATGTAGCGATATAATGGTACATAATTATAGAGGAGGGTTTCCCTTAGTTTACCATATACTGTAGTTCGATAGAGCAAGCGTGAAATCTCGTCTTTAAGTCTAAACTGCTTGTATTCGTTCCTTCCCCCCCTTCCCCCCCCTTCCCCACCCCCGTCATCCCCATCTAAAAATAATTCTAGCAGAACAGTACGGTATCAGTTAGGAGTAAGCGGGTAAGAAAAAACAAATCAAACTTCCCATCGTGAAACCTAGATTGAAAAAAGAAAAGAAAAACAACAGCCAATTATTCTATGCTTTATTGACGTGGCCTGCGTATAATAACCAGTGATTTTATACCGTGAGTACGAACCCCCAGACCGTCCACCTCTCTAGCGTACTGGCATGCTGTGCTTTATCGTTCCCACCGTTCTAGCGAATCGATTAACCTGTTTTTAGGCCCTTGGGCTTGTTCCACCTCCTAGCCCCAAAAGGTATAAATGGTGGTTGATCCCCAGCTAGGGGAAGGTCAAGTTCGTTGATTAGCTAGGTCAGCTTTCCATGAATGAGCCTATTTCTTAATAGGCGATATCCGAAGTAATCAGGGTGATGGTGGTGCTCAATTATGTGAATCTTCATGTCAAGCTGTGCCGTCTGGAAAATCTCTGATGTTATGGTAGTGAGCAGGCGCCTTTTGAAAATGGGCATTTTTCATGGAAAACTCGGTGGGGGCTCGTTGTTTTTGTTGCTAACCTCGTACTGTGCAGTGTCGGCTATCATAATACATCACTCACAGTTTGTCTCGGTGGCAGGGTGGTTAGGAACGCTGAATATTGGTGTTAGGTAAAAAATTTTGTCATCGGGTTAGTGCACAGGATCACACCTGGTGTAGAGCAAAGGCGTCAACATGCTCTTCTTCGAGCGTTGTATTTGAAAATGGTTTTTTAAACTGCCACTGCTCTGGAACCTCCCGATTGCGGATCTTGACCATAAACATTCACAATCCTTAATACTGTCTCCGATACCACTGGCAAAGATAGGACCACCGCTACCCCGACAGCGAAGAGAACGCCCCAATGCCCTCTAGTCTTTCTGGCACTCGCATAGCGGCTGCATGTATTTCCCCTACTGCAGCATCGTATTTGTAGCGGGAGCAGATATGGAGCCCTCTGCCGACATACGCTTCCCCCTCGTTTGAGCCAGGCGAAATTCGTACTCGTTATTGCGGCGTTCGATTCGTCTCGCTTGGGCAGCTACAGCCCAATGGCTTGCGAAACCTCCCACGAAGTTCCCAAGGTTTGCCCTATGTTTGTAGGCCGTGGCTGACAGGTGATATAATATACTGTTAGTGGGCTCTATATTTCAAATATACTGGATTTCTGGATCAAACCAAAAATGTCGCTGAGCATTGTGTATTCGGTAAACAGTGATTTGAAGTTATAAGTTCTCTGTGATTCGAATGTTTGGGGGGTAACGTAGGGTAAAGTGTATTCGGTAAACAGTGTGATTCAAATATTCGGGGGGTGACGTGGGGTAAAGCTGGGTTTAAGAACACAATTATTACGTGTCCTCTGACACGAGAAAGGACAGCTAATCGCTTAAATAGGTCCTAGTGAGATGAAACTTACAATTGCGTCACAATGAGAGCCCTTTCTAGGCTTGGCTTCGGTTATAAAGAGTTAGTCTATAGCGTCTTATTGCTGAACATGAGACATTTTTAATAGGTAGCGCACAGACAAATAACCGTCCAAGACATTCCTCAGGCATCCAGAGAAGTCAGATTCCCATTGCACACGACCCCTCCCTATCTCTCACAAAAATGGAATTCAGAAAACAGTCTATAGCACAGATGTCGTCGGGGCGCCAGCAGATCACCGGCAATATTAACTCGTTCAACAACATTGACAACTTCATCATAGAAATAGACCCCGAGAGACGCCAAATCATGCAGTGGCTGTCGCCACTCAAGCCACAGCAACGGCACCAAGGCGTGCGAACCGACAGAGTCGATGGCGTGGGAGGCTGGGTGCTAGAAACCAGTGAGTTCAGAAAATGGCGTGATGGGGAAGATGGTTGCGTTGAGCCAGTGTTGTTCTGTTGCGGGAATCCAGGGGTGGGGAAAACTTATGTCAGGTAGGCTCTTCTCTACAGAGAGACAATGCGGACGTCGCTGACGATCGGTAAATAATAGTTCCCTAGTTATTGATAGTCTGTGCGATCTGGCTAGGAGAAAAGACATTGCTGTTGTGGGACTCTACTGCGATTTCCTTGCCCCGCAGGAACAGTCCACTACAACCATTTTGGGCGCCATCCTCAAGCAACTTGTCAGCAGAGGAGGTATCCCGGAGCATGTACAGTACGGGAGGCTTTTCAGAAGGCCAAAAAAGAGTTTGGCGGCCGCGGTCTCCTACTTTCCGATATGGTAGAAATCCTAAGGAAGGCTATTGTAGCACTTCCCCGGCTATTTATATGCATCGACGCTTTAGACGGGTCTACTACGAAGCACCGACGAGAGCTCCTTGAGTCACTACGAGAAATTGTTCGAGTATCCCCAAACGCGCGAGTGTTCCTTACAGGGAGGCCCCATATCGACCACGAAATCGCGAAATCTTTTAGCGAGGCGGTCCGGATACCTATCAGTCCTACCCATGGAGATATCCAGAGCTATCTGGAGATGAGGCTGGACGGTGACACTGATCCCAATGCAATGGATGACGAACTGCGGGCGGATATTATGAGATCATTCTAGAGAAGATCTCAGAAATGTAAGCAAGAATGTCAAACACCTTCCCAATACAAGTACGAGGTATGGTTCACTGATGGTGGTTTCTAGCTTCCTTCTCGTTTCTCTAAATATTAATGCGATCCTGGGCGAGATCACTCCATCAGAGAAGAAGCTTGATGAGATGACCAAAGGGGAAGGCCTGGGAGATGCTTACGCGGCAACCTTATCACGAATCAAAGCGCAACAAAGAAGTAGATCAATGCTCGGGATGGAAGTTTTAATGTGGGTATCGCATGCGGAACGACCATTACATGTTGACGAGTTATGTCACTCTCTGGGAGTAGAAGAAGGATCCATTGACTTGGAATATTCGGAATATTCCTATAATAGAAACGCTGTTAGCATGCTGTTTGGGGCTTGTCACAGTTGAGAAGTCCTCGTCTACCGTCCGCCTTGTCCACTACAGCCCGCAAGAGTACCTCTCCCATCACTCCAACTTGTTTCTTAAGCCCCACTCTATAATTGCTGAGGTCTGTTTGACCTACCTCAATTTTCAGCATATCAGGAACCTTTCGCCTGCTCTTCGCTCCGTCCCACCGACCGCCCCTTTCATCGAATATGCTTCTTGTTACTGGGGTACGCATGCTAGACGGGGAAACACCGAGAGTGTGAAAACTCTTGCATTGAAACTACTCGATGGATACGATAAGCACATATCTTCCAAGGTGCTGTTATTGCGCGGGATGTCCTTTTGGTACCAGCCTTTTGATTGGGAAGGCACCCCTAGGGGATTTACAGGGCTCCACGGCGCCTCATACTTCAAATGCGTGGAGATAACAACCGCCCTATTGGAGACGAATAAATGTGATGTGCAGGCAATCGATTTCAATGGCAACACTGCAATCGCCTGGGCTGCTAGGAGGGGGCATGAGGGGGTCGTGAAGGTACTGCTGGAACAGAGCGAAATCAATCCCAACACAGCTGACAACGAATACGGCCGAACACCACTCTTGTGGGCCGCCAAGAATGGACATGAAGGGAGAGGGCTGCTAGAGCGGAACGATGTCAATCCCGACAAGGCCGATACCGAATATGGCCGAACACCGCTCTCATGGGCTGCAGAGAACGGGCACGCGGGGGCCGTAAGGATGCTGTTGAAACGGAACGACGTCAATCCTGACCGGGCAGATCAGTGGGGTTGAACGCCGCTCTCATGCGCAGCCAAGAATGGGCACGAAGAGGTCGTGAGGATGCTACTGAAACGGAACGACGTCAACCCAGACAAAGCGGATAAGTGGAGTCGAACACCACTCGCCCGTGCTGCGAAGAATGAGTATGAAGAGGTCGTAAGAATGCTACTGAAAGAGAATGATGTCAACCCCGACAAAGCGGATAAGTGGAGTCGAACACCGCTCTTGTGGGCCCTCGAGAACGGGTATGAGGGAATTGCAAAGCTGCTGCAGGAGTCGACGGATTTGGTTCCCAAATATACAGCTAGGCCGGAACCGACAGAGTCCCTCTCCCCCGAGCTGTCCGAGCCACCTGAACCTCCTTCCAAAAGGACCCGCAGGTTTTTAGCAACCAAGGACAAACCCCAACACTTCCCTCTCCGCCTACTAGACTTATCCTCCTAGCAAGGGAACAAACCTAGCGAAACAAAATCTCACACCTAGCACAGACAGTTCTTTACATGTGGTTAACAAGTTACCGCGGATATTAAACCTTTTGATCATTCATCTAGAATGCCTCGTTGTCCCCTTAGTTACCCAAACCACCTTAACTCCTTTTCCATTTATTTCTGCCTCATTATTTGGCTTTTTTTCGACCAGCTCCATCCATGCCCGTGCCCCGTTGGCGCGTTTCTACACTCCTTTCCCTTTATACACACACCCTTCTAATTTGCTTCTTGTTTCTCATTCCCATTGGGTCAAGTTATTCAATGCTTATTAATGATCGACTTCGTATTTACTTGTATTATTGCATAACTTGGACACAACGGTATTGTATTATAAGAGGGGTGGATGGAAACTTCATAGATATAGACATATATCAGATTAGACATACAGACTATACACATAAGAGCGAGCACCCGACCGCCTCCATTGAGTGGCGACTCGAACTCACAATGTGCCCAGCTTCACACGGACCGACTAGTTCCTAAGCCTTAGGCTATTAGAACTAGCCGGTGACCACCTAGTCCATCGGATCTTGATTTTAATAGTACCATACCTTAGATCCGATTTCTTTTTTCCAAGTTACGGTAGTAGAGTATCCTGGACCGCAAGTTTATATTATCTACATCGTATGGGCACCTAAGCCAGTCTATGTAGTACATAGAGTACGACATCTCATAACCGAATATTCTATATTTCATCACGCCGCTGTTGACCCCTTTTCCTTCTGCTATATTAACAAATATCATACCCCCGGCAATATTCCTTCCGACCAGAGCGATAGTTCCCCTTCGGATCAACTTGAATAAATTGAATAATCGAAGACGAAGCTTTGAGATGGCGTCTCGGAAGCTCGAGTCACTCCTGACGGAGTATTCCCGGAAGCGATATGTTGTCGTCCATCTCAGCCATGAATGAACTACGGTCATGAGATTTAATGATTTGGTCTCACATGCGGCCTCCTACAATCTTGGTGTTTGCCCTGGCCCAGCACTGCGAAAACTGATAAGCCCCCCAACCCCATACCCTAAAACCAGCAAAAAGTGGTTCGTCTGGCATTTTTTTTAATGCCTAACTACCTCCGCTCGACGGAAATTCGAACTCGCGGCGCTCCCTGTCTCACATTAGTAGTAAGTTATCAGTTCCTTAGCCGTTTGACCATCGGAACTGGTCAATAATCACCTCTTTTCCGCGAATTTTGTGCACATATTTTTTAGAGGCTGATTTTCTAAGAGTATGATAAAAAAATATAGAACTCGGACTGCTATATTCCCACGATATTGCTACTTGGGTTTGCTTGTATGGTAGAGCCCAACTTCTAGTATGATACTGTATCAATCTATGAATTTTTTATTTTATTTGCTCGACTGACTTATCTCGGTCCGGAGGGGAATTTTCTTATCCGAGAATCTGAATAAATGAGACAGTTCATATGAGATTTCTCTATACCTACCGTAATCAGATAAAATTGAAAAGAAAAAAGTACTATACATTATTATGACCCAGGCCTCCCTTACCACATATAAGATACTTAATCTAGAAAATAGAGAAAATAGCCAAACAGAGTGCTTAGGTGGGTGTTCCCGAGGAGCGGCAAATTCCTTCCTTCCTTCGAAATCTACCATCGTGGCATATAGCTATCTCCTCTATTATAATACGTCACGATATGATATCCTCTCGATCATCAAGTAGGAAGGGAGGGAGGGAGGAAGTTACATCGTGTCTGATCACGAGTGAGATTTCGTGATTCTGAACTCTTTTTTTTTTCCGGCGGATATCATGGAGTGTGAACTGAGTTAAATTATTTATTTATTACACATGCTATAACCTTCCACCCCGCATCTCTAACAGAGAAGGAAAAGATAAAAAATTGCTGGGGTGATAATGGCTGACTCAAATTTAGAAATATTGCGCCCAGAAAGAAACCAGTAACGAGTATCCCCACCGACAAGGCCACCAGAAAAGGTCTTTGCTATAGGAATTAAGTTAAATTAACTCTTCTCCGAGCACCAGGCTTCGGAGATACGATAGACAAAACAGGCAATCATCTGGCTAAAATTCAGTTCTCAAGCTAGCTGTTAGCCTGCCTAATCTCGGAGGTAACTTGGGTGCCGCCACGAGTAGTAGGTTAAGTGATACAGTCCCATCTATCGCAGTCCGCCAGATACGTAATCCATCTCCAGAGAATTTTTTTTTCAACAAGTGGAGAGCAGGGTAGAGCATAATAGCAATCATGGCACACTGGGTGCAAATGGCAAATATCCAACGGTGACACTCACTAAAGGGCGCCCAGGTCGAGAACCCACTTGAAGGGTGTATTTAAGCTTGGGAGGCATTAACCCACTGGTATTTCTCGTTTTTTCTTCAAATGACCCGTAGTTATTCAATGTATTCAAGGTTCCTAGCGATATAAAGGCAATGTTCTCATGATGAATTGTGGGGAAGGCATTAGCCCAACACTAAAATATACCAACGTATCAGGCCCACCCACGGTGAAATTTCACCAGAGCATGCACACCCGCAGCAACCCGCAGCAACCGCCAGTAGATCTATTTACTTCACACCGTTGAAAGGCGAGTGATAGTACATGATCGCATGGCTCTGGATTTAGTGAATTGAGATCACCGACACACCATCCATCTATCCACCCCCCGTTAGTAGCCCCCTCCTTCTACCTGCAAGCCTCAGTTAGTCCCGGGGAGACCCTCTACCCACCAACAACCCACCCACCCTGCCACATCCTACCCACTTCCTACGTAAACAACGCCCTAACTTCATCCAACTTTACTCTCTCTCCCGGATGCTCGCGAACGCACATCTCAACCATATTGCGCCAGGTATCGGGAATGTTCATCTCCTCGGACCACCTAACTTCAACACCTCCTGTAATATCCAGGAGCTCCGCGGGGACTTGCTCAAACATCATCCAGAGCATGACGCCGAGCGAGTAGGTTTCTACAACTTCTAAAGCATTGGGGATAGATTTCCATTCTTGAAATATGTTTGGGAGCTCCTGGTCGTGGTTGCCTTTTGTTTGGCTTGTTGGGGTTGGAGAGGTGGAGGAGGTAGTAGAGGTAATGGAGGAGCTTTTGGCGGAGGGTGGGCGTTGGTGATGACGGCGGTTAAACAGGGAGGGAGGTTCATTGCTGTCGGTGTTGATGATAGATTTTAGGAACCTCTTCTCCTCGTCGAGCTCTTCGCGCTCTTGAGCTAGTTGCTCCTGCTTGGCTCTGGCGGAATGATTTTGGCGCCATTTCAAGGTAGATTGGACGGCATTGTTTCGACGACTATAACGTTCCCTAACTTCCCATTCACCTCTCACCTGACTTTCAGGTGGGAAGCGCCAGGGAGATAACATTTTTGGTTCGGCACCCTTTCCGAAACCACGGAGGCATAGTAGAAGGTACTGGTCCACGTAGAATCTCTCTAGCCCGAAACCCACACCACTATCACCGAGTGACATACCTGCGACCCGATGAAGGTCTATGACAACAGTGGTCATTTGCAAGGCCCATTTGGCCTTCTGTAGTAAAGATATCTTTCTTCTTCTCTTGCGCCCCAGGATTGAAGAAAGGGATATGAAAATATACTCACTCAGTTTGCCATACTTGTAATACTCTGTTATGAATCCGATGACTCTCCTCGCGGTCCCTGGTTTTCCTAACGCAACGTAGCCAGTTGGGGCCTGGGCAATGTAAGGATGAAGAGGGAGACCGCCTAAAACTC
>Ga0307507_10008970_pt1 | contig 13564 bp, 9 predicted proteins | sample 7_EM_MG_FD_207223 | JGI IMG/M metagenome (GOLD analysis project Ga0307507, IMG submission 207223) | Populus trichocarpa ectomycorrhiza microbial communities from riparian zone in the Pacific Northwest, United States - 7_EM | ecosystem: Host-associated > Plants > Roots > Unclassified | place...
TGTTAGGGGTAGCCGGTAAGGTGACTTATGATACCGGACTAGGCCTCGTGCTGGACTGGTCTTAGATGGAGAATCTTGTCTAGGAAGGCTCGTAACAAGGTGTAACTAAGTTACTCGCGTAGTGTAAGAATAATGAGGAAATAATAATTGTCAAACTTATTATATTGATAAGATCTCTTATCCGGTGCTTGATGATTCTGTTTAAGCGAGGGAGGCACTTCGATATTTATATTCTGCGTCTGAGTGTTCGCGGGCTACAAGTTTCTAACCATACTAACTAAGTATCGACCGAACAAAGTTCTCTAGACTCTTAAGTGCGAACACCTCTTGACCCTGACAACTGTTCGACTCCATACTCACATTATGAAGACTTAGACTACCATATTACCGTGAGGGTGTGTCAGTCCCGTGAATAATAGGTCAGTCTAGAATACACGTAGCCGACTAATGCCAACGTAATAATACTTCTTCACCGAACCATATATGAAGTGGCCAACTTCAAAGGTGTCAGACCATTCAATGCGCGAGAGTTCGTTACTGTCTGCGCATCAGGTTTTCGAACTGACCTGTGGCAGCAATTGCTCGAATAGCAATTTGCGCTCACTTATCTTATGTTCGTACTGACTGGTTCTGAGTGGGCCCGGAGGTCTCTGCTATGTGTTTTCTGGTTTCGTCATACGATATTTTACTTGAGTGTTTTATTCTGATTCCGTCCGTCATCTTAGAGAACTCTCGTTCCTACCCTATGGGCATCCTAAAACGGGAACGCACACTTAAGTCTCTCATACGTCTTTGCGCTATTATCGCCGTCATGTTTTTGACTTGTCGCATAATTATATTTTAACTAATTATAACTATGACGCGGCTGTGAATCGAACACGTGACCTTATAGTCGGAGGCACATGACTATCTTCTTAAGCTAGACCGAGATGTATCTTTTGTACTTCGTACTTTTTAACTGATTGGTACGCAGGGGTCTGTGCGTGAGCCTTATGGGTCGGCATTCTTGTTATGCCTAACATTAACTGCAAGTAGTTCTTGGTCATAGGTTGAGTATCGAGTCTCCGGTCCACTAAGCTTTCGTGAAAAATAACCCAGGATACGCTCTCGGGAGAAGCTTTTTGCCTCTTCATCCCATTGAAGCTGCCGTAGCGTAGCTCCAATTGCAAACCCAGATGCGTCCATTCGTACAATAAACACATGGTTGCCCTTCTCTGATAGTGCCAACGCTGGTGCACTGGTTATTACTCTTTTGATTAGTGCCATTGAGTTCTGAACAGCTTCCTCAACCACTGGATCAGCAAGGGGGCTTGAATATTCACCCTTGGAGAGGGGAATCAACTTGAGTAGCGGAAGTGCTATATGGGCGAATTGCGCAATAAACTTTCTGTATACTCCAGCTAAACCTACAAACGAGCGCATTTCCTTGGGTGATAATGGTAATGGCCATGAGCAAATAGCATCTACCTTTTGTAAAAGCATTTGAATTCCGTCTCCGTCGACTGAGAAGCCCAGAAAGTCCGCTGATTGGTTGGCAAAGCTACACTTATCAGACTTCAGCCGATATCCAGCCTTCTGGATTGTTTCCAGAACCTTCTCCAAATGTTTAGTATGAAGTGAGAGGTCTTTTGAGAAGACCAGGATGTCATCGATAAACACTACACAATATCCTGCCTGCACATGCTCTCTTAACAAATTAGACATTACTCGCATAAACTCAGATGGGGCATTCGACAAGCCAAAAGGCATGACAAGCCACTGGTAAACCCGATAGTTCGGATAAATCCAGCCGGACACCCCTTTCGCAGGCTGCGGAAGAGGTCATAAGGGAGCAATGAGGCTACTGGGACAGATACCAACCCCGACCCTCCGGACACAGTATCCGATCAAACGCCGCTCTCGTGGGCTGCCATGGATCGCCATGGGGAGATAGTGAAGCTACTGTTGGACTGGAAGATGTCAGCCAATAGCTCGAGTAAATCCAGCCGAACACCGCTCACCCTTGCCACTGCAAGCCGGCGCTTTCGAATTGTAGAGCTGCTATACGCCCGACATTCCTGACATATCCAGTAATTGAGCCCCCACCTGCTTCCCCAGAGGTTGTCGTCTCGTCTTACAAAAATTGCCACCTGTTAGTATCGGTAGTGCGATGTTTATTTGTTTTTTGCTTACAGATTTTCTTCTAGAGTTTTTAGGGATTAAGCTAGAAGTTTGTTGAATTAGTTAACCTTTCTTTCACTCTAGGCAATCTCATTCTTTTGCTCAATAATAAAATACTGTGCAAGACTAAAACACGCTCCGCCCAAAAATAAATCTCAAGATATATCCTCTGCCAAGACATAAATCTCTTGTAACCTTAGATTACTAAGATTCAGCCAATCAGGAGGAACTGTGTATTTAGGCGTTCCGCGATTGTACTTGGAAAAAGTAGCAATATTCATCCATAATAATGCGAATTCCATCATCAGAAACGAGCGCTCCGCACCCAACATACATAATAAGGCTAACAACCCCTCAGCTACCCACCGACCCTACCCGATCCATCCACCTCTCTGCCCATCTACCTTCGCTCAGCCACCTCTGATCAGTCATGTAGGAAAGCAAGTGATGGACTTCAGTATTCGTGCTCTTTCGAATTACGCACTAATTTATTCCTTCTCCGAGTATACCCTGGGTTTCTGTGTAGGAGCCTGATGCCCTAGCGTAATTAGAGCTGTAAGCCGCAATCCCGGAAAACGATATCTCGCACTATAAAATTTCTTGCCGGGTAATTTTTTCTTTTGTTATAGGAGCTAGTGTCCTGGAAGGTGCTTATAAACTTTCTCTTCCTGTGCCCCATTTGGAGAACCCCCAGCATCTGTTGAGATCTGAGGTGTTCTTTATAATGATCTGGCTCACGGTTCCTGGTAAGTTCACAGTAAGTCACCGTGCTATTCCCACGGGATGGTATAATATGTGTAAAACCGGCTATTCGTGCTGTAAAGAATAGCGTATCTTCATTCACCATTGAACTACCGTTCAACCTTCTACCCAATTAGTGGGGACTGTATATCATCAGCTAATTAAAGCACCTATTATAGCTAGCAGTCCTCCAGCAATCCACAACTCGCAAACTAATCCTCCTCTTTGTTTGAAAGGAGATGAAACCTTACTTCTACTGTACTATTCTAGCATTTTTAGGTATCATACACAACCTCACATTCCTCACAGGGCTAGAGCTGCGACGCCTAACACACCAACGACATATCAGAATACTGGGACCAGATATACCAGTTCCTTATCACCAACACTCGGGCGATATCCAGGTTCTTGCGATAGTGTTAAGCAACACCAATTTTATGCCATTGCCATTCATTCCGTTTCAATTCTGGTTCAGCTTTTAACCATCTTGTACCGTATTATACACACCCTCTTTTAAATACTCTTCCCCCCAAATCTTTCACAAGCCCCCCCGGTTAACTACACCCGACACCAAGCAACCAGACGGCCCATCACTTCCCCTACCCCTGACGGTGTGCCAAAATTTCAAAAGAAAAACACACAAACCCACCCCTCCACCCGGCTGACATCGCCGCCAAGGCCAAGCTCATCTACGACGACCCACAACACCCATGGTTGGATTGCCTATAGGGCATGCGGTTATGCAGTTGCACTCGCGCCGAATAGTCTACAAACATTCGAATGCTGCGTGGCTCCGAGCAATATGAATCGAGAACTCAACCTGCCCACAATACCACCTTCAAACTCGTATCGCCGGAAAGATTGAGCTTCCATACCTAGGATCTTGAAGGAATCTTGGAGATGTTGGTTTGGTTTTGGCTTGGTACCAGTACTCACCGAGAGACCAAGTTACGAGCCAAACGAGCGAAAGATACAACCAACCGAATGCGAACTCTATGGCTGCGACAAGCCTTCGAAGCTTAAAGGAGAGTACGGTCAATCTAAGACTGTGGACCGAACACTAAACCCAGAACTTTGACATCTTTATTTCGAGTTTCCGGGGTGTCTCACTACTCAATCTCGCGGCGGGTAGGGCTAGCTCAAGTGACAAGCATGTGGCCAACCCTAGCAAGGAATGTCTTAGCATTGTCACCCTGTTCGGAGGCTAATCTAGATATCGCTAATCACTCTTTTAGGAGATGATCTACCGGTTGGCTTAATTCGCGACCTCAGTTCGATAAGGATGTTACGCCATCGCTTTCCAATGAATTGGGATCAATATCCCAGCTTTCAAGAGGCCTGGCCGTCCGATCCTTTGATGTGCGCCATGTGAAAAAGCACTGGTTGGAAAGTAGCTAGGCTCCCACTTTCTCCACCCGTGAATCACGAACAGCCTGAGGGAGGTGGGAAATCCCTTGCCAAGCGGGGGTTGCACATTACGCGAGGCTGTCCGACCAAGGCGGCTCAATGCGGCTCAAACGGGACCCAGAACCGTGAACTATAAAAATTACCTACGGACTAAGATGGCAATATTATTAATCCCGGCACCTGCTCCGGAGGCCGTAGAAAACTCTATCGAATAGCATTCCTCACTTCAAAGCCCCAGCTAGTACGAAGCCCAGCTTTCGCTTCTTAGCCCAGCCTCTTGCCTATGGATCATGAATCAAGAGGTCTACTCGAGTAACTATGTGCCGGGGTAGACCCCTGGCACCGTAGCGCACATCCCCGACTGAAGAGACGCATTAAGGCTCCCTGTTATTTCCCCGCCAAAAGAAATCACTTCCAGCCACTCAAGCAAAATACCAACATTCAAGTGGTGTAAGTTACCTACTATATACTCCCCTCTCTTTTGACTGACCAGAGCGTATCCTCCATCACCTCGATACATTTTGTGTTAGCTTAGTGTTACATCACTCATGTGAAGCATAAGTCATTGACATGCATTGATCCTGCTTCCCTACTCTTGCAGATCTCACCTCTATCTAACTGGCTCTGATCTCTCCATTCTGAGATATCTTGTTCCTGAGCTTTCTAAGAATATTAATAAGATTAGCTTTGGCCAAGGACATGCATAAAAATAGTAAACTCGTGAGCAATGAGTGTGCATATAAGCAGGCGGGACCAGGATTGCGCCTCCTCGTATTACCATGTTTGTAGTGCTGCTCTTATACTGGTATGTATAATAAAAGGTGAGAGTGACTAGCTGTAGAATTTCTCCGGTAGTGTATCAGAGTGATTGAGCGAAAGTAGATGGAAGGGCGGTAGGTGGGGGTATGGGAGAAGGCGGGTGGGTGCCGGGGGGGCTGTCGGTCCCGCAACGGGCCTCGGGCAGCCCGGCTTGTGGATGGTAATGAGATATATGCATTGTTATTATTACGAATGAATACTTCTACTGGTATAATACACTAGGAATACTGCATAATGAGGATCTCAATCAAAGATGGGAGTAATAAAAAAAAAGGAAAGAAACATAAGTACCGGAAAGTCGGAATCATAAAATACACGGAATCTAAAATCTAAGAACACTAAAACATCAATTACCGCCAAGTGCCGTGGATGGCGTAAAGCAATCCCCACATTAATCGCACTGTACGAAGGGAAAAAAAAATAGGAAATGAACGGTATTAAAGTCAGAAGGAAAATGGGGGATGGGAAAATAGAGCCTGGGGCAGGGGTGGGGACCGGTGTGGCTACCAGTGAGTGAAATAGGTCTGGTGGAGGCAGTTTGAATGGTACAGGGTGTTTGTGAGGAGGTCCAGATGCGACAGAGCCTGAGATAGGGGCGTCAGGTTGAGGATGATAAGGTAACACCGTCCGTTGGAGTGAGTGGGTGCCTTACTTCGTGGTGTGAAACAATTTCGATAGTGATAGAGGTTGGTATCCGGCTGGGGTTTTCCGGCAATTCGTAAGTGGAGTTTCCGGCTTCTGATAATAGCTTCACGCTACCCTCACAGTCTATCATAGTAGCATATGACAAGGGTGTTTGGCCATTGTTATTCTATGGGTTGAGATTGACGCTGCCACGTTCTTGAAGCAGCTTGGCTACGCCTTTATGTCTGTTCGAGGCAGCATATGACAGGGGTGTTCGGTTTTTCCTATCCGACAAGTTGGGATCGACATCCCTGCGGCCTAGAAGTAACTTCACCACACCTTCATCTCCTCTTGAGGCAGCAAGTGATAGGGGTGTTCGGCCTTTGCTATCTGGCAAATTGGGATTGACATCCCTGTGGTCCAGAAGCAGCTTCACTACACCTTCATGACCTCTCCAGGCAGCATATGACAGGGGCGTTCGGCTTTTGCTATCTGATAAATTGGGATTGACATCTCTGTGCTCGAGAAAAAGCTTCACTGCACTCTCATCCTCCGAAAGGACAGCATATGATAGAGGCGTCCGACCCCTGCTATCCAATGAATTAGGATTAACATCTCCGCGCCCTAGAAGAAGCTTCACTACACCTTCAGATCCCGCTGAGGCAGCAGGTGGTGGAGGCGCCCAGCAATCGTCATCCGATAAATCGGGAGCGGCATTCATGTGTTCTAAAAAGAGCTTCGCTAGACCGCCTCGCCCCGACATGGTAGCGTACGATAGGGGTGTTAGGCCATCGCTATCGGCTGAATTGGGGTCGACATCTCTACGGCCCAGAAGCAGCATCACTACACCTTCGTGTCCTCTCCAGGCAGCATATGATAGGGGTGTTAAGCCATCGCTATCCGCTGAATTGGGGTCGAAATCTCTGCGGCCCAGAAGCAACTTCACTACACTTGCGTGTCCTCTCCAGGCAGCATATGATAGAGGTGCTAGGCCGTCGCTATCTGTTGAATTGGGATTGACATCCCGGTGGTCTAAAAACAGCTTCACTATATCTTCTTGCCCCGACATGGCAGCGTATGATAGAGGTGTTAGGCCATCGCTATCTGCCGAATTAGGATCGACATCCCTGCGGCCCAGAAGTAGCTTCACTACACCTCGGTGTTCGCTCCAGGCACCATATGATAGGGGTGTTCGGTCTTTGCTATCCGATAAATTGGGATTGACATGTTTGTGGCCTAGAAGCAGTCCCACTACGCCTTCGTGTCCTCTCCAGGCAACATATGATAGGGGTGTTCGGCCTTTGCTATCCGACAAATTGGGATTGACGTCCTCGTGACCCAGAAGTAACTTCACTATACCTTTGCGTCCTCTCCAGGCAGCATAAGATAGAGGTGTTCGGTCTTTGCTATCCGATGGATTGGGATTGACATCTCCGCGATCCAGGAGTAGTTTTACTACACCTTTATGTCCTCTTTTGAGAGCAAGTGATAGGGGCGTCCTGCCGTTTTTATCCGATGAATTAGGATCGACATCCCCGTGTTCCAGAAGTAACTTCACGGCAACTTCATTCCCTAACTCCGCGGCAAACGAGAACACTGTGCGACCCCCCCGAATAACCACGTCCGGTCTGATATCTCCTTGCTCTAGAAGCAGCCTCACCATTCTATCGTTTCCATATCTTACGGCCCACATCAACGGTGTATCGCCCCTAGAATCATGTCCATTCACGTCCCATTTTTTCTTCTCAAGCATGGCAATCGCAATCTCTGCCATCCCCCAAAATGCGATACAGTGTAGCCCGCTAATTCCACGAACATCCCAGCCAAAGTAGAGCCACTCACACATCTTGTTTCGCCAGAGCATAGCGGCAGATGCATGGTTCTCATATCCATCAAGGAGTCGCAACGACAAAAGTATCAGACTTTCGGTCACCTCTCTGCCTGCATGGGTGCCCCAGAAACATGTAGCGTATTCAAGAAACGGCAATGCCGCTAAGGCTTCATAGAGGTTTGGCTGCAGCCCCCGGACTAAAGGAGAGTTCAAATAGGCGAGGCAAATTTCGGCCATCATCGAGTGAGCAGTTACGAATAGGGTGGGATGTTCCCCAAGATACTCGTGTAGTGTGAAATGTAGGAGACGAACAGTTGATGCTTTTTCATCAATTGTCACAAGTCCTAAAGTGCAGCCCAGTACTGTCTCTATCGAAGGTACATTGTCGATGGTAAAGTCTTCCGCCTCTAGTTCTACGCCCAGGGCATTGCACAACTCCTCCGATCTTAAGGGCCGCTCACAGCGAGAAGCCCACATCAAGGCTTCCATCCCAAGCTTTGATCTGCTTCCATCCTGCTGTCTTATTCGGTCTAATGTCGCCTTGTATGCATCCTGTAAGCCATTCTATGCAGTGCTTGTCTCCCCTGGTGGATTGTCGTCGCTGCAAGGATTGCGTCCATACCGACGCAAGCGAGAAGAAATCTAGAGATCAGGGTTAGCCCGGTCGGTGGAATTCGACATCTCGTATTAATACATACATTCCGGAGACCCTTTTTGGAATGACTCTCCTTATATCTGCTCGCAACTCCTCGTCCATAGTGCTCTTGTCTAAGACACGTTCTAACCTGTCCTCAATATATCTTTCTATATCGCCGGATGTTGGTTCTATTGTAGCCATATCAGCTTCTTCAGGAAAATAGTCCTTAACTTCCGCTCTAATCTGAGGCCTTCCGGTAAGAAATAGCCGAGTGTTTGGACACTCCCGAACAACGCGCTTTAGAGAGCTCCAGAGTTGGGCTCGCTGCTTTGGAGGGAACTCATCCAAGGCATCGATACAAATAAAGCCCTGCTTCAAATTTGATAGAGACTTGGTGAGCATATCGAGAATCTCGGGAAGCCGGAGCCCACAACCGTCGGTCTGCCTTTTTGCACGCTCAAACGCCTTCCGTACCGCATCTGGGATCTCTGCCAATGCTCCGGCAACCTGCCTCAGCACTGATCCCAACACAGCACTCGTAGATTGCATATTCCGAGCGCTGAAATCGCAGTACACATAGGCAACGGCCACACCGTCCTCATCAATGCCATTGAGAAGTGTATCTATTACAAGAGAGCTGCGCTGCTTTTTTAGCACTACACTAAATTAGGGGCTACAGTGGTTCATACCTAATATACGTCTTGCCAGCTCCCGGATGTCCATAACAGAATAGGACAGGCTTCGCCGTCTGGTCCTCTGGTGTGCACCATGTAGAAAAGCTTCGGTTGCAAAGTAGCCAGTCCCCCACCCCCTCCACCCGTGAATCACGAACAGCCTGGTGCCTTTCCCGAGATGCAAACGGTGATATCCACTCTAGGATTTGGCGTTTCTGGTCGGGTATGGATATATTACACTGATTGAATTCGTTGTAACTGTTTGTGGTATTCCCACAGTTGCGGTTGTTGTTGCCGTACGTGATGCCCGAGTTATGCACTGCTTGGCTCATTTTGTCTAACGGATCGGTTTTGCTATTGAAAATTGTGCGGGAAATTTTTCGCTTAAATCTGTTGTTTCAAGTAGGATGGGGGCGAGCACGAAAGAACAGACGGGTGGATGTTTCTGGGAGGGTTGGGGAGGTGGAAAACCTCCCGCTATTTCTGCCCACTGCAGTGGGGACTCCCACGAAGGCTCATATGGACTCACAGTTCAAGCACAACGAACGAGAAAAATTAGAGAAAATCTTGTCAACACCAGTCAATCCCGGGCCCTCCCTGCAGGACACCAGCAACCTTTTTTATCCCAGCAAAGTGCAATATTTCGCCCAATGATTTCCCGTGGTGCTAAACAAGGTAGACATCGCCTCAGCCTAGTTTAGTAGTACTCCTACCTCGGCATTTTCCTGAAAGGATTGTTTTAAGCGACACAGGCCATCTGCATCATTATCTTTTGGCATGAGAGAAAATTGTAAAATTTAATAGTGTTTCTTGTGTATTCTAAGTTGAAGTGTTACTTTTTCTTGGGCGAATCATTGTGGTTTTATTGGAAAAAAATCGATTATTATTTGTGTAGAGTATAGGGAGGAGCTAGTATTCACTGGTATGATAATAATAATATTATTGAATTTTAGGTTTTGTCGGAGATTTGAACTGGGGACTAGCACCCCCTCTGGAGGCCATTGGGTAAGAACACCCCCCCCCCACTTCAGGACCCCAAATAAGCAGCCCCCCTTTCTCTTTGCGGTTCCCGCCTCTTACCCATGATCGCTATGCAAAAGATCTCGTTAGGTACTGGGATAAACCATTCGGAACCGTAGCTCACGTCCAGGGCCAGCTAGCTCCGTGAGGCTCTCTACTATTAGCCCGCCAAGAGTTACCACTCCCAGCCACTCGTGCCGAACGGTTTACTAGTCAACCTACGAAAGTAAGATACAACCAAACGAATGCTATTTTAACCGCAAACCCTATGGCTGCGACAAGTCTTAGAAGGCTAAATGAGAGAGTGTGGGATGATTACTAAACCCAGAGCTTTGACGTCTTTCCTTGCTTCGTCGATATTTCGTATTTACCGTTATTTTCTAGAGCTTCTAGGATGTCTCACTAGTTAATCTCAAGGCGAGTACCGATAGGGCTACTTGTGGCTCAAGTGACAAGCATGCAGCCAACTCTCGCGAAGAATGTCTTGGCATTGTTACCCTGCGCGGAGGTTGATCTAGATCTCGCTACTCTTTTCGGAGATGATCTTCCGGTATGGCTTGATTTAGCGACCTCAGTTCGATAAGGATTTTGCGCCCTCGTTATCCACTAAAACGTGATCGATATCCCAGCTTTCCACAAGAGGCTTGGCTGTCCAGTCTCTGATGTGCGCCATCCGAAAAAGCTTTGCCTGGAAAGCAGCCAGCCCCCCACTTTCTCCACCCGTGAATCACGAACAGCCTAGTGCCTTTCCCGAGATGTCAACAGAGATAACCACTCTAGAACTTGGCGTTTCTCATCGGGTCTAGATATATTGCACTGATTAAATCTATTATTTCAACTGTTTATTGTGTTTACACAGTTTCGGTTGTTATTGCCATACATTATGCCTGAGTTAAGCGCTATTTCGCACCATTTATCTAGCGGATTGGTTCTGCTGTTCAGGTCGTGGTGGAAAATTTGCGCTTAAATCTATTGTTTGGGTAGGACGGGGGGACGCTAATGTAAGGGAATAAACGAGTGGACGTTGTGGGAGAAGGAGGTGGGAAATCTCTTGCCAAGCGGGGGCTTCACAATACGGTACGCTAGGTTGTCCCACCAAGGCGGCTCAATGCGGCTCAAACGGGACCCACAGCTCCAGAACCGTGAACTATAAAATTACCTACGGACTAAGATGACAATATTATTAATGCCGGCACCTGCTCCGGAGGCCGTAGAAAACTCTGTCGAGTACTGAGAAAAATGATTTTGCCCTGGGTTCTACTCCGCCTGCTAAAGAAAAAAAGAGAAAGAAAAGTGGGTCCGGGATGAGATAGGATAGTAAAGCGAGTAGGAGAAGAAGTAGAAAAGAAAAGAATCCGGTGATCAAACACCGATGAAAGAAAAGTAACTTCCGTCCGAAGTCTGTAGATAGATAGATGAAAGCAGGCACTCAATTGCCCGAAAGCTCGTAAAGAAAGGCTCACTCCTTTTCCTTCTCACTAGTCACTGTTGTTTTTTTCACGATCGTCCGCCCCCCGTCCGCTCTCTCAGTAAATACACGATGCCTTAAGGGCTTATATAGCTTCCCGCTCTCGCCCTCGGCCGGGCAACACAAAAAGATAAACAAACCCATCGCTCCTCTATCTATCTACCGTAGCTAGCTAAATAAACAGTAAGTAACCTATAGAGCTAGCTAACCCCATTGTAGACCCCACAGTACCGGTAGTATTCCGCACTTCAAAGCCCCAACTAAGAAGCCCAGTTTTCGCTTCTTGGCCCAGCCTCTTGCCTATGGATCATGAATTAAGAGGTCTGACTATGTGCTGGGGTGGACCCTTGGCACTGTAGCACACATCCCCGACTGGAGCGACACATTGAGACTCCGTATTATTCTCCCGCCGAGAGAAATCACGCCCTGCCACTCTAGCGAAACACTAGCATTCAAGTGTCGTAAGGCTCTGCGTAACACATCAAGACCTCAGTCAGCCTAGAGTATCACTTCAAACCTGGGCTGCTGAAAAAAATAGACCTTGTACTTGAGATCTTGAGATCTGCAGAAGTGGTCTTGGAGAGGTTGGGTTTAGAAGGAGGTAGGTTAGTTTTAAGTTTGTATAGAGCTAGCCTAATTAGCAGGTATGAGGCCAATTATGGTCGGTGACGTCCCAGTCTGGGTCCTCACAATTAAAAAGACAATATTCAGATTTGTGGCACCAGGAGCTGGTAACAATGTTTTTGTAAGAATCTAATCATAAGACCATCAAATGTAGAGATTTTCACTATATCTTATGAGGGGGATTCTAGAACGCTGCGGTACCAACCTATATTGTCCAACAGTTATGGTTAGTTAACAAAATTAACCGTACACAAACCATTGATGGCAACGCAACCCTTCAACACCACCTAAAGATATTTCTCTAAATCAAATATTAATTTCTAACTATGTAATAGCCGGTTACCCTCCTATTCGCTTCGCTCATAGTCGGGAAAACCAAGTGTTACGCAAAAGCAAGCGTTACGCTCCATTTTTTAATTTTTAATTTTTACCATCGAAGGCTGCATGCATCACTCGAGTCCCTCCGGGGAATATTAACCAGCCCACTAGGCCAACAATCCAATTCTCCCTAGCCTAGCAAGTCAATTCTCTCCACCCTGGCCTATTGTTCTTCCTGCCTGGGGGAATCATTCACCATGTTCTAGTAGCCAAACCTATCTTCCAGCTCAGGCAATCCTACTGTCCCTTCCGGCCCCGGCAACCTTACTCTCTCTTCCAGCCTATTGGAAATGCTGCTCGGCATGCTAGTTTCTTTTGTTTCCTGAAAGCCCAGAGGTTATGAAAGATGTTTGATTGATGCACGGATATGAGAATGGAAAGCATGAAGGCTACATGAATGGAAGGAAGTTTTTGTGGTGTGTTTTTCTTTGAGGGATAGACAAGGTAATGAGGAGACATGTGTGAATGGCAGTGGTGATTCTTAGAAGGCTGTGAAGAGTGTTTTGATTTTCATTTATACACCTGTCATCTTCATCAGTTTAGTAAACAAGCCAAGTACGCAGAGAATAGAACTATCTTGCTCGCTATCATTATCCTCTCTCCCACTGTTGCCCTTTTGGTGCCGTATTTGCTCTTATTTTGTTGACAGCCAATCCCTCTCCCAGGCCCAGCTATACCTGTCCTCTACCACGGCGAATCCTCCCTCTCAGCCAGTAAAACGTTGTAACTTAGACAATAATACTGATACTCTGGAGAATTGATATGTAAACCACTGAGTGGATATATTGTATTATGTAAGCCTATTTGCCCAAAAAAAAAAAAGGAGCGTAACGCTTGCTTTTGCGTAACACTTGGTTTTCCCGACTATGAGCGAAGCGAATAGGAGGGTAACCGGCTATTATTCTACTATGTATTTATTTTTTATATCACCTCCTTTTTTTTCATGACAATGAGGTTGGCGGGGGAGTGCTGTTATGACCGAAGTTTTTCCTGTTCGTTGATGTACGGTTAATTTTGTTAAGGCACAATACCTTAGCCCTCAACTGTGACTTATCAGTACACTCACGTTTGAAAAGTCCTCGTAACCACACAGGTGACTGTGGCTGGGTTGCAACACGTGCCATGTATCACTACCACAATCATATGTAGCCTTGGGAACAGGTCTCGGTAGACACAAGGAA
>Ga0307507_10008971_pt1 | contig 13562 bp, 13 predicted proteins | sample 7_EM_MG_FD_207223 | JGI IMG/M metagenome (GOLD analysis project Ga0307507, IMG submission 207223) | Populus trichocarpa ectomycorrhiza microbial communities from riparian zone in the Pacific Northwest, United States - 7_EM | ecosystem: Host-associated > Plants > Roots > Unclassified | place...
CCTACAGGATGGTCCATGCTACTGTGTGTACATATTTGACGTAGAACAATGTAGAACAATGGCTAATAATAGCTCATTGTTCCTTAGTTACCATTGTGATGGTAATGTCACGTAGATTATGTCAACACAGGTCTGCGAGCATGCCTTCAAGGCAGTAAGATTATCCTGAAGAGCGTTGATTATCTCTTCGATAATTTCCAGAGGTGATTCAAAGAAAGGCGCCATTGACAGCAAAATGCAAAACCCTAGACACCTCTCAGACTCCGCCTCACTTTGTATAAACAACCGCTTTAGGAAATGAGCGGGCGTGAGTGATGCAAACACTGTTCTCGCTCCACCAACCTCCACCAACCTCCACTTCGTGCATTCGCTAGCGCCTCATTTATGTCATTTCCCTGAATTTCAGTGTCTACCCTCGTAACCGAGGAATCAATCTCTTTGACCATCATTCCATGACGAGACATTGTCAAAACAAGCCGTTTTTGTTCAGCAGATATAAAGCGGTAGTTCCCTGACATATTTGAAGACGGATGAAGAGAAATAGAGAAGCACCATATTTGTAAAAGTATATATAATATAATGGAGCGGCCATGAAGTCACCATGATGTGAGCGCGGTGGAGTTGCACCAAATGCGGTTGTCTGTACAAAGCGAGGCGGAGTCGAGAAAATTTGCGGAGGTGTCTAGGGTTTTGCATTTTGCTAGTCTCTCGTAGACAGACCACGATACAAGTGAATTTTATAGATTTGTACGGTTCACGTGTGTATGTGGTCTGTTTCATATCACGCCCCCCGAACCGTGTCAGAAAGTTGTTATGTAATCTTCGGACTTTGAAACAGCGGTCCGACCTCGTCGCGTCAATATAACTACGGTTCCTTCATTGTTGACGTGACATTCAATGAATTTCGAATGCTATACTTCTTAAAACTCAATTTACTTTACTTCTTGAATAGTTTGTACCCTATTTCTCGCATAGCGCAGAAATACTCAACTTTCCCAGAGCTTGCCAAGTTACCAGTTTGAAATGATCCGGGCGGCGGCCATTTGGAGAAGCTCGAAGATGATTTTCGTCACATGGAACACTTGTACGAGAAAGCTGGTCGATGTCTTGATGAACGTGTGTAGCGACGAGGTTGGTTGCCCATGAGAATAAGAAGGATCAGCATGAACATCGAAGAGAGAGCCTAAAGGCGACAGCAACATGGTAGATGGTGATTTCTGAAGGTCACTCGGAGATGAAAGCAAGGAGGAACTCGAGGCGGATGGTAGGAGAAGTTTGAAGTATTGAGGGATTTCCGGCACTGCAAGCACAGGTGTTTTGTTGTAGGATCGAACATTTCAGACATTTTCTTCTATCGAGGTCGATCTTTCAATGAAATCTGAATTGAATCTATATGGGGAGTGTTGTAAAGCTATAAACGCGTCAAGAGTACGAGGGAATACCACAATATTGACGCGACGCAGTTTCAAAGTCCGAAGATTACATAACAACTTTCTGACACGGTTCAGGGGGCGTGATATGCACAGGACTAGCATTTTGCTGGAATGTGATGGTGGAAACGTCTGGTTTCACACGGTTGGGCAAACCTTTTGGCGGATCTTCCCACGAATGAATTTGAATGACTTGAGCAAGCAATGAGCAACCGTCTTTATGACTCATGATGCCTCCGCCTGACTTTGGACCACCCACTCCTGACAACTGGGACCTCATAAGGATACTTTTGTGTGTTCATTTTCTTCCACAGGATACGTTGAGATCTGATCTAAGTTCCTGATTGTCATGATAAGGATAGGTCTGCGCCGCCATTTGGAAGTCCCAGGATGGGCGCTCTGAAAGCTCCCCAACTCTGACTTGTCAGACCTTGTGCTGCGCTTGTTCTTGCAGAAGTGTTCGTGCTGGCGGGCTAGCAAGACATTATGGCGACTCCCTTCAGGGGTGACTAATTCCGGCTTGTAAGCTGTTTGACCGGCTCCACACGCGACCCCTTTACTATGCGCTCTCCTCAACACATATACCCTAATCCCAACAATGATGCAATCGGCTTTGCGCGCTCGTCTCAGTAGTCACTCGCCAGGTACCAATTTTAAGATCAGCGCCCATAGCTACGAGCTTCAACCTTCATCACATCAAAGAGTCCCTCTTCTAGCTACCACAGTCAGTGCAACCCCTCACCGCAGAGCACCTTGACTGGACGAGCGCTCGACGATATCTTATAAAGGACCACTGCATGAACGAACAGGCGGCCTCGCTTCTAGATCCACCAGAACAAGACGAATCCCCCCATTCTTCTACCCCCTCAGGTGCTCCCACTGATACATTTCCCGCTCAACCCCAAAGTTGTAAGGTCTCTTCAACAACTCTTCGCACGCTGACCATAGTCGATAGTGTCAAGTGAACAAACGTCGACAACCCCTCTCTCACCGGATGCACAAGCGATTAAAGATGGTTTCGACCATCTTGGAGGATCGAAAGACCCTAGGAGTGGTTTTGGAAAGATACGCCAATCTCCTCCGTCCGATTCCAAAGGGGATCTGAACGCCGGCGTGGACAAGCCGGATACGGGTAGTGCTGTGAACCCTCAACCCAGTTTGCAATCCCTCCTTTTTCGCGGTTCGAAATCACTCATGATGCTTGTTCACAGCCGCTGTTCTCCCTTCGGGCCCTACGACTCCATCCTCGACCAGTGAACCATCAAGATATCCGGTCATAATTCCTCCCAACCGTTCGTCCACTACACCCCGGTTCTCTTTTATTCGCTGATGTTTGACAACGACAGCGGCGATCCCATTGACTCCAGACGGCCAAGCAGTCAAAGAGGGTTTCGACCATCTGGGCACGGCTGGTGACCCTCGGACAGGACTCGGAAAAATTCCCAATCCACCTGATACGACTCAACCAACGAACCACGCGACCTCTCCAAGTGCTACCCAGCCAATTCGGGCAGTTCCACCATCAGACCCGAAAAATGAACCATCTATTGCAGTAGATCCCAGTTAGTCCCCCCGCTTTCCTTCTTTTCCATCCGTTGAACTTGTTACGCTGCAGAGACAGCCCCTTTAACTCCAGACGGCCAAGCAATTAAAGATGGATTCGACCATCTGGGTACAACACATGATCCCAGAACGGGGCTCGGAAGCATTCCTCCTCTCCCTTCGTCGGGTGTTGTCGCCAACCCAAACATCCCACCTCAGCCATTGAACGACGCGACGTGCTAGAGCACTCAGCCTCCGTCTTTAATACGTGATCACCGGACTCCGGAGCTCAACCGTCCAATATCGCATCCCTACTCCAAGTTTCCGTCGTAGTAAATCCTCAGCCAATTCGAAAGATGTGCGTTTTCCTTGGCGCCGGTATTAAAATTGCCGTATTGCAGAGAGATAACCCGCGGCACCCCTATGGTGTCGGGTCTTTAAACCGATACCGGCTCAAAATCTCGGTCGCCTGTCGTCAAAAGGAAGCTGAGATCGATGCATCGTTCTGACCTTGATGACACGAATCCTCGTGGGGTTCTTTTTGTGTCTTCTAGGACGTCAACTGAATTCGTCCGACAAAAAAGGAGAAAGAATAAAAAAAGAGGCATAAATATATTGTGTGATGCATGGCAATGCTGAGACAGACTAGTTCTGTTGAAAAACGCAAGACATACTTAGTCAATACGTCCAAGAACCGGGACCTAAGTCCTTGGACGTATCGACTACGTCGAATAGAAGTCGGATGGCCAATGCGAGATTCTTGAAGAACTTCTTTGGTACGATTAATTGGTACGACGAACCTCGCTGATGAAAGGTCTATATTCGAAGCAGGTTGCATGCGAAATACAATACTCGACATAGACCAAGTCCGCGGCTGACATCCTTAATACCGATAAGACGATCGACTTGATCCTGGGGAACGGTACTAAGTGACATCCTTGTGGATCGTAAAGTGAGTCGAATGATGGCAACCGGTTAGATTTTATTGGTTCCCGCCAGGTATGAACATGCATGCGTTAGGGCAGAGTGTCAAACCATGCGAGAAGCGGTCAGTATGCATATCGCATTAGAAGATGACGATGGACTTGCGATTTACGGGGGAAAGACAACTACTTATTAAATACATCTTGGCACTTTGATCTTGAAACGGTGATTCTAGCTTGCGGTTGGGTATAAATCAAATTTGACGGCGGTCTTGAGTTGGTGGCTATCAGGGAGCATTTTGGGGTGGACAGGTTATAAACCAGTCACAAAGAATGTCGTTCATTGATCGTAATGAATCTGATACTGATACCCATACTTACTGTACCAAGTAAATCAGAAATCTGGCTAAGTACAGGAAAATGCGAAATTGTGTCTTTTTTAAATGTTAAATCGCGTCTCCTGCTACTTATAACAGCTTCTGGTTCCGTGAATTTTTTACGGACAAACAGGCCAACTGAGCCTACAGTTCGACGAAATTTTAAAAAGGGTTACACCTCCCTCAGCGATGAAACAAAAATTTCGTCGCGTGGGTCACTGGTCAACCGGTCACAGGGTGCGATATACTTATTTATTTTGTACAGTACACTCCGAGTCCCAAAACCGTCGCCAAGTTATGCGGCGTCTTTTAAAATGTAGAGCCTGCTGGTATTTTTATATAGCCTTGGCATGATCATAATTATCCGTGATTATGTGACGCTGTTTCACGGACGGCCGTGCAATCGAACTTCTCCCCGCCGTCCAATGGTCCAATCAGTACTACCCCCCTGCATATTTAAAAAAAAAAATTGCATTGCTTAGGTCAGTAAACTAAACAACAACACACGTTACACCTCGCTCCGCCTTTGAGCAATTGATTTGAGCTTGATACGAATACACCCGGCCTCTCGCGCCGAGGACAAAGCTGGATTTACTCGAGAATTTTATGATTCTCAGAAAAGATCGCCTCGTTGTCAAGTTCCAGTGATCCCAATTAAGCAGAAAGAAGCGTCTGAGACGCATCTGGGAAATCAATTGCAACTACTGGGAGCGGGACAGGCCAAAGCTGGCCAAAGGCGCGCACAGTCCTTTTCAAACGCTACTCTCATAACGATCCGCAACCATGCAACGAACTCGACAAAATGAGTAGTAAGGTGGCGATATACCTGTGCGACACGAAAGAAGGTGTATCAGGCAGGTAATTTCACGTGCGGGTCATGATCAACTTAGACATCGAGCCGCAACTGGCTTCAACGCGTTCGTTCATGGTTTAGAATAGGAGTTTTTTTGGAGGTAACGGGAGAGGCGCGCCATGGAAGGAGTTAATTCAGCTCTTCCTCCTTAAATTACTTATGTACATTTTACATCTGAGAACGTTCGATTCCCAGGATTCAGGTCCTATAAATTCTCAACTCCTTCGTGTATTCTCTGCAGCGATTGGACGTTGCCCCAGTTGCCTTCGTCAGCCCTGAACATGTTGTTTCGCTCTATCGCTACCGCACTCTCCGCCGCCCTCTTTGCTCAAAGCGCGTGCGCTGCATTGACTCCTGCCCAAGTTGTTACCAGTGTTGAGGTCGTTACGACTGTCTCCGCGAGCGTAACTACCTCGTTGAAACAGATTACGACCCAGTCGTCTGCTAGCATCGTTATAAGCACCTCTAAGGTCATTGTAATTTGTCTTCTGAATCGATGTGGACTGAATCTCCCCTCCAGACTGTAGTTGCGGGATTTACCAAGATTATCGCCAGCATCGGCACTTTGGTTACGGGGATAGAAGATACCTCTCCGTTCACTGACGACGCAGCCCAGGCAATCGTCAATGCTTTAATTGCCGTAAATCTCATTACCGTTATTTTTTGTCGCGCTGCTCATGTAGTTTGGTTAAAAGTTCGTCAATGTTCACCAACTGCTTCTGTCCACTGTCATTGGCCAGCACTCAATTTTCGCTCAATTCGCCCTGACCGCACCCATTGCAACTGTGCTTCGTAGCCTCGAAGCTGGGATAGACGTAAGCACATAAGGTTGGTTATTGTGCACCAGGATGACTTACCCGTTTTTTCACGACAGTCTTTTGCCTTCGCACTCATCGCTTTGATTCCCACTAAATTGAATGACGTATCCTCAGTCCAGATTACTCTGAGTACCTCCGTCACCAACACGATGAGCATTTACGATCAAACCTGCTTCCCCTCCTTCTTCTGGCCCAAAGGTCAACCTGTATGCTTTGGTTGAACAGCCAGAATATCTCTCCGAGTCTGATGTTTGACCCCTTTCCTTCCTCGTGTTTTACCCTTTGTAGTCGGTGGCTGTCCTTTTGTTTTGTCTTTACATTCTACACAATATTGTGAAATCCCATTTTCAGTCTCGTTTTGGGAGTGCGAAAACTGTGAAGCCTCTGAAGCCTTTAACCAGTAATCAAGGAGTAAACACTACATTAATTAAAAGGTCAACCTGCTGAACCTACTAGCCCACCGCGAGGGTCGAACTCGCAGCCTTCAGTTTTTCATGATCCTAAAAGTCTGACAGGGCAGTATCAATGATGTTATACAAACGCCCAACACGAGTTTTGACCTACATGGATGGCAACAACGTTGAGTTAGTGCGCTTTGCATATAAGATTGAAGGCTTGTATTTTTTCACACTGTTTGTCCTGGCCAAATACGATGACAAATTCACCAAATCAAGCAAGTCTGATGCGTCGTGGCGGATCCAGCTGGCCGGTCCGTCGCTGCGCCCAAATTTTCGGGGCGCGCTATCCCGGGAATGAAGGCGGGAAGGGCGACAAGCTCATGAAAGTTGGTACTATCTGGTTCATTGACTGGCTAACGGTTAGAGCCTAAGTTAGAGTGATGTGCCATGGTTAGAGATTGGTGAGGAGTGAGGTAAATAAAAGAAAGTGGGGGGAAATCAATGGTCTGAAGTGACTCTGATGCCAATTTATATGTGATAAAAATACAGGGGAATTGGGCATTGAATGCATGTAGCTGGCCGGTGTCGTGCACTGTTGCAATGAGAAATTCATTGGAAAATGGTCATTGAGGAGGCATTGAGGAGGCAGGGATAAATATATTGGTTATGGATAAAATTCCAGAGATGAAGGAGATTATTCAAATGTTGTTCATGGGCTGGACAGTATTGACAGAGCTCGTGGATGATACAGCTTGAGCGCAAGCCATCTGGTTCTATAATCCATCAGTACTACTACTAAATATGGTAAAAATTGTCATCATATTTGGCCAGGACAAACAGTGTGAAAAAATACAAGTGTTCAATCTTATATGCAAAGCGCAGCATGAACGAATGATACCGGATGTTCGCATTCCTGTTGAAAAAAATCATACTTGACACCTTTATCACTTTCGGAGTTCATTTCCAGTTGCGATGCCTGTAAGTTTTTATGATTATTCTCGGGGGCAATGAATGTAGGATGAATACAGTGACCTACCTTGAAAGCTGATTGAACAAGGAGTTGATCCTGTATTCGAAAATCTCCTCTGGCCGTGCACACTCAGGCATACTGGGTAAAGCCTACTGTGTAAGTTAAGCAATAACTGTGGAAACATGGGATATATTTTGCTTGGTATTCTGCAGATTTAAATAGTAAATAAACCATGCAGTGACGAGAAATTGATTTTCGGTGGAAAAAAAAATATTGAGCTACCATCTGTATGACCATTCAATGAATACTTTTGCTTGATTTGGAGTTGTCAGTTCTGGATTCAAAAAACATACCTTGTTTTTTGAATGGTAGTTGTCTTGTTTTTTGGTCTTTAAAAGATTTGTCAATGTGGCTGTTGAAAAAAATTGGGCTTGAGGGGATTGGCCTGCCAAGAGTGCAATGCTTGCAAAAGCATGATACACTTCCAAATTTTTACTTTTTCCATTGCTTAAGTTTCTTGATGTCCATGAGGTCATTCTAATGAGCCTTCTGACAACCCCTACAGTCATCCACCCCTTAATGATATGGTGAATCAATTTTCAATTCTAAGCAGTATGTCTTCACCATAAAAACTACATAGTGACTCTCTGTTAATCAGTGTGATCCATCCCTCCAAATTTGAGGAGATTATTTTGTGTTGTCGCATAGAAATTTACAAAATACAGGTGTATCATTAGGGGGTGAGAGCTTTTTCAGCAAAGTCTGCAGAACATGCACTTTTGAACATTTTACTGTGGAACCAGAACTTGTTCAATTGACTTGAAATTTTGTGCATGACTTGTTGGTATGTATATGTAGTCAGGAAATTTTATTTGAAGAAAAATGGTGATGATTTGGGGAAGCTATAAAGTATACAAAAGTGTATCAAATGGGGGTGGTGTATCATTCAGGGGTGGATGACTGTAAGTTATCTTCCTCATTGTAAGAAAAATTTAAACCTAAGTATCGCAAAGCCATTCCCCACAAGAAATCAGGGGACAGTGTAATGGGTGATACAGAGACTACAAAAATAAAACTCTCATGACAAATTATTGTTTAAGATCCTCTAAAAATCTGACCCTGACCTTCCATAATTCTGCTCATGCCATCAGCTTTTAACTCATACACATTTCAATTTGACAAGAAAAATGTACTATAGCATTTCATTTTTACCCAATTTTACCCACCACTGCCAAAGTCTCTACTGTGTACTCACATAAATCAGGCATGCATGGCCATGCAGTGCAGTGCTGTACTGTGTGTGACAGTGCAGTACTGTGCAGTACCGTGTGGGTAACATGCAACTACTGTGCAAAATTTCTAAGTATGGTGCACTGCTGTGGGCCAAAAAAGATATTTATTGTAACGTGCAGCTCATTAAATTCCTCTCTTTGTACATGCTCAGCAACATAAATCATTAATAATAACAGTATGTGGAGTGTCAAATGTCACAGACATAACATAGGTCACAGGAAGCTGGGGCACATTGCATCTTTTGTGGGCCTCTCCTAGTCATAAAATTTGAAGCAATTGATTCCTATTAAATTTTTACTTTTTATTCATCTCTTTTACTACCTTAGAACTTGCTGCCTATATTTTGAGGTCAGATTTGACTCATATTTGTGTATATTTACTAAGCTCAACTAAATAAATAATCGAGCATTGGGCCTGGCCAGCATTGCACAATGACAATTTGCACCACATCAAGCACAATGTTCAGGTTGCTCTCAGGCACTGCTGCACCTCTAATCCAGGTTCCAACTCTATTTACCCCCTGTATTGCTGTGCGACTAATGTGTGAAACAAGTTGCTACTGTGCAAACTGTACAATTACTGTGAAATCTTCCACAGTTGTGCATGGTAATGCACGGTAATTTTCCTGTTCCCAGCAAAATGTGAGTGGTAAATTTTTGTTTCATGTGTTGGGGGTGATTTGGATGACTGTGTGAAATCACTGTGATTTTAATTTTGCCTTCATTGTCCAGATTGCTGACAATAACACCTAGATGTTTGCTGACCCCAGGCTGTATATGTTGAACATTGGTCATTTATTTCATGTTTGCATCAGTAAAGGTATGCATGCCTTCCTCCATTTGGTCAAAATTCTTGGGCCTAACCCACAGGATTTGTCCTTGTTCTCTAGTGTCAATGGGAGCTGCGAACATTAGTGTTCCTACACAGAGAACAATAAGTAGGCTGTACCAATGGTGCACAGCTGATTGGTGGAATGCAGAATCAGCTACTGTGGGGGGGGGAGAGGTTATGTGCTCAACTCGTTTGAATGGGTTAAGAAAGAGAGAGAGAGAGAGAGAGAGATTTGGATGTTGTGTGGAAGTGGAGAGAGAGGTCAGCTCTAAGAATACATCCTTCAATGTGCAACTCCTCTATATATCTTCAAGCTATGTAGGTCCTGTGTGGAGAGAGGATGGTGGAGTGTCAAGGCTTGACACTCCATACCACTCATCTTGGTTCTTGGTTGTGTTTGGCATGGGCTTCTGTAGTAGATCACACATTTTATAGAGTTCAGGACTTCAGCATTATCATCGTTTACCTCTAGCATTGCAACTGAGCTCTGAGGCTTCCCTGCTATTTCAGGCCATCTCCAATGGTGTAACCCCAAATCAACCAGCAATGATTTTTGTGGTTTTTGGGTGTATCTGTTACAGGCATTTATCTTTGCCAGTTGATGGACCAGGTCCCAGGTTCATCATTAATTCTTAAGACCTTAGAAGTTCTACTAATTTCTGCAGGACCAAGATTATTCTTTTCAGATCCAAGTTGGAAAGGATTGATCACTTGTCACCCATCCTTCAAGTTGTGTTCACTTCTGCCAGTGGTAACACCCCTAATGATCTATTAGAAACTCAGAACACAGGCTTTTCAGGTCTGTGATGAGCAGACATATGAATCCACATGGTGTTGATGGAAGTGCTATGTATGACCAAATATGCAAATCACAAAAGCATGATTTTTGATATCATGGTTTTACAGCTACTACTGTAAAATCTGCCAAGTAATTAATATTATTTTGTTCTCTCACCTTCCCCATTCCAGTCAGTGAATGAACTTGCAGATAGTCAGTTAAGCAAGGATACATAAAGGAGGATCCAAGTTATACTGCTTTGCATGTGAGATATCACATGAAAATGTAAACTTTTGTTTCAGCAATAAATTCTGGTTTCTGAAAAGTGGTTTTTAAACTATGACAGTGGCAAAAAAGGCAGGGTTGTTTTACTACAGGGTATTCAAACCCAATGCACACTGGTTGAAAAATTGAACATTACTTGTATGTTGCTAGACAGCCATGGAAAGTACTTCTTTGGAATCTCATTTACCTGTTCCTGTAAGGCAGCTTCAGAGAAGGACAGTGAAAAAACACAGATATTGATGTCAAGTGAAACATAGCAAAGCTGGGGAAAACCACACAGCAACAGATGCTAAAGTACTTCTGAACCCAACTGACAAGCAGAATGTACCAAAGGCAGTTCTCTTCAGAAGCTAGAGACTATGTCACATTACCTTCTTTACCAGCTGAGGCACATCATTGTAAAAGAGTTGCTTTTATGGGGAAAGTGTTCTCCTACTTTCTCAACCCATTTATCCATACTGCCATGGATTTGTCATAAAAAATGCAATCCCTTTCAACATATGCACATGTAACTGCAGCAATGTATCTTAAACACAAACTTGACTTTCTGACTGGAGCTCTATATGCCGACTCACAAGCAATTGTTAAAAATATTAAATTTACCATTGCAAAGTTGCAGCTTATTGATGGAAAGATCAAGTACTTCATTATTCTTGAGGGGAGTGATTGACTTGAAGGGGTGTTCTCAAATGTTCATACACAGGATCACAATTGCAATTATGATGTGCTTCAGTTTGGACAAAAGCTCAGTATTGCAGCAGAAATCAATGCAACATTTGAAAGACATCCTGACCTTGATCTTGGACACCACCAACTTGATCTTCAAGATGAAGAAGGTATTGATCATATCAATCCTGCATATTGGACAAGAAATGTAGAGATGGGAGAAGTAAATATTGAGAAAGAATGGACAGCTGGTTAAGCAGCTGCAAATCAACTACTGACAAAATATTTTGGGCAGACAGAACATGTTGATTTTTCAGCTTTATTCTCACAGCCATAAATTGATCTTCTCTGCCCTTTGGGAAACTATATTGGTTCTAGAGTAGAACCAGGCAATGAAAGATCAGAACAAATAGACTCACCTGAGACAAGTACTGAAGATAATGCAAATGTCAGTTTTGATGAACCAACAGGGATGGAAGTTGAGGACTTTTTGGATGATACAGATGATGACAGCACTTTAAATCCTGATCCTCATTTGGTTGTTGAGGGGGAGAAATTTCATAATTCACCTATCATTACATCCAAACTTACTCCTAAAGGAGCTCGAAAAGCTACAATGCAGACATTACATGTCTGTGGAGTCACTCTTGATAACCTCTGTGAATCAGACCACTTTGCATTAAATTCAGAAAATCTCACCCCAGGTTATGTAATTAAAAACAAGATCTTGTAGCAGCCTTAGTCCAGGCTGAAAATCACATATGCTTGGCTGTAATGGAGATATTGGGTTTTGAGGAGGTGGCCTCAAAAACACAGACCACAGAGGTAAACATGGATGATTTAGAGCATCACAATAACTCAATTACTGTTTTGGGGCAGATATTAGAATTAAAGCCCATTCTGAATCAACAAACTGGCTGTGGACAGGCCACTACATTTGATTTGGAGAAGACAAACAAATTCCATCCACAAGCTGCCAATATATTTTTACATATTCCAGGAAGACTAGTCTATGGCCCAACGGTTGTATCTACACCCAAAGATTGGATAGACTCTGCAGCAGGCCAACTTCCACCTCAAACTTGGGCTCTTTCAAACCAAGAACTTGCTGAGATTCTGGACATTTCATGGGATTCACTAAATCCAGATTCTGAAGAAATTATCAGTAATATTGAAATGTTACCTGCAGTTACAAAATCAAATTCATAAAATTTTAAATATCATAAACACTGAATGTGAAAACTTGTGAAGGCAAAGGACAGTTAATTATCTACGACAGGATGGAGTTCCATTCCAGCCGGTGAGCCGAACACCCTCTGGTTCTGCTTTTGATCCAATTTTTACCCGCTTTTCCAGAATTTCTTGACCTGGACGCTCACGGTAGCCAATTTTTGGCCAATTTTCATTTCAATTTTCTTTCAATTTTACTGCAAAGAAAGTCAAGTTGGCGGTAAAATTGAACAAAAATTGAAGTGAAAATTGGTCGAAAATTGGCCGAAAATCCTTACCGTGAGCGTCCCTCACCTGAAACAAGGGACAATTGGGCAGTTGAGCAAAGCTTTTGACAAATCCGTTGATGAATGAATCATTTTTGTGCATGTTATGTCATTATGACAGACCAATGGGATGATTTTTATTCTGACGGTGTGTTTGCCTATTGTTCAAAGAGGTCATACAAATGTAAATAAATTGATGTTGCTATTTTTAAAACGAGTTCTAAAGATCTGTTCACAGGATGAAATGTTGTTAACAATTAAAATTTGTAAATGGGACATATTTCAGGAACAATTCAGTTTGCCTCTTCAGCCTCAGCCAAAACTTTTATTTTGGGCAAACCTTTGCCTTGGGAACACAGTTGCAGACATAATTAAACAATAAATACACTACTTCTTTTTATTCTGTTAGCCCATTTGAACAATAGGCAAACACACTTTCAAAATAAAAATCATCCCATTGATCTGTCCTAAACACATAAAATGTGCAAAAATGATTCATTTGTCAATGGGTCTGTCAAAAGCTTTGCTCAACTGCCCGATTGACCCTTGTTTCAGGTGCCTATTGCCAGTGAGTGATGCGTTTGATTGATTACATATTTACGTCCGTGGGACGATATACCTAAATTGGAACTAGGACCCCAAGTAACATTACCACCACCTGAGGGTACATAGTTGATATTCCGGTTTCTTCGGCTAGACGCCCCCTGTCTTGACCTGCGAACGAAAGATAAAACAAATGCAGAGTGCAATACAGTTATCCACCCCTTAATGATATGGTGAAATCATTAAATTCAATTTTCAATTCTGAGCAGTATGCCTTCCCCATAAAAACTACATAGTAACTCTCTGTTAATCAGTGTGATCCATCCCTCCAAATTTCAGAAGATTATTTTGTGTTGTCG
>Ga0307507_10008972_pt1 | contig 13561 bp, 9 predicted proteins | sample 7_EM_MG_FD_207223 | JGI IMG/M metagenome (GOLD analysis project Ga0307507, IMG submission 207223) | Populus trichocarpa ectomycorrhiza microbial communities from riparian zone in the Pacific Northwest, United States - 7_EM | ecosystem: Host-associated > Plants > Roots > Unclassified | place...
CCATTAACCGGAACAGACAAGGATACAAGGTCCCGCAAGAAGTTATGGAACAGTTACTTGAGGTTGACCAGCCAAATATATCCTTGTCTGTTCCGGTTAATGGTTCCTACCCTTGTATATTTGGCTGGTCAACCTCAAGTAACTGTTTCATAACTTCTTGCGGGACCTTGTACTTGTACACGTACATTGAAGTAATCCCCGCTTCTCTGGGCTTGGGAGGAGAAGGCTATCAACCTCCGCGATACACTCTAATACTGTTCTACTCCCGTATCATCTCTTTTATCACCGAACCCTATCCAATATGAGCATATTACCTAGTAACGGACCAAGTCAGAGCAGCGATCCCGATCAATATGGCATATCCAACGTCCGTATCGACAATAATACAAGCATTAGTATTCAGGGGGACTCAAACCAGAACATCGGAAATGTGTTAAACAGCTATAACAATAGCAACACCATCAACAACACCACCAACAACACCATCAACAACATCACCAACGTGCGAGCAAGGGAGGAGTCTTCGGAGATCCAAGCATGGCTTTCACCACTCAAGCCCCATGCAAGACATCAAGATGTGAGCAACCGGCGGCTGGATGGTGTTGGGGATTGGGTTCTGCAGAAGAATGAATTCGCGTCATGGCGTAAGAGTCAGGATAGCACAGCGAATCGTACTCTTCTATGTTATGGGGATCAAGGGGTTGGAAAGACATATATAAGGTACCCGAGTATTTTCTAGAGATTATAGACAATGCTAACGAGGCACTAAATCAGCTCATTAGTAATAGACACCCTATCCGAGCAAGCTTATGGCCAGAATATCGCCGTTCTGTCCCTCTATTGCGATTACCAGGCGCAGAAGGACCAATCGGCAGTGAATATGATAGGGAGTCTGCTCAAGCAGATTGCCCTCGGAGCTGTGGGGGCGGTAGGCGAAATTAAGAATGCTTTTGAGAAGTCGAAGTGGGGAGGTGGAAAAGGTCTTCGATTGCCGGAGATGGTGGGATTATTCGTCAAAACAATCGGCTCCCTCGAGCGAGTATATATTTGCGTGGACGCAATAGACGAGCTGGTGCCGCAACATCGATCAGAGTTCCTGCGAACGCTACGGCAGATTATTCAGGAGGCGCCAAATATTCGATTGTTTCTCACCGGGAGGCCGCATATTCGCGGGGAACTGGAGAAGCATCTCACCAAAGGAGCCTATACCATACACATTGTGCCCGACCAAGGGGATATCGCTAGATACCTAAGCCAGAAGATGGACGATGATGATGACCGAGATCCTGACTTGATGACGGAAAATCTAAGAAATGACATTATGAAAATAATGTTGGAAAAAGCTTCGGAGATGTAAGTAAGAGTAACTCTGTTCTAAATCTAGATCATAGATTAATATTCTATTCAGGTTTCTGCTTGTTGCATTAAATATCGATGCGATCTTGGGCGAGACTTCATTAGGGAGGAGAAAGAAAATGTTGCAAAAAGTGGCGACAACTGGCGTAGATCTGAACAATGTGTACGACCAAACACTGCGGCGAATAAAGGAACAGAAGGGTGACCGATCAAGACTTGGGATGGAGGTACTAATGTGGGTATCCCACGCGCAGCGGCCGTTACGGATTGACGAACTCTGTTATGCTCTGGCCGTAGAGATGGAGGCAACCGACCTTGACCTCGAGGACATCCGGCCGCAAGATACTGTCTTAGGGTCATGCTTAGGGCTCGTGGTGGTTGACAAGGCGACGTCGACAGTCCGGCTAATCCACTATACGGTTCAAGAATACCTTTCCCGGCCAAAGATCTTGCCTGATGCCCACAATACACTTGCACAGTCATGCCTGGCCTATCTAAATTATGATCTGATCAAGAGACTTCAAGCTAATGAAGTTCCGAATCTTGGAGACATGCCCTTTCTCGAATATTCTTCTCTGTATTGGGGGGGTCATGCGAAAATGGAACTCTCAGATCCGGCGAAAACATTTGCGCTTAAATTATTAAGCCGATATGATAGCCATGTGTCTTCGATCTTACTTTTCAACAAAATATGGGGCCACCTTTTTCCCCCGGATACCACTCGCCGGTTTCTAGGCTTGCACTGCGCGTCCTGCCTCGGAATTGACAAGATCGTGGCTGCTTTGATAGAGATGGAAGGCTGTAATATCAATCAACGAGATTGTATGGGATATACACCGCTCATGTGGGCTGCTCGGCAGGGGAATCAAGGGACAGTGACGCTGCTGCTCGCACGGGACGATATCGATCCTGACAACTTGGACAACGATGGTAGAACATCACTCTGGTGGGCTTCTGAAAATGGGCACGAGGGAGTGGTAAGACTACTGCTCGCACGGGACGATGTGAATCCCGACATGCCAGACCATTATGGTGGAACACCACTCCTGCAGGCTTCTTTTGGTGGGCATGAGGGGGTTGTGAGAATACTACTCGCACGAGAAGATGTTAATCACGACAAGCCAGACGACAATAATCAAGCACCACTGTGGGGCGCTTCTTATAGTGGGCATGAGGGGGTGGCAAGACTACTACTCGCACGGGGCGATGTCAATACCAATAGGTGTGGCCTCAGTGGTAAGACTCCACTCTGGTGGTCTGCCGGGAATGGGCATGAGGACATGGTGAGGCTACTGCTCGGACGGGATGATGTCGATCCCGACAAGCCAGACTTTGATGGTCGGACACCACTTTGGGGCGCTTCTTGCGGTGGGCATGAGGAGGTGGTGAGACTATTACTCGCACGGGACGAAGTCAATCCCGATAAGCTAAGTAATAGTGGTGAAACACCACTCTTGAAGGCTTGTGTCGAAGGGCATGAGGGGGTGGCGAGGCTACTGCTCACACGGGACGAGGTCAATCCCGATAAACCTGACAACCATGGCCGAACACCACTCTGGGGCGCTTCTAGAAAGGGGCATGAGGGGGTGGTGAGACTGCTACTTGCACGGGACGACGTGAACCCCGACAAACCGGACAACAGTGGTCAAACACCACTTGGGATCGCTTCTGAGCACAGTCATTCCAATATTGTAGCACTCCTTCAGCCTCGAACAACTCCACTCTCTAGCACGGATTGAGCTCAGCGCCTCAGACAGATTTGTGTACACACTCTCTCCACCTGCACTTACATACGTTCCCTCCGCACCTGTCCCACCATATACACCCATCACTTTAGGTTCCTTCCACTCTTCGTAGCCTCTTGCTCTCACCCGATATTTCCTACAATCTTCTGTCCGCTCTCCCTCTCTGATTCTTTCACCTTGTTTCTTCTAAACTCCAACCTTCTCTTTCATCCTAGATAGACATCGGCTTAGCGCATGAAACAATTGTTATGTATTATATCACACAAGCATTTACAACCCTCGCTCTTTTCTTATCATGGTATTTGGTAGAGGGTGGCACTACTGTATCGAGATGCCAGGGATCGTGGCTTGGGATGTTACCGCTTTCAAAGTCTTTCGTTTTTCACTACATATAAACCCGCTTACTCGTATATAATATTGTTATACCTTATCTTCTTCCGCCATTTGCACTAGAATTCTGGCTTTTCATACCCACCTGCCACAAGTTAGCCCTGGGATGTAAATATGGAAAGGGGAAAAATAGGAGAAACCCGCTACTAAGTTATTGCGTCGTTTCAAGCTAAAGTTTTTTCTAATGTAGGTCAAAGTCTACTACAGTGCGTTTGCGTGGGGGTCTCCCGGACAGAGTTTAAGATTCCGAATTTTGGCCTCCGTTCTACAGTACCAATATAAATATATCGCAATGAAAGTGAAAACCGTATCATGCTGATGAAGAAAATTCTGATGTAAAAGTGTATATATATCTCCGGAATATATTCCACAGCAGTGTGGGGGGCCGGGGGGAAAGAACGGCAATGGAATTTTCTGTAGGGTATGTGGTAGAGGTATTGCTATGTAGTGTTATATATAATTTTTACTTGCCGGTACATTATGCGAACAAAGGCATCATAGTTACAAATATAGTTCAGCCCTACTGCAAATATATGGAATAAAGATTTATTATAAGCACAATAAAAAAGAGCACAGTTTGTGACTGGTTGGGGAACACACCCGTATAACATAAAAGCTCGAATACTCTGAGGAAAGAAATGCTATAAAAGTGGCAAGCCAATTTTATATTATATCCTTATGGTACATGAACACCTGTAGGATTGATGGCATGGAAGGTGATCTCATGAATGGAAAGGGACCTATGAGCCCGAGACTAATTTTGTATGGTATATGAATGATGTGAGATGGAGAGCTGGACTGAGTGGTAAAGGCGGGGGAGTGGTACCCGGCCTGGTTATGAGACCTTGAACAGGAATCCGGCTGATACAGCAAATTATGGGAGGGGGATGGGGAGTAGAAGTGCTGATAAGAGGTTATAGAGCAGGGGGTTTCGCAATTATGGTTTCCTAGAGGATGAGGGCGTCGTCGAACGGCGGTCATGAGATGTCACTCGGTGGTGTAAATTATGATACTTGTAGAGCAGTTGAGGCTGGTTGTCTGGGCTGGAAAATGAGTGTCCGGAGCCGGCGACCGGCGGTGGGGCTGGCAACAGCAGACCAAACTCCTGAATAAAAACGGGAAAAACATTTCTACTGAGTGTATTTAGAACCGCTGCCAGGAATTGCTTTATTAATTTTTTAGCGTCTTCAGAGTCGCTTTTTGCGCTATTGAGTTGGCAGCTGGTGGTTGCGGCTTCCGGACATTTAATCTCGGCACAAGTAGGGAAATAAGAACTTGTCAGAGATATTCTGGCCGCTGTTCTGGGCGCTTGGAACATCCTCCTTTGAAGACCTACCGGTGCCCATTAGCTGTTAGAAGGATGTGGTTGGCTCTAGTAATTGCGGGAGTGTGAAAGATATTTCGGGTGCAATTCATATTATTGGGGGGGGGGGGTATGATAGATTGTTTAGCAGTTTATGGTGCTGATTTTACCAGCGTGTCTTTCCTCTGTTTTCACGGGGGCATTCCGAGGAACAAGGACATGTGAGGAAATACAGAGATAGGTGTGGTGATCCATGGAAGGATTAGGAGGTGTTATTTGTATTTTACTTGTACACTTGTCTTTACCGATAGTGTTAATTTTAGGTGATAGTGAGCGAGCGAACGAACGAACGAAGTGCTAGTGTTGGAAGTTACATTCCACATCTTTTCTACAAAGTGGCTAAGTTCCACGTGAATTCTCTCACTCTACCGTGTACTTGTAGATAGCATCGGAGGAGTCAACGAACAGGGGGCTCAACGAAGAGACAAAGCAAAATCGCCGCCTGAATTAACCCTTGCTAAGTCACTCTTAGTAGTGCTGGCGGAGCCCCTCCTAGTCTAAATGGGCATGGGACGGCAATGAAGAATGTACGAGTAATTACAAATATTCGCAAGAGATGGGATTCATAAAAACAATCAAGCTTTTCGCGTCCGGGTAAAAACAATTCAACCTCGGCTAGCGGGAGGAACATTACTTTGCCCATAATTCCGAAGTAAGTAAGTTAAGATCTGTAGACTTGGCACACGCAAAACAGGAAGGTCCGGGATGCAGGCCTCGCCAGCCCATCCCTTAAACTGTATTCAAGCACTGGCACTAAGTGCGGGTCCAGCTGGTAGTGGAAGCGATCGGTGGTGAAGTAGCTGAAAAGAGCAGAGTTAGGAATAATTGTGACAACTATGATGTAAATATCATATGACGAACATGAAGGGTGGTACCGGCGTTTGAATATCTCGAACCCCAGCCTATTCGGGCCATCATGATACAAAAAACCTGATAATTCAGAAGCCGTGTAGTGCTCAGAATAGTGCTAAATGGGTACTGCTCAGCATGGCCATGATGGAGACTAGGTTATCTACGTAGATTTGCTCCCGACTATGGTACAAGTACAAGTACTTTTCAATTATCTTGGTGTGTTGTCTATCGTTACCTTTCATGTGCCAAGCGTCCTATTAGTTCAACGCTAAAAGTGAGTGAAATTCGGTACAGACGAAGGGATCACGATTACAGAAACAGGCTAAGTGTTCAACGCTACGAATGGGTCTAAACATCATGGCGGTTTAAGGCATACTTTGCCTATTACTAACTAGTGATTGCCGATCGCAACTGTAGTGCAACGCTAAAAAGCTGTGAAATTCGGGAACAAACGAAGGGATAAGACCTGAGCTACCGTAGGATTTTCCACAAAAGTAACCCTTCTCGCTTAACTTAATTGTTCTCTTTAAATAGATGACGCCGCAGAGCCTCTTATTTCGGAAATGAGGCTCTGCGGCGAATATTTGTGAAACCCCTTGCCGAGAGGTCCACTGTCACCGTCCACCTACTCAGACAAGCTCGCCTATTTCGCCGCACTTTCTTTTGACCTCTTACCGTAGTGCGAAAACAAGTTTCCCCATATCATGCTGGATTAGGAGATTTAGCTGGGTCAGCACATCGGTCACATCAGTCACTAGGCTAGGAAACACTTTGTAAAGAGTTGAGTGAGGATACCAGAACACTTTTCCTTCTCTCCAGGGCGGGTACAGAGTCGTAAAGTCCTCGTCCACTATAAACTACCTTAACCTGGCACAGGTAACAAGCCACTACAACCTATTTCCAGCGGCCATAGATCAGTGACCAAATACTGGCTAGTAATTAGATTTACTTTCTCCATTAAACTTAGGGCTCATATTTTTCCAAGCTGCGTGAGTCGTATAGTGTAGTGGTTGAGGTTGGGGTACTGGTACTGTGCTGTACGAGTAGTAGCGATGAAACTGGACGGACGACAAACAGGGATCAATTCCCAGTAATTTTTTGTAACCCTAACCTTGACCATTGCTTTTTTTTGCCCACCAAACATCCCTACCAGTATTCATCGCCCTCTAGTTTCGTCGCGACTACGGTGAAGATTATCCCGCAGCACATCTAGAAAGTACCATCCGCATGACTCCTAACGAAAGCAACACCATCACTACCTAAGGATCACCGCCTGTTCAGACAAACCATCCCATCAACACAGTCGGCAAGGTCATCCCCGCGCGAAGCCCCAAGGACGCGGTCAGGGCCTAAGCACAGTTAGCCACTCCCAAAATTCAAAAAGCGAAAGCGAATTCCCCGCAACCCCCTCCACATGAAAAAAACCACCAAAAAAAAATTCTGCGCTCAGGAACTACCTTCACCACTGGTCTAAAACCACAACTGGATCAACCCCGACCCCCTATATTATGTCCCCGCAGTGGATGTCCATGATAACCAATTCCTCGGATTTCTTCTGTCCCTCCACAACGTGACTGAGCGGTCGGCACCCTACAATCGGTCACCCAATACATCCGCTCCTCATCCCAGCGCCAAACGAACCAGAGCACGAAACGCCTCCAACCGTTATGGGGCCCTGGCAATGTCGGCACTCCCGATGGTCTTTAGCCACCCGCCCCCAAGTGATCTCTCCCCGCACCGCAACCAGTGCACAACCTCCACTCTCGGCTTGCCCCTACGCTACGCATATTCTTCCCTCATAATACAAATGACCCAAATGGAGCGTGCTAGGGCACCATTCCGCTTTTGTTACCCTAGCGACCCTTTCGCTGAACCCGCTAAATCTACCTAATACCTAAGGCTCGTGGGCAGGGTACACACACTAGAAAAGGCTGGATTAGACTGTCCTGGGAATCCAAGTGAAGTGTTGACTCTACCGTAGTTCAAGTCTAGCTCACTTTTACGTTGCTACGGGAATGATGTTGTTTGTCCGTTATATCCCTAAAAGCCTGCCGGAGCGTAGTGTAGACTACGTTCCTAACATGTACACTCGTCTACGTGCAGTGTATCATAGAAACTCGTAGATAGCGCAAAACTGGGAGCTCCGAAATGGTTTCGGCGGGAAGAGGTGGGACAGTGCGGTCATGGGTTCTCACTCGCCGGAGACTGGGCACTGAATAGCGAATTCCATAGCCATGGCAGAACACAATATAGTGTAGTAACTTCCGTAATCTCGCCTAGCACTATTGGTCAAGCAGTATGGAAGGTGCTTTAGATCTCAATGAAGGTTAAAGAAGGGGAGGGAGATATATCCGGGGGATAGAGACGCTGGAAAGAAATCACAATTTGTGTTTTTAGATACATAGCCAGCCCCCGCTACCAAGGGTAGATACAGTATCATGAAACTAACTTTCTTGTTCCTTTGTAGTCTCCTCTGCACGCAATCCTCCTCATATGCTGACCAACGCTTCACTTTTAAGTCTTTGTCTAAGAATCTCTCGATTTCCAGGCTGGAAATCTAAAGTCTGCTTGTTATAAGGAGGATTGGTGAATGAACCAGCACCTTCTACAATATGGGATCCTGTAGGAAATGGCGCCATTACTCGGTATTGAATTTTGTAGCTGCGAGGTAACTTACCTCTTTCTGGCATTGCACTTTATTGCTGAAATTTCTCGTATGATATCAATGTGTACGGACAGCTCCCCAACCACACTTTTGAGCTCACACCTGGAAGGAAGTGGTATGTAAATATAATCTTCATTAAAATACAGTATGCTCATAGTGGGCACCAATCACCGCTGTATAATAGTTAAGAACCAGCTCTCGGGTTAAAAACATACTTGTATGCATTACTTTTGTTTCTCTATACATGTGTCTAAATAACTTAGAGGGGAGAAAATAAATAAATGGAACTGCGGAAAGGAAAAAAAATAAGCGATAAATGTGGAAAGATAATTCACAACCCGATAAGAATAAAAAAAATGAGATATAGCGGGGATTCTAAGCCGCATAGGCTATCTCAATAAAGTGTGGATGGGCGGGCATAGTCCGGGAAGAAAGGGAAGACGGCGATTACCACAAGACGGCGTTTCGAAGTGTACAAGGAGGTAGGAACGGATGAGATGGCGTAGTAGTGATGGGTAGGTGCGTCTATAGAACTGTTGCAATCCTTGGGGAAATGGCACATAGGCCATTGGTAATTGAAAGTAATGGGGGGAACGGCCTCTGCAGCGTTATACCGTACGGGGAGTGGGAGACGCTGGGGGCCGTAGCAGTGCTATCACTCCGGCATGGCCGCGCCTAGCAGCACACCAGCGCGGGGTTCGGCCATCGATATCTGGTTTGTCAGGGTCCACGTCGTCCCGTCCGAGTAGTATTGTTACCACCCCCTTGTGCCCGTTCTCAGCAGCACACCAGAGTGATGTTCGACCGTCGATATCTGGTCTGTCAGGGTTTACGTTGTCCCGTCCGAGCAGCATTTGCACCACTCTCTCGTGCCCATTCCTAGCAGCACACCAGAGTGGTGTTCGACCGCGGATATTTGGTTTGTCGGGGTTGATGTTGTCTCGTGCGAGTAGGATCTGCACTACTTCCTCGTGCCCAGTCAAGGCAGCGCACCAGAGCGGTGTTCGGCCTTCGCTATCTGGTTTATCAGGGTTGACATCGTCTCGCCCGAGGAGTATTTGCACCACTCTCTCGTGCCCATTTTCAACAGCACGCCAGAACGGCGTTCGGCCTTCGCTATCTGGTTTGTCAGGGTCGACTTCGTCCCGCTCGAGGAGTATTTGCACCACTCTCTCTTGCCCATTGCTAGCAGCACACCAGAGCGGTGTTCGGCCTTTGCTATCTGGTTTGTCGGGGTTGATGTTGCCCCGTGCGAGTAGGATCTCCACTACTTCTTCGTGCCCAGTCAAGGCAGCGCACCAGAGCGGTGTTCGGCCTTCACTATTTGGTTTATCGGGGTTGACTTCGTCCCGCCCGAGGAGTATTTTCACCACTCCCTCGTGGCCGTTCTCAGCAGCACACCAGAGTGGTGTTCGGTCGGACTTATCTGGTTTGTCGGAGTTCACATCATTCCGCCCAATTAGTATTTTCACCAGTTCCTCATCCCCATTCTTAGCAGCACTACAAAGCAGTGTTTGGCCGTGCTCATTGAGTTTATCAGGGTTGACGTCGTCCCGCCCGAGGAACATTTCCACCAGCTCCTCCTTCGTATCAAAAGCAGCCCACCAGAGCGGTGTTTTACCGTCATTATCAGGTTTTTCAAGGTTAACGTCGTCCCGTCCGAGCAGTATTCTCACCATCCCCTCGTCCCCATTCATAACAGCACACAAAAGCGGTGTTCGGCCGCAGGCATCTGGTTTATTAGGTTTAACTTCGTACCGTCCGAGTAGTATTTTCACCACTTCCTTATGTCCTTTCTCAGCAGCACACAGGAACGGTGTTCGGCCTTCGCTATCTGGTTTATCAGGGTTGACATCGTCTCGCCCGAGGAGTATTTGCACCACTCTCTCGTGCCCATTTTCAACAGCACGCCAGAACGGCGTTCGGCCTTCGCTATCTGGTTTGTCAGGGTCGACTTCGCCCCGCCCAAGGAGTATTTTCACCACTCCCTCGTGGCCGTTCTCAGCAGCGCACCAGAGTGGTGTTCGATCGTTCTTATCACGTTTGTCGGGGCTCACGTCCTCTCGTCTGAGCAATATTTTCACCACCCCCTCGAGCCCATTCTTAGCAGCCCAGCAGAGCGGTGTTTGGCCGTACTCAATTAGTTGGTCTGGGTTGACGTCGTCCCGCTCGAGGAGCATTTTCACCAGTTCCTCCTTCGCATTAGAAGCAGCCCACCAGAGCGATGTTTTGCCGCCATTATCAGGTTTGTCAGGGTTAACGTCGTCCCGCCCGAGCAGTATTTTCACCACTTCCTCGTGTCCTTTCTTAGCAGCACACAGGAGGGGTGTTCGGTTGTCCTTATCCGCTTTGTTGGGGTTGACCCCGTGCCGTCCGAGCAGTATTTTAACCACTCCATCGTGTCCTTTCTCAGCAGCACAGAGGAGCGGTGTTCGGTTGTTCCTACCCACTTTGTTGGGGTTGACTTCGTGCCGTCTGAGGAGCATTTTCACCACTCCCTCACGTCCATTCTTAGCAGCCCAGCAGAGCGGTGTTTGGCCGTACTCAATTAGTTGGTCTGGGTTGACGTCGTCCCGCTCGAGGAGCATTTTCACCAGTTCCTCCTTCGCATTAGAAGCAGCCCACCAGAGTGGTGTTTTGCCGCCATTATCAGGTTTGTCAGGGTTAACGTCGTCCCGCCCGAGCAGTATTTTCACCACTTCCTCGTGTCCTTTCTTAGCAGCACACAGGAGGGGTGTTCGGTTGTCCTTATCCGTTTTGTTGGGGTTGACTTCGTGCCGTCCGAGCAGTATTTTAACCACTCCATCGTGCCCCTTCAAGGCAGCCCACACGAGAGGTGTGCGACCTGTGCGGTCTGTTTGGTTAATGTCACAACCTTCCACCTCTACCAAGTCAGCTACAATCTCAACAATCCCGAACAAGGATGCATAGTGTAGACCACTAAACAGGGAAGGTCTATCGGCGTCCAGATAGGGGAACCACAATTCGCCTGCATCCAAGAGGATTTTCGTGGATATGTGGTTATCGCAGTCGTCAAACAGCTTCAGCGCAAGCTGTTTCGCACAAGCTGACAGTTCTCTTTTCGCGTGTATTCCCCAATATAGAGAAGCATATTTTAGAAATGGTGTGCCCGGAAATGCCCTCCGACATAGGGAAGAACTTTTCCATTCGAACGAAGAACTTTCCCATTCGGGCGAGGAACTTTCCCATTCGGACAAAGAATCTCCCGGGTCTGGTCTCGGGAGATCGGGAAGGTCTAGGAGATAGGGGGTGTCCGGGAGATCGGGAGTGCCTAATTGATTGGGAGTGCCTGAGTGATTGGGAGAGGGAGGGTCCGAAAGAGCCTTGACCTGGCGGGAATTCAAATAACTTAGGCAGGTCTCTGCCATTACCGAGTGAGCTCTATCAAAATGCTCAGGATGAGCCCGGAGGTACTCTTGAAGAGTAAAATGGATTAACCGGACTGTAAAAGCCTCCTTGTCTATGGAAACAAGTCCTTGACAACAGCCTAGCACTGTTTCTATTGAAGGAACATTGTCGGTATCAAGATCCACCGATCCGATTTCGACTCCTAGAGCGTGACAAAGTTCGTCGACCTTCAAGGGCCGCTCCGAGTAAGAGATCCACATCAATGTGGCCATGCCGAGCCTTGATTCCTCTTTACACTGCCCCTTTATCCGGCACAAGGTCTCACTATATGCACCCCCCAACCCCAAGCCATCAGTCATTGCGTTAAGCTTTCGTCGCCTACGCGCGATTGTTGTTTCCTGTAGGATAGCATCGACATTCAACGAGACTAGTAGGAATCTAGATACGTACAGTATCTGTTAGTGGATAACTCGAGATAGATTCTCTAGCGTTGTTGCTTCTACCTACATTTCCGAAACATCTTCTGGAATTTTCTTGAGGATGTCTGCCTTCAAGCTACTGTCCATCGCGCCCGGCTTTGTGTCTTCGCCCAGTCTGGTGTGAAGATAACTGATAATATCGTGTCTCCGCGGAGTGATACGTTTGGTCACCACTCTTCCCGAGAGACGCTTCTCGACCTCAGCTTGGATCTGCGGTCTTCCTGTCACGAATATCCGAGTGCCTGGAGACCTCTGTAGAATCCGATCGAGGGAATCAAGAACTTTGGCTCGATATCCCGCCACACATTCATCCAGAGCGTCTATGCATATAAATGTAGGCTTTTCAGAAGTCGCCTTCTGTAGCATCTCCACAATATCGGCAAGCTGTAGTCCTCGTCCATCGATCACCGTTTTGTGGTTTTCGTATGCTTGCGCTATTTCCTCGGGTATCTCATCCAGTCCGCTCACAACTTGTTTGAGCAGGGCACCTAGCATACTCGCCGATGACTGCTCTTTTTGGGCTGCAAAGTCAAAATAAAAACATGCAACAGCTAGCTTTCGGCCTTCGGCTTGATCGCACAACCTGTCTATTACTAATGAGCTAGCATCACAGCTAGTCAGCACTTGCCCCTTCATCGAGGGTTACCTTTGTTACCTAATAAAAGTCTTGCCAACCCCCGGATCCCCATAGCAAAACAAGACTGCGTTGTCGGATCCGCCTCCTCCACTACCAGCGTGCCAGCTTCTAAATTCTTTAGTTCGTAAGAGCCACTCTCCTACATCTTCAATCCGGCGGTCCCGGATATCCTGATGCCGTAACTTTGGATTTAGTGGGGATAACCAGGCTAGGATATTGGATCGGTCATCGGCAGTGGTAACGTTATTAACAGTCGTGTTGAAAGAGTTAGTATTATTACTGAATGATTGAGACATTTTTCGGTTTTTTGCTGCTTTGAGTATTGAATGGGTGAGGGATGATGGGGTACTGTAGTTAGCTACGGTACTGGAATTCCTCGGGGGAAAGCGGGGTCTTTGTGGAACCTCATAGATGCCTCAGAACCATCCAATTACTGTATTGAGAGGGAACTCGGCAGTCGGAACAGGCGAACATTCATTCCCGTTTATTACAGTAGGTTAATTTGCCAAGACTGAACTTTATACAGGTTAATATCTTAGCCAATATCAATTAACAGCCCCTGTCAAGGAGGTTCACACTACAGTACTAGGACAAAAAGATTCGTCCGATGCCCATTTTACACCAAAAGTAGCCGACTTTGCCACCCTCCCCCAGGCCACAATCTTTATAAGAATCCACAAAAATTTGGCTGTGTATTAGAAAATC
>Ga0307507_10008973_pt1 | contig 13560 bp, 6 predicted proteins | sample 7_EM_MG_FD_207223 | JGI IMG/M metagenome (GOLD analysis project Ga0307507, IMG submission 207223) | Populus trichocarpa ectomycorrhiza microbial communities from riparian zone in the Pacific Northwest, United States - 7_EM | ecosystem: Host-associated > Plants > Roots > Unclassified | place...
CCCTCTATCTCTAATAATAGGAAGCAGGGAATAGGCTTCTCTCTCTAGGAAGCTGCTGCTTCACATGGCCCCCATTTTCTTACTTTATTTTAACAAATACAAATTAAAAAATAAAAGCAATGCTGTTACTATGTCACTAACTCTCTGTCTCCACTTTGAAAAATAAAATTACTTCCACATGTGTGCATGTGAAATTTGACATAATTCCCCACTCTCTCTTTCAGTTGTCATTAAAAAAAACTTTATCTTAAAAAGAATTGGCTGTTGGTGGGGTAATGTCGATCACTTCTTTCCATTTCCTCATGTTTCCTTCCCTTGTTTTATCTATTTAATTATCTCCTCTTGACATTTTTCGTTTCCATAGTCAATCTTCTTAATAGAAAACACCCATCTAGTAACTAGTTCAAAAAAATTTATATGTATACCAAGTTAATTATATATTAAATAACATAAATTATAGTATCCGCGTTCGGGTTTCAAGAATCGGGTAGATTAATATCTAATCCAACTCGAAACAAAATCGAGTCGGGTATTAGTCATCCATGAACCGGTGAGAGTTTCCTGGACAAAGGCCTTGGTGGTATTGGCCTTGTTTGTGTGATGGGATTACCACATAACATGGAAAGATTCTTTCCTACTCAATCATAACAAATAACTAACCCACTAAAGGTGTAATTAGAGCCACTTAATTAATTAATTAACTAATCCATGAACTGTGATGTTGATCTGAAGCCTTCAGAATAATAATTGAGCCAAGCAATGTGATCATCGGTTGGTTTTGATTTCTTTGAATGAATTATTTGGAGAGAGAGCAGCATGATTTAGTAGACACCATGTGGGTTTTTATTGGCAAAATATTGTTCACATGCACATCAATATCATGATTCCTACATTCTTGTCAATACTTAAAAGTTACCCTACCACAGCACCAAATCAAAGGATAAATCATAGTTGTAAAACTCGATGCGAGATGGTTTTTAGTTAACCGGATCCCGGGTTAATCGACGGAGTTCGTAGCAGGTTCAATAAAAATGGTTTAAAATGGTGGAAAAAAGTACCTGTAAAGCTAAAAGATATCCACACCTGAAAAAAATATGACTTGCCACCTCAAGTTGTTGGCTATTACTACAGCAGAAGTAGAAGAATGTGCTTACATATAACAAGAGTAAGAATCAAAAAACACATTCTCTAGCCATGTTTAATGTCGGAGAAGCTTCCAATGGGTCCAAAAGCTTCCCTGTCATTACTTGCTGATTAACAGCTGTTGCGGAACCCAAGATCTCACGAGCTCATGAGCTCCCTCTATGATTATTATACTAATCACCATTTCTTTGCTACTTATATAACTACTCTTACGCAAATTAATCTCCTCTCCATTTCTTCCCACAAAAGCTCTCTGCCTCTCTCTGAGGCACTCCAACCTTCACTAACTGCTGTCACTGAAATGGTGGAGAACTGATAAGCTGCCTACAAAGCCAATGGACAAGAACAATTTGCGGTTGCAAGTCCTGGTTTTGTTGTTCTACTGTTGCGTTGGGATTGGTTCTGCTGTGGTGGTTGAGAAAAATGTGTTCGGTGATGAAGTGTCAGCTTTGCTGTCTCTAAAAGCTGGTCTTCTAGATCCATCGAATAGTCTTCGAGATTGGAAACTGTCCAACAGTTCAGCTCATTGTAACTGGGCTGGAGTTTGGTGCAACTCTAATGGAGCTGTTGAAAAGCTTGATCTCTCCCACATGAATCTCACTGGACATGTATCCGATGACATCCAAAGACTAGAGAGTTTGACTTCTCTAAACTTGTGCTGCAATGGGTTCTCTTCATCGTTGACAAAAGCTATATCCAATCTCACTTCACTGAAAGACATTGATGTGAGTCAGAACCTCTTTATTGGTAGCTTTCCTGTTGGTCTTGGAAGAGCAGCTGGTCTGACTTTGCTAAATGCTTCAAGCAATAATTTCTCTGGAATTATTCCTGAGGATCTTGGCAATGCGACTTCACTAGAGACTCTTGATCTCAGAGGGAGTTTCTTTGAAGGTTCCATTCCAAAATCTTTCAGGAACTTGCGAAAGCTGAAGTTTCTTGGCCTTTCTGGGAATAGTCTCACTGGTCAATTACCAGCAGAGCTGGGGCTGCTTTCATCACTGGAGAAAATAATTATAGGATACAATGAGTTTGAAGGTGGAATCCCAGCAGAGTTTGGAAATCTCACTAATCTGAAGTATCTTGATTTGGCAATTGGAAATCTTAGTGGTGAGATTCCAGCTGAATTGGGGAGACTTAAGGCACTTGAGACTGTATTCCTGTATCAGAATAATCTTGAAGGCAAACTTCCAGCGGCGATTGGAAACATCACTTCACTGCAACTATTAGACCTGTCTGACAATAATTTATCAGGAGAAATTCCTGCTGAGATTGTTAATTTGAAAAACCTGCAGCTCTTGAATCTGATGTCCAACCAGCTTTCAGGTTCAATTCCTGCTGGAGTTGGAGGGTTGACTCAGTTATCAGTGCTTGAGCTGTGGAGCAATTCATTGTCAGGTCCACTGCCAAGAGATCTCGGCAAGAATTCACCATTGCAATGGTTGGACGTATCATCCAATTCATTATCTGGGGAGATTCCAGCAAGCTTGTGTAATGGTGGTAATCTCACCAAGCTCATTCTCTTCAACAATTCCTTCTCAGGTCCGATTCCTGACTCTTTATCAACATGCTTCTCTCTTGTTCGTGTACGGATGCAAAACAATTTTCTTTCTGGGGCAATTCCAGTTGGACTTGGCAAATTAGGGAAGCTTCAGAGGTTAGAGTTGGCAAATAATAGCCTCACTGGTCAAATCCCAATTGATCTAGCCTTTTCTTCATCACTTTCCTTCATTGATATCTCAAGAAACCGACTCCGATCCTCTCTTCCTTCCACAGTTCTTTCCATTCAAAATCTACAAACCTTCATGGCCTCAAACAATAACTTAGAAGGTGAGATCCCTGACCAGTTCCAGGACCGTCCTTCACTTTCTGCGCTTGATCTCTCTTCAAACCATTTCTCTGGTTCCATTCCAGCTAGCATTGCTTCATGTGAGAAACTTGTAAATTTGAATCTTAAGAACAACCGATTGACTGGAGAAATCCCAAAAGCAGTTGCAATGATGCCTGCACTGGCCGTTCTTGATCTATCAAACAACTCTTTAACTGGTGGATTACCTGAGAATTTTGGCTCCTCCCCTGCCTTAGAAATGCTGAATGTCTCGTATAACAAGCTACAAGGTCCTGTTCCTGCAAATGGCGTGCTAAGAGCCATCAATCCAGATGATCTCGTCGGGAATGTGGGTCTCTGTGGCGGTGTCCTGCCTCCATGTAGCCACAGTTTGCTAAATGCATCGGGGCAAAGAAATGTGCATACAAAGCGCATAGTTGCCGGGTGGCTCATTGGGATTTCATCAGTTTTTGCAGTTGGGATTGCATTAGTCGGTGCTCAACTTCTCTATAAAAGGTGGTATTCAAATGGAAGCTGCTTCGAAAAAAGTTATGAAATGGGCAGTGGAGAGTGGCCATGGAGATTGATGGCTTACCAGAGGCTTGGTTTCACTAGTTCTGACATTCTAGCTTGCTTAAAGGAATCAAACGTGATTGGAATGGGAGCAACTGGGACTGTTTACAAAGCTGAGGTGCCTAGGTCGAACACGGTTGTTGCAGTAAAGAAGCTATGGAGATCAGGAGCAGACATCGAAACAGGAAGCAGCAGTGATTTTGTCGGAGAGGTGAACCTCTTGGGGAAGCTGAGGCATCGAAATATTGTTCGGTTATTAGGCTTTCTTCATAATGATTCCGACATGATGATACTATATGAATATATGCACAATGGCAGCCTTGGAGAAGTCTTGCATGGCAAACAAGCAGGAAGATTGCTTGTAGACTGGGTATCGCGATATAATATCGCACTTGGAGTTGCACAAGGACTTGCTTATCTTCACCATGATTGCCGCCCACCAGTTATTCATCGGGACATCAAGTCCAATAACATACTGCTTGATACAGATCTTGAAGCAAGGATCGCTGATTTCGGGTTGGCAAGAGTGATGATTAGGAAGAACGAGACAGTTTCCATGGTGGCAGGATCATACGGATACATTGCCCCTGGTAAGTGAGAGAAATGTTCTCTTATATTCTCCCACGAACATTTAAACAATCCCAATTCGCTTCAAGATGTTTTCTCTGTAAATAACAACGTTCTTACACCATCCTTTTGCAGAATATGGATACACCTTGAAAGTTGATGAAAAGATTGACATTTACAGCTATGGAGTAGTTTTATTAGAACTTCTTACAGGAAAGCGGCCCTTAGATCCTGAGTTTGGGGAATCTGTCGACATCGTTGAATGGATTCGGAGAAAGATTAGAGACAACAGATCATTAGAAGAAGCATTAGACCAGAATGTAGGAAATTGCAAGCATGTTCAAGAAGAGATGCTATTGGTTCTTAGAATAGCACTTCTTTGTACTGCCAAGCTCCCCAAGGACAGACCATCAATGAGAGATGTGATAACAATGCTTGGAGAGGCAAAACCGAGGAGAAAAAGCAGTAGCAACAGCAGTGGATATGATAGTAACAAAGATAAGCCAGTCTTTAACACATCACCTGTAAATGGCCTTGTATAGGAACATTAATTGAGTTCCCTTGCTGTTTATTTTGTTTCATCATTCTTCTTTTGTATCTAGTCTTTGTTAATGTCTGTACTCAAAGGTTCAAATTATTTGCCCAGAAGTTTAATGGGTATATGAAGTTTGACTCACACAACCAGTAGAACACAATCATTTTTGTGCTGTAAGCCAAGGTTTCAATTAATCAAGCAACGAGTATCAAGAACAATCAATTTCTTGTAGTACAAAATGCTCACAACCCATCATCTCTTGATGAATTACTACACTGGTGCACCATTCCCTAGTAAATGACAACAGGAGAGCAAATCCAAAAGCTTAAAATTCCAAGGGAGAATTTTTTTTCTCATCAATCTCAAAAAACTACAAGAGCTTATTTTTTTGGCGTTACCTTCGGATCCAGCCTGCAAACAAAGCACACCCAGATGCAAAAATGAGGGACAAATCTCATCACTCTGAAGTCCATAAATCTTTTTGAACTAATTGTCTACAAGCATTTCCCATTAGAGCAACTTCAAAAATAACCTGCTGAGTATATGAACTACTTTGAAAGTGATATCCCGAGGACCAGATCATAACAAAGATCAGATCAGATATTACAGCAAAGCTAAACCAACTCCATTTATTCTCCGAGGAGTTTAATTCCACATAATCATGAACACTAAATTATAAATCTAAGTAATTGGCTAAGCATTCCAAATTCTATGAGCTTAACACATGATATTCAAGACGTTCAAGAGCGAAAGGTTCTTCACCTCCTTAACGATGAGAAAAAGATTAAGCATTCAGGAATTTACAGGTCAGTAAGTGCCATTCAGTGACTATGCATGTATATATTACAGCAAAAGGTAAGGTGCTTGTTGCTTCCAAAACAGTAAGGCGGGTATTTTCAGAGGTATAACAAGAATGAACAAATAGTATAATAAGACCATACAGCAACCAAATCCAACACAAGGCCGCTGAGGACCATTAATTACTTTTTTATCAAAATGTTTTGACTATAAACACTCTTTGTTTTTTCCTTTGTATATCACTCTTCAATCCAAAGTTTTTCTTCATTACTTATATTTAGGGATAGATGTCCAGATAGGCTTGGTTCTTTGTCTTCCACTCCTTTCTTGCGAGCTTGGAGCTGTAAATGAAGAAATGATAGAATATAATTAGTACTTGTGAAGATTATTGTATTATCTAAAAAAAGTTTAAAGAAAAATGAAACTTCTAGAGGTAAATCATAACGTTGATTTTACATTCATTTGCCAAGTCCAGTTGCCTCGGACATCCTCATGATTCTGAGTCTCTTCACAGAGCTAATAAACATCCTGAATGAATGCAAAACACAAGTTAAAAGCAAGAAGATTATTCACATCACCAACAGGCCATATAAAATGACTTGTTAGACTACAAAAGTGCACGACAATGAATTGTTAATGAGGCATGAAGAGGGGGGGGAGGAAAACAGAACACCAACAGATGTAATTTTCAAATTTAAATAGTTGAAAACTTTTCCATCATAATCTGCAAATAAGATGTCAGAGCCATCTGGTCACTCTTAAAATATCAGTAGGCCTCTCTTGCTCAGGCTTCCAGTTTTAGTAAATGGATACATTTATATGTCATGCAAGTATCAATCAATGTCTGATCCAATAACAGAATAATTTGTTGCTTAGGCTTCCAGTTTCTGTAAATGGATACATTTATATGTCATGCAAGTATCAATCAATGTCTGATCCAATAACAGAATAATTTGTTTTCCTCGTAATTCCTTAATTGTAGCAATCAAGTACAAAATGATCATATTGAGTGAATGGTACATACCCCCAAGGAACATCTCCGACAAGCATCCAATCCCCATCCTTGTCCTCATAAGTGAGCACAAACTCAGATGACCCGCCCAGCAATTGTGAGTGTCTTTTTGCATCTATCATTATTTTATGTTCAGGTGTGCTCAATCCTAAGAACACATATAATCACCAGCAATTAGATTATTATATGGTGTATCTACCTTAATGATTTTACTCAAATAAAAGAATGCAATTCTATGATTGGACATACAGTTGAATCAGCTATTTTAGAACTTTTATATGCTGCGTTGAAAAATATTCAATTTCCCTACCCAAGAAACTTGATATTGCTGAAGATCCTTCAAAAATCAAGTTCGGAATCAAAAAGAATTTTATTGCGTGTATGAATGCAGAAGCTTATAAGTGACGCCTAGACATTTTTCCACATAGAACAAGCAAAACAAATGAGACACTCACATACATTTATTATCAGTCATCAAAATCTATAATGGGCATCTAAAATGAGAAAAAATGTATCTAACCAACAAAGTCAGGTTTGCAATTAGCGAAGCATTCATATAAAAGTAACATTGGGTAATATTTCAAATCAGGTTGAGCATCATAATCCCAAATTTCCCGAAAGACCAATGCCACTAGTTAGTTCCAACTAACATAGGTTAAAAATCCAGAATTAAGTCCCATTAAAAGGGTTTAGTCATCATTTATAAGATTCAGATGAAAGGATGAGAGAAACTCACGTGCCATGTTCAAAGTTGTGGTAGTTCTTAGGAACATATTTTCCAAGGCTTGAGCCAGTGTCTCATAGCAGCCATGAGCATTCAGATCAACCTTTCTACCAATCAGGGTTCCATCCATATTCACCTTGACAAATAGGGAAGTCCTAGTCTTGGTATTACCAATATTAATGTTTTTGTTGCCCACCTTCTCTTCCACAGCATTCTTGCGTTTATTCATTGAGTTGAACTCTTCAGTAGCCTGTGACTTTGCCTGGTTAACCATGATGTGCATTCTATGAGATCTTATTGGAGGCCACCCAACAACTTGACTGCTTCAAGATTCAAAATGAAATGATACAGAAACAAAGCCATCAGTAGCTGAAAGTAAATTTAGAATATCTATATCTACATCTATATATCTATAAATTCTAAGGATTGAGGCACGAGAGCAAGCAATCTAGAATTAATGTAGTCACTGCCTCTGTTAGACATTTCACATAATATTTAATTTACATGTGGTATAGTATTCAAATGAATCTCAATAAGATTGTGCATACCAATAAGAATATGAATCATATTTATAACTTAAATTTGACCAACTTTCTATACGATGCTTGGACTAGAAATCATCTTAATTATATAGACACTAGAACAACAAGTCTTATATAGTATATTTGTGATAGTTTATGTTTCGAGTAATGCATTTGTTTTAATTAATGTGGTCTCGTGTATTTCTTCTTTCTATAACTTTTCTTATTACCTGAGCTGCAGATAAAAGTTGCAAGCTATCTATCATCTCTCTTTCATCTCTAAATCATTAAGGCACTTTTAATTATGAAAAAAAATTATATGTATTTTTCTATGTATTTTCAATCTCCTTCATCAAGCTTAATTTCTCAACTTCTCATCAAAAAACTTTGGGTTATGACTTAATAGTATTTAATTGATTGTTTGTATAGTTTCGAAGAGAACATAATAGTGCTTTACAAAGAACTATTTATTGTTTTATCAAGATTAGTACTCGGATAAGAGTTCCACACATAGGATTGTGGCTAAATTTTGAGTCAGGAATATAGATGCAAAACGTTAATAATAAAGATAACAAGAACAGCTCAAAGATCAGATTCAGTGAGCCACTTATGATGCATGTGGGGATTTTTTAGTTGAGATCAACAAATATGATCTTTTCTATATAAAAAATATCAGTGTATGTAAATTAGATTTGTTGCTACTACAAAAAAATGAAAAATGTATATAAAATATTGTTGCTAGATGCATATAATTGACATCTAAGGATTATATTTTAATCATTAGTATAATAGCATCAAAAATTAAAACACTAAAAACTTAAATACATTGCACAAACTGAAGTTATCTAACCTGCCCAGCAGGCAGGAACAAGTATAGTTAATAATAAAGGCAAGGGTACCTTACCAAAACAGAAAGGAAAATATTTGCATTACCAGGTGCCATAAAAAAAAATGGGATCAAATAGCTTCTTATACATGTTGTAGGTATAAAAAAAAAATATTAAACATGTCTCAGGGCCTGGCTCAATGATAAGGGGTGAGTGACTTGGGATCAGTCTAGGTATAAATCTTTCCTAAGGGAAACAAAACAATAAAATTACATGGCTCCACGGTCAATCTACAAAATTCCAACACATAACTTGGCAGTGTTTAAACAATGATAGGGTATGCGTAGGGGAACCTGAGAAATTTAATGGTTTGGAAGATTATAAAGGGGGAAAAAAAAGAGTTTTTGATAGCAAAAACAGCAAGTTAAGTTGTATGATCTAATCCACACAACATCTCAATTAACCATTATTGTACCATCAGCACAACAACTAACACTAGTTAAAATCGTTACTCTAGCACCATCAAATGAGTCTTCTTAGCAAGGCAAGAAGAAAAACAAATAAATCAAGTATGGCTGAGAAGGAATGTGAGACTTCTTTAGTTATAAGGTACAATAAGAGGGTAGCGGTGGACATCACATCAACTACAAGTTTCGAACTTGAGCTTGATCTATTCCAGGAAACAAGATGCCCGTGAATATTTATGCATATACATGAACATATTATGCAATTTCTATTAAAAAGCAAAAAAATGATAGTCACTTGCTAAGGCAGAGAATTTGTTGACTGCACCATTGCCAAACCTTCATCCGTACAGGTATGAGAATATTCACAGATGATTTAAAGATTATACATCAAAGACATAAAAGATCTGGATGTGTGAAACCAGCCTTCATTTCTTAAAACCATGTATTAGTACGTTAAACTAAGAATCAACTTGATGTCACAATCTATAATTCTTTTTACATTTTAAACTAGGAATCATTTTTCAGGGGGGAAATTTCACAATTGAGATTATGTATTAATCTATTTGATTCATTAATTCCACAAATTACATAACCAAAAAACTGAAACGTAAATTCCACTTTGTCTCTCATTCAAGCCAACGTGGGAGCTAAGAAAAAACAATTGAAAGAAAACATAGAAAAAGATCCTAATCAAGGCAAAACACGAACACTCACAGTAATATTCTAGGCACAAGAATCATGGGATCAACAGCACATGCATAAACACCTCAAATTTTCATGGCAAATAAAGCAAGAGGAAAAAGGAAACAAGAACATAACAAAGCAAAATTCAACATCAAAATCAGTCAAGTCAACAATACCAAGACCAGAGAAAATAAAAAAAAAGGTAAATACTTGACAACAAAATATCTAAATATATATATATATAAAGATTATTAGGGTGTTGATTGCTACCTGGCAGCACCATTAGAAGCAGAAACAGAATCAGCAGCCCTCTTAGTCCCAGCAGTAGCATTAGCTCTACTCAAGGTAGAAGAAGAAGACGAAGTCGTTGAAGAACAACAAGAAGAAGAAGAAACCTTGGAAGGCAAATCCTTAGCAGTCAAAATCCTTGCATATTGTTGACTGCTACGCTGACCAAAATCCTTAAAACCAGAAGCACCACCAAGACTCAAACCAAGACCCAGTTCAAGTTCACCCTCATCCGGGCTTGACGAGTCCTCAGATGACATCAACACGTTATCCTCCATTGACACCGTCGACATACACACCGACCCACCACTTCCTCCACCAAGAAAACCACCTTGCATCAAAGAAAAGAAAGGGAAAGAAGAGGTTCACGAAAGGGTTAATTTAGAAGCAAAGAAATCGTAAATATATGAGAGGAGAAACAACAAAATTGAAGGCTTGATATTGATATTTGGTTTGGTTTGGTTTGGCTTGGCTTGGAAAGAGTAGCAAAGGGGAAAGGTAACATTTTTTTAGTTTAGTTTGGTGGGGTGGACGAGGAAGGAGAGCTTGATGATGATTGTGGGTCCTCCCTGTCTGCTTTTAGGCCTCCCTCTACCTTCTTGCCCCTCGAAAATTCCTCCACTTTCCCGTTGTTTTAAAACCCGAGCGGGGTCGACAGGAAAAGGCTCAAGTCACGGTACAAAGGGTCGACCCAAGATTTTTTGAGGATCAATTGAATCGTAAATTAACTTATCAAATTAATATTCAAATTGAAAGAAAAAAAAAAGAAAAACTATTGTAGATCATTGAATCAACGTGGTCGGTCGGTCACACATAAAGATAACAGCTATATATGATGAAATATTTGAAAACCCAGGAGGAAAAGGGAATCGTCTAGAAAAACAGACTTGGTCATTTCTGTCGACTGTCCTGATAAAAACAAAACACAGCAGTGCAATAAATGATGTTCTTAGGAAAGTTTCCAGAGCCTTAGAGGCAAGGCAACCCCATTCCCATTGTTCTTGATGATTGTTTGTTCGGCCTTCGTCACACACACCTAGCAGCACCAGGGAATGTTTCACATCCTCATACCCTTTTTTTTATTTCATAAATCTTTTTTTAACATCGTCAAAATCATAAAAAATATTTAAAAAATTAATTTAATATTTTTCAAAACAAAAAATATTATTGAAAAAAACCTAAAAGCAGAAAAACCGTGTAAAACAATCCTTAAACACTATTCTTCCATGTCTTATCATCTTATACCAACACCTGGTTTTCATGCTGCAATCCCTTTATTCCTTCTTTATTTTTTCGTTCTTGTAGGCTTATTGCCATCTATCTGTTATTCCCAATACACCACTAATAATAATAATAATAATAATAATAATAATAATATAATTCCTTAAGTGGCCAGATACTAACCATAGTTTTGAAATTTGATACCCGACAATCTTCGAGTTATAAATAATAAAAAATTGAATTAACTTAGATTAATTAAAAAAATTTAGTGGGTTAATAACTAGATTTTAAACAAATTATCAAGTCAATTTAATTTTTTATTTTTTATTTTTTTTAATAATATATATATATATAAAGTCCTTCCGGCCCATGAAGCCCAAAAGTGTTGTTATCACTCATATCACGATAAATTGTGGAACGCGTCTACTATCAAGAGCTTTAATATCGTGGGTTGAGAAGCGGGACCCATTGGTGATGCTCCTCCAAACGACAAGCCGACAAGGGTGGGACCAAACATCCCACCGCTCAACAACAAGTAAGAGATAGGACCACGCGGGGCCCGCCCTCATTCATGATCAAATCAAATTTAATCAAATCGAACGATCATTCTGTGACCACCTAAGACCGTCCCTATGGCGACCCATCAACAAAGCTTTCACCACAAAAGACCGCCACTTGTCATCTCGTCTCGGGCCTGGTCTAGGATAGATTATTAAAGCCTTTAAAGTATTTTTTTATATGAATATATATTATAATAATATTTTTTTATTTTTAAAATTTATTTTTAATAATAACACATCAAAATAATATAAAAATTTAAAGTAAAGAGAAAAATAAAAAAGTTTTTTTTCAAAAAACTCCTGAAATACAAAAACAAATAGGCTATTACATCATCTTAATGTCTGTTTGTTAATATTGAGTGCTTTTTAAAAATATTTTCCACATAAAAATATACTAAAATAATTTTTTATTTTTAAAATTAACATATTAATAATGTCAAAAGAAATTAAAAAATATTAATTTAATATTTATTCAAGTGAAACATACTTTTAAAATGCATCCCGAAGTATAAGCTATTGCGCTATTAAACACTCACTAAATCATGTATTATTATATTAACCTAAATCTTTTAATTTTATTCAAAACTACATTAGTTCAGTTTTTTTTTTCTTTCTAAACCATTGGTTTTAACTTGATCAGGTCAATCATGCAGTGGGTTTGTCACAACCCGAATCTCAGGTTTGTGACCAACAACACAGAAATGGTGCTTTGGAGAAATCTCATTTACGCCAAGCCTCAAAGCATGCATACCATGAAACAAATATATATAAAAAAAATACAAAGATTAGGTTGGGTTTTTGGGTTTCAGCTTAGATGGTTAATTTATCAAGTCATGGTCAGATGAATATAAAAATTAATTTTTTAAAAAAATCTGATTTAAATGAGTCTCTGATTAAACTCGACTGAGTTTTAAAATAATAATTAAAAAACTAAATTTTATTTTTTTAATTCAAATTTTAAAGCCAATATAAAAAAACATATCACGCAGAAGTATAAAAAAGACTTAATTCTCACGTGAAATATTCTAAGAACACCTCGAATCAACAAGATCAATGCTTCTAAAAAAAAAAAAAAATAGTAAATAGAAATGAGCAAGCTTTGAGGTCCGTGGTTAATAAAAGGCTCTGGAGTCCGAAAAGAGAAATGGTGGCTTGCTTTGCTTCTGGTAATGAGCACTAACACCTTTCCCGTGTGCCACGACGACCCTTTCTTTACAATTTTTTCCTCTTAAAAACAACGACCCCATTTAGTTTATGTCGTCCACCAGGCAGACACAAGTCTCGTATTTCCTTTTCCGTAATGCAATTTAATTATATGCCTAACTTTTTTTAAACTCGCCTGATCTATCCCAACAGGTTAATTTAACAATCATAAATCTAGATTTAACTCCGATTAAATTTTTTTAAAAAAATAAAAAATTAATTTGGTCAAATCTAGTTGACTGATCAAATCAATTTGTGAACCGGTCCAAATTTAATTTGATTTTTTTTAATTTTTTTCTTAAAATATATGAAATAACATTATTTTGCATTGATCCTAACTAATCCATGTAATTTAAGAACTAGATCTTTGAGTGGGTTATTAGCCAAGTTGGGTTTGATATCTTTTTATATATATACACGTGTCCGAGTGATTGGAGGCTTATTAATTCTATTAAATTACATGTGTTCTTGAAAATCATTAATATTAAGTCATGTTTAAACATATGTTACGTAAAATTTGAATTTAATATTAATAAATTTAGTAATTGTAATCATGTTTGCTAAGTCACTATTTATTTTTTGCCCATGTGTTTCACTTTATTTATATATATA
>Ga0307507_10008974_pt1 | contig 13559 bp, 10 predicted proteins | sample 7_EM_MG_FD_207223 | JGI IMG/M metagenome (GOLD analysis project Ga0307507, IMG submission 207223) | Populus trichocarpa ectomycorrhiza microbial communities from riparian zone in the Pacific Northwest, United States - 7_EM | ecosystem: Host-associated > Plants > Roots > Unclassified | place...
ACTTTTTACCTTAACTATTAACTTAGGCATGAGCTATTTTTGGATAACCTTAACTTTTTTCTCATTCATTTTAATACCTTTTACACTTATAATATAAATAAGAAATACATTTTTTTCAGATTAGGAAATAACATTTCCTTTCTTAAAACACTAACTACACAATGCAAATGCTCATCCAAGCTTTTGCTATAAACTAAGATATCATTAAAAATACTTAACAACGAAACTGCCAATAAATGCACTCAAAACATTATTCATCAATCTCATAAAAATATTAGGTACATTAGTAAGTTCAAATGGTATCACCAACCATTCATAAAGTCCATACTTAGTTTTATTCATCCTTTTCTTTTATCTAATATGAAGATATCCACTCTTTAAATCAATCTTTGTAAAACCACAAGTACTATGCATTTTAACACATCACTAAGCCTAGGAATGAGATATTTATACTTTATCGTAGTATTGTTGACAACACAATAATTAACATATATCCTTCAAGTTCCATCATTTTTAAGCACAAGTAACATTGAAACAACACATAGATTTATGCTTTCCCTTATGTACCTCTTCAACTCCACAACTTGTTTTTGAACTCTTTGTCTTACTTTGATAGGCTAGTCGGTTAGGAAAAGCGGTGCCAAGTACGAGATTGATTTGATATTCGATTCCCCTTATCGGTGACAGACTACTAGGAAACTTTTCGGGGAATACATCTTTTAACTCCTATAATAATAAAAAAACAACCATACTAGGAAGACAAGGATCAAGTTCATTAGTGTTAAGAAAAGTCTCTTTGTATAAAAGTACAATCATTGGTTGGTTAGGATAAAAAAAAACTTTTGATCTGACTCAATTTTACATAAAAACTCATATGTTTTTTTATTTTTCTCTTATAACTTACCTTATTTTCTCTCTTCTCTAAGCTTACAACCTTTCTATTATTTTCACTCCTCTTAGCCTCACTTTCCCTTTCCCTTTCAATTGGGTTTTATAGACCTGTTTTGGTGATAATGATACTAGTTTGGTGATAATGATACAAGAATGATGATTTTTCCATCTTTTACAAAAAAAAATATTTATTTTTAAACCCATCACATGCTACTTTACTATCAAATTGCCATGACCTTTTCAATAACAAGGGACTCGCTTGCATAGACACCACATTACATAAAATTTTATCATAATATTTTCTATATGGTCTATAATATTTAATAGTGTTCAGATTTAAATTTCTAATAAGAATAATACTAGCAACATTAACATAACTTCTACTATTAATAATTATACTACATGCAACATTAACATAACTTCAACTATTAATAATTATACTACATACTTTATTACAAATATATAACATATCATCCATTTGCTTTCCAAATCATTTTTTTTTTAATTTGAACATTTAGTGGATGCTGGTGACATCTCATCATCATTGTTGTTACATTTGAATTTAATTTCATCATAATCTTTTAAAATCATATATTTTTGTTTGAATATTGAAAAACTAAGTAAGTTTAGTATTAAATTTATATTTAGAAATAGTAGCGACTTCTTTCTTTATCTTACAAGGTTCTGCTTAACACCTATATTTGGCTTAGTTTAGAAAACACTATCTCTCCTGTGATTCAGCCTATATGATGAGAAGAAACCTAAATTACGAAAACCCCATTTTCATTTGTATGTATTTTGTAACTTGTAAGGTTGAGGATAACTAGATCCAAACTGATACAAACAAACACAAGCTCAAGCTCCATTAACCAAGAAAACAATGTCCATATCAATGTCTTTGTTCTCTCCGCCACTAACTCGCTTTCCACCTTCCAAACCCCATTTCACCTACAAATCGACACTCTCTCTCGGACCCACGAACCGTCCTTTTCTCCTATCCACTCCCAAGGCCTCTACAGACAATGGAGGAGCTGGAGTTTCAGCCTCCGCTGCCACTGTAGAGGAACCAAAATTGGAGCAGAAGACACCAGAGTCTTCTGATTCAGTTCCTGTGGCTAAAAATAGCTCTAATGGAGCTGTGGCTGCTGGGGGAGAGGAGAAGGTTGAAGTGAGTAAATTTGGGGACCCCAGGTGGATTTCAGGGACTTGGGACTTGAAGCAGTTTCAGAAAGATGGGAAAACCGATTGGGATGCTGTTATCGATGCCGGTGAGATTTTTTTATTGGGTTTTGGATTCTAGTTTGAGTGATTATCTGCTTCATGACTAATATCCAGTTTCTTGTTTGCATGGATTGGTTTGTGGATTCTTAGTGCTGCAATTTTGTTTCTTAATTGAGTTTTTGTTTTTTCTTTTAGCCACTTAGTTCTCATGCAATTAAGGAAAAACAAAGGGTGTGTGTGTTGTAGTTTCAAATGATATTCTGAATTGCTCTCCTTTTCTCTGCATGTTTTTGTAGAATTTGTTTCCTTTGGAGAAAAATTTAACATCATTTGCAGCTGAATAGAGTCAATTGTGTAAAACTGAAAATCCAATGGTTTTACAGATGGTTCTATAAATGTTTGATCTGCCATTGGATTTGTTAGGTGAGACATGGACTAGGTAATTAAGGCAAATTTTCACTTAGCAGAAGTCATGACCATCTTAGTGGCTGTGATTGTGAATTTATGTTTAGAAGGAAAAAAAATGGAAGTGCCGCACTGTTGTTTCTAGAATAGTGTTTTGTTTTTGTTTTTTTTTTTTTTAATTTCACCCTTTGTAAACCTAAATTTTTTAGTTTGGATTTCGATTTTATCTTTTAATATTAATTGTTTTGAGAGTTATACCTTTTTTTTTTTGTTATATATTAGTTTCATGGATTTATTTATTTATTTTTATCAATATCAACCTTCAATATTTGATCTATTACAATTATAGTTTTGTATTTTTTTCGATTATTTTCAATGAATTTATTTTGATCTTATAACTGATGCTTTACTTTAGGTTGACTCGGGTTATTTTTTGGGTTGCTTTTTCTAATTGACTTTTTTATTTTATCCTTTGATATTATGTTGGTTGAAAATTGGGCTTCATAGTTTTTTTAATTTTCTTTTTATGAGGTTATCTTGATATCATTACCCAAGTCGCGAGTTTGACTGATTAACTCGAGTTAACCCTGTTTATTTTTTAGTTCTTTTTTAATTGAATATTTTTTCAATTAAGCTTCTTAGTTTTTTTTTTTTATTTTCTTCCTATCAATTATCATGATCTCATAACCCATATCGTGAGTTTTACAGTTAAACCTCAATTCATTTTTTTTGTTTTTTTTAATTGATTTTTTTTTTCAATTTCACCCTTCAATAACTCAATCTTCTCTTAATTATTTAGTTTTTTTTTCAATTTTATCCTTCAATATAAGGTTGTTGGGAATTGAGTTTCGTAATTTTTTCAATTTGTTTTTTGCTGAGTTATCCTAGTCTCATGGCTTTAGTTTTTTTTTTTTTTTCGATTTCATCTTTAAACATTGATATGTTGGAAATTGAGTTTTTTAAATTTTTTTATTTGCTTTTTATGAAGTTATCATGGTCTCATGATTCAGGTCGCGGGTTTAATATGTTAGCCCAAGTTGATTTGGGTTATTTTTTTTATCTTTTTTTTCAATTTAATTTTTAAAAATTAGGTTGGTTGAAAATTGTGCTTCATATTTTTATTTTTATTTTTATTTTCTTTCCACGGAGTTATCTTAATCTCATTTTCTGAGTTGCTAATGTGACAGTTTATTTCGAGTTGACCCGTGTAGTTTTTTGGTTCTTTTTTTAATTTAATTTTTTTTTCAATTTCTTCCTTCAATATATGAATTGATTTTCATAATTTATTTTAATTTAGTTTCTATAAAGTTATTATGTTCTAATGACCATGGTCAAAAGATTTGAAAGGTTAATTCAGGTCGATTTAATATGTTGTTGACTCAATATTTAAAAACAAATATCATCTAATATGATATTATATCAATATATATTTTTTAAATATCGTCTAATATCTATTATATTTTGAGTTTATGATTAAATTTTTATTATTATAAAACACGTTAGTAATGTTTATTCTTTTTTTACGTTAAAAAAAAGATTGATCTGACCTATAGTGAGTGTTGTGTGCCACCAATAATCTTGTAAAAATTAAATCTTGTGACTGACAGATCAAATAGAGGGTCCAAACTTGACCAAATTCTGCGAGCTGCTGGATGAATGGGTCCAAACTCCAGATAGGAACTACTCATCCAACAGCTTGGAATAATGGGTGTGCGGAACCAGTGTGCATCTTATTGTTATGTCCCGGGTTTGTGATATGAATTCGCATGCTATGTGAAGAAAGAGTGCGCTGCCACCATCATTGTATTGATTGCACGAGCTTTGCTACTTAAATGAGATCCCTCTGTACAGAGAGGAATGTGGCATCATACACAAAATATACGAAAGATGTGCTTAAGGATACCAAATTTATAAAGAATTGTTGGTTTGCATTTGGAACTGCTTTTATTATTTTTACTGATGCAGACTAGCATAACTATTGTTTTCGTGGTTCTTTTTCCTCGATGTTGGGAATATTATATTTATGATATGTGAGGCAGTCGCTAACATGTGCTAAAAGATTTGATTTATTTTGGAGTTCATGTCTGTATAGAACGTTGTAACGTTGTAGAAGTCTATTCATTATTCATCTTCAACCAATCTTTCCAGTCAGTATAAAGGTAATATATTATTGCGGATGCCATAACATGATTTGTATTGTAGTATCTTTTCTGTTCAGAGTTCATGTCTGTATATCAATGAAGCGATATCTTTTCTGTTCTAGGTACATGTTAGCCCTGAAGTAGTTAGTTGATTTGTGTAATTATTTCCTTGACATCCAATCTCTAGCAACTCTTGATGGTATTACTCAGCATATATTTACATGCTTTGTTAATCTTTTCAGAGGCTAGGAGGAGGAAATGGCTCCAGTGTAACCCAGAATCATCAAGCAACAACGACCCTGTTGTTTTTGATACCTCAATAATACCATGGTGGACATGGATGAAAAGATTCCATCTGCCGGAAGCAGAACTTCTCAATGGTTTGTTAAGATTGTTTTCTTCGAATGTTCACGAGGAAACAGCCCATCTGGCTCACGAGAAACTATTTAATGTGGTTTCATGTATTCTATGCAGGCCGTGCTGCAATGATTGGGTTTTTCATGGCTTACCTGGTTGATAGCTTGACTGGTGTTGGTCTGGTTGATCAGATGAGCAACTTCTTCTGCAAAACTCTATTATTTGTAGCTGTGGTAGGGGTGCTTCTAATACGGAAGAATGAGGATTTAGAAACCATAAAAAAGTTGCTGGAGGAGACAACCTTCTATGACAAGCAATGGCAAGCAACCTGGCAGGATGAGAAATCCACCAGCCCCAAAGATGATTAGCTGTAAGGAAAATTCAAACTTTGCTTCGTGTTCTAATTTCTCCTGTGCTATTGTAGTATCCTTGATAAGAGCAAAATTTTCATTGTAATATAGGTTTCCTCGAAGTTCATGTGCACAGCACTGTTGCTGTTTTCCTGAATGTTAGTGGATTGCATGATAACAAATCATAGTCCTAGGAGGGTTGGTTGGCAGTTTCATTTACCAATTGTTTACTGCCTGTTGGAAAATATCAACTGTTTTCACAAATCACACGTCTCAAATCCCCTCTTTGCACACAAGTAATATAAGATCAGCTAAATTAATAAAAACAGAAACAGAAACATTCAAACTACACAATCAACATAAGATTCAGATTGTGTTCGGCTTAGGCACGGCATAGGCACGCCCAGGCTTTTAGATCGCTTGCTAGGCTCAACAATGATTTATTTTTGTTTTTTTAAAAGAACTTTTGATATTTTCTTAAGATTTTAATTAATATCATTCCTCTTATTCTTAAATTGCTTAGTTCACTATTTTTTTCAAGGGAGAATCACAAAAATCCTTTTAATGTTTGATTGTATTTTCACTCTCTCATTGTCTTTGAGAAAACTATTTGATTATATTTTACAGAATTGCTTTTATTTTTTATTTAATGATTAGAAAGCCATTGTAATACTAATATGATAATTTTATTATCAAATTAATATTATAACTTTGCTAAATTTTTTAAAAGAATTAATCTTGATAATTGGTATTTCATTGCTTTTAGGCTTTTTATCAAACACTTAATTTGTAAAATCCAAACGCCACGATAAATGAAACCCTGCAGTGACTCTCGGTATAAAACTCCCTTTACAAATTAGCCGGTTCTCATCTACCACTTTTTTTATGCCCTACTCATTCAAGCAAGCATGCAAATATTATACTACATATTTTATGAAGACATGCATGTCTTACTTCATTTCTCTCCCCAAAAACAAAGAAAAACATTAATTCTCCTGCCTGCCAGAATCACCATGCCAAACAAAATGGTAAGTTCTCGATGCCTTTATTTGCTGTCAACACAATCCTAAGATGCTTGGAAGCTTTGGAATTTATCAAAAAAACTTAGGGGAGACAGTAACGTTTACACCTGATGGTTGCCTCACAGTCACTCTATAAACTTCCTGCTACTGACGTTTGTAATCCGTCGAATCACCTTTCTTTGTTGGACAATCAGTTCCTACTGCTCATCTTACAGAACCTTCATCAACACCTGGAACAGCACAAAGAAACTGGACATATTTTTCAAAATAAGAATTGAATATGATCTCCTGGGTCGAGAGCCGGATTTATGGATCCATCACCAAAATCGAACGGAGTAGCAGGAGCTAGTTGGTTACCTAGTTCTGCTAAAATGGGAGAGCCAGAATGGTCAAATGTTGGCTGCTGTCATCATTGCTGATGTGATAGCTGCAGGACTCCACCTAGGGTGTTTTTGCTTGATTAAAGCCGCCACACCAGCTATGTGAGGAGCAGGAGCAGCCATGCCAGTACCGGATACAAGTGCAAAGTTTTGCCCTGCAAGAATGGTAGCATGAATGCATTAAAAAGTAAAACCAAGAAGAATGATAGCATAGATTTAGCTACTTTCTTCCCAGAGATATACCAACATCATCATCTTGCTATTGAAGTAGATGATGCACTTGAAAGTACTTTACAATGTCTATTTGCAAACTTAAGGGGCTTAAAATGGCATTGCTTCCGCAAATAATGCCGGGTGAGATGAAGATACCAAGTCTTGCATTCTGATATCGAGACCAGTCATCCGATAAATTAGAGGGCATAAGTGATGCTGGTTACCCATCAAACAACTTTAAAACTGTGTCCGTACCCTTGATAGAAGGATCTCCTTCGCTGTCGGGGGTCCAAGCAGCCCAGATGGAGGATCCTGAAGCCGTGACATTTGGTTTGAGGACATCAGCAGTTTGCAAAAGTGCATTGTTCACATTGGGACCTCTAGATGAATAAGATGCAAAAATTGGTGCCTGCCGAGCAAAGAATGCTTTCCTTCCGTCAAATATTCTTGCCCTTGCAGCAAATCCCACAGCTTGTCCACTGCTGCTCCTGATAGTATTTGAGCTATAATACTCCCACAAAGCCTGTAGACGTATGGATAAATGCCATTTCATCAGGCGTCCATAAATCCAGGAAATTTAATAGGCATTATAGGAATAAATGAGATCAATGTGAAGTACTATCACTTATCGATCCTGTGGGAATACTACGCATTCGGTGTGGGTAAAAAAGAGGATAAGTGCAGAGCTACGCATTCAAAATGATTACATGTATAGTAATTATATCTTATTGAATGATAGTTTGCCATACTCTGGAAGATTGCATGTTGCTCAGGATAATGGCAGGGACTTGCATAGTGATTGTGGTTCCCTTGACTTGCTCAGAACCAATGTCAGGATCCATTGTGGTTATAAAACCTGCAGCCCCCATCTTCTGTAATATTCGGAGTCAAGGTTACAAGTGCAGATACTCAACATGTTTCGAACCAATGCTGTTCTTGATGTTGACAGCTCTCAACTTCTAGAACACTGTTGGTGTTCTTATGAGAATATCAGCTGCTGCAGCTATTCGGTAAGACATAATTAACTCCTGCTGTACCTGCAATTTTTTTTTTATAATCTAATAATTACTCCAATTTGAGCGGTGTATAGCATTGATTTCAAGAATGGATGAACGAAAAGCTGAAATGAAAAAAAAGCCACACCATCTTATTTGTTCGCACATGCATGATCAATAAACAAGGGCAGTGAAAGTTAGAATATTACGTACGGGCAAGGCCAGTGCGAGAGAAGCTTCGTCAATTCCCAAGAATGATGGTGTTGTCGTACTTGCGATCGATGATGGAGGAAGCTACACTTGTAACCCTAGGACTAAAAGAAAGGGCCGCATTTCCAGCAGCTTGAACAACAAAAACTCCAGCTTTTGTAGCAAATAAAAGCTCCGTTTCTAGTACGTTGAGGAAGGCAGAAGGACCAGATGGAACGCTAGATGCCCGATGGAAAGGTGTAATAAAAAGAAATTTAAAAAAATTATAAAATCTAATTTTTATCTGAACTATATTAAATATTAAATAAAAAAATAAAAAAATAAATTAAAAAAAAACATTCAAGTCAATCTGGGCTAATATTTTAAATCTATAATTTGAATTATGTGACCCAGATAACTTCATAAAAATAAAATAAAAAAATAACAAAGCTTTGTTTCAAATATATCTAATATTAAATGTTAAAATTAAAAAAAAAAACATATATCCATGAAACAAGGATAAATCCACTGGAAAAAAATTACAAAGCTTAATTTCTAAATAACTTAATATTGAAAGATGAAACTAAAAAAAAAAGAAAGAGATTGAGTTGTTAAGAGTGGAATTTTTAAAAAATATATATATTTAATTAAAAAAGAATTTAAAAAACAAACAAGTTAACTTGAATCAACTTGCTAACCCGCAACTTGGGTCATGAGATCGGGATAGCCCTATAAAAAGTAAATTGAAAAAAATTACGAACCTAATTAAAAAAAGAATAAAAACGAATAGAATCAACTTGAGTTAACCTACAAAACCCTTGACTTAAATTACAAAAAGTAAATTGAAAAAAATTACAAAATCCAATTTCCATCAAACTCAATTTTAAAAGGATTAAAAAATTCAATTAGAAAACACTGTAAAAAAAAACCTGAATCAACCGAGGTTAATTTGTTAAACCGGTAATTTAAGTCATGAGATTAAATTAAATTTATTAAAAAAATTAATGAAGCCTTCTTTTAATAAATCTAATGTTAAAGATTCAAATCTAGAAAAAAATAATTTATGACAAAGTATACAACTTAATAAAAAAAAATTATGAATAACAATTTTTTTTTGATTAAAGAGTAAGATTAAAAAAAAACAATGTTAATATAATGATTTTGTTATTTTTATTAAATAAATAAATAATTAATAATAGAAGATTCTACGAGTGGCTAAATAATCAGCAACAGCCGCTTATAACACTTGAGAGTTCAGACGTCAGATCCAGTCTCTCTCTCTCCTAGTCAGCAGTCACCAATATTTTTCCACAGCGGATTCCACTCCCTGTCACTGGGCACGACACGACTCTTGTCAGTCCACTACTCGCTTCAGGCTCAGACTGAACCTCCTGCCACACAGATTCTCCTAGTTGGGTTTTTTTTCTACACTCGCTCATTTAACAGGCCGGAACAAAAATATGCTAACCTCATCGCTACCGTCTCTCCTCCTCCTACTCTCTCTATCATCAAGTACAGCACATCTGTTTTTTTTTTTATTATTGATTTATTTAACTCATCATGATTTGAGTTTGTTTTCAGATTTTTTGAATGTAGCTTTGAGTGATGATGGCGGAGGATTATTCTGTTCTGCTCCTTCAGTATTTGAAACCGAAACGGCCGCCTCCTCCTCCTCCAAACCTCTATATTGGAAAGTCACTAATCCAACGCTCTCTCCTTCTCACCTTCAAGGTCGGTCGGTCAGTTTATTCTCTCCTCTCTCAATCTTCATTTTTAAATTCTATCCTATTTAAATAGAAATGTATGTAATTCGTTGAATCAATTGCAAATAAACAAAAATATGATCGAAATAAGTCATAAATTAATTTTATTTGTAATTAAAAAAGAAATCAGAAGTATAGTTAGCTGAAGTTTTTGGTTATGGTTATCCAGACTTGCCAGGTTTCACACGTAGTGTTTATAAAGGAGACCATGCTTTGATAACACCAGAAAGTCATGTATTCAGTCCTTTACCAGGATGGTACTACTTTCATCTTTGCTTTGTTTTTTTGGATTGATTGATTTATATGAGGAAATCATGTCTTACCACATGTTGGGTGGTGGTTTAGTGAGTCATTCAAATTTATACATGACAGGACAAATACATTGGGGGCATATCTAATTACGCCAGCTATGGGTTCCCACTTTGTGATGTACTTAGCAAAGATGCAAGGTGTGCTCCCTCCTTTCTCACTGACTATTATTGCACTTTACCGGATTGTGTTCAAGTTCTATCTTTATGCACATAGTTTCTTGAATGTTGTTGCCCAACCTTGGTATTGGCTTCAGCTGCATACCTTCCTTCTTTGTTGAAATTGGCTATCATCTTTAGATTTTTGCAGAACTCTGTTCTCATAAAAACATAAAAATCAGAAACTCTAATCCTGTAGGATTTGTGTAATTGCATTTATTGATTTGGCTGAGTTTTTCTTCCTCTTGAAAGTGCACGCCACCCTACATGGGTATAGTTGAGGCACTTCTTGTTCTTACTATTTAGAAGCCTTGAAATCTGTGGACCCTCTTCAGCGTGTGATGTGAACCCACTTCCCTCTTACGTATAGTACACGCGTGAATCATTCATCTTCTATGTGACTTTCAAGTGAAAAATGTGATGCAGCTTATTATGCTTTTCCACTAATTTGGCTTGCTTGCTTGCTGACATAAGCTCTAACATGTGCAGAAAATTCAAAGTCTGGACTCCCTCCAAATGATGTAGAGAGGTGAGGATAGTTTTTTTTTTATGAATTTCTATTATCAATGGAGTTGATCTGATTACAATCCTGGCTAACCCATACTTCCTAAATCATTAGGTTCTTGTTCGTGGTTCAGGGTTCTGCAACTCTGACTAATGCATCTGGTGCCCACCACCAACTGATGGCAAGTGTGATTTATGAATTTAGGGCGTATGGACATTAGGAATGCGTGTGGAATTTTGGTAGAGTTGACAAAAAGCAAGTTTGAAATTGAAAGGCAGATTTAGACAATTGATTTCCTTTTCTAAAACCGTGGTTTTAAAATCCCTGGCCTCAGAACCAATTATTTAAAAACTCAACCCCCCCCCCCCCCCACACACACACACACACACTCGTGTATCTATTTGCTTTAAGAGCTCAACCATGATTTAGATTTTTGGTAGTGTTGACGAAAGGCAGGTTTAAAATCAAAAGGCAAATTTTAGACATTTGGTTTCCTTTTTGAATCATGCTTTTGTAACCCAAGATACTTGGTACCATGTTTTTGAAAGCTCAACCACTCACACATGTACAGATTAGAGAAACGGAATCCGTATCTGATTTGTTTATGCTGGCTTCAAAATTTTGATGTTATACCTTTTGTTTTATAGGTGGATTCATATGCTTATCTAGCCCCAAATTCCAAACATTCTCTGGAGTGTGATGCATCAGCTACTCTAGTTGTCTTTGAACGCAGGTTCGTTCGTTTCTTCTCGAAGTGTGATCGACTGAATGCACAGCTGTCTCACCTTCGCTATTGCTTTATTTAAATTTTATTCTTCTTTAAGCATCTTTATGGTGGCATCTGAGTTCATAATATCCAGACATTAATAAGACTGGGAAAGTTGGTGCAGGGCTTATTATTTAGATATCTGTTTGATCAGGCTTGTCAAAAAGTCTTTCATTAAGTTTAGTATTTTCTTGCTAGTGCAGTCTAGTTACTATATTGTCCTTAATAATTATGAATTATGTTTACTAAAAGGGTTTCTTGTCCTGTTAGGTATTCTCCTCTTGAAAATCATTTTACTAAGCAAATTGTTGGTTCAACAGACCAGCAGCCACTTCTTGAAACTCCAGGCGAGGTACCTTTCAATTTTTTTTTCTTATTGTTGTAAGGTACTTGGATTTTATGACACACAAATATGTGTTTTTCTTTAGCAAACAATAAATATAGATATACTTATTACTCGTCCTGAGCATATTGTGCTGTTATTATTTTATTAAATTTTGGTTAGTCATGTGCACATGCGACAATATTGCTCACTCTATACTTCTTGACAGGTTTTTGAACTCAGAAAGCTTCTGCCTCCATCATTGCCATATGACTTCAATATCCATGTAAGCCTTAATTTGCTTCCTAGCCTTCGATCTTCATACTTTAGTAGGTTAAAATTTTGAAAAAATGCTGAGGAACTTATCTTTCTGAGATGCACTTTTTCACAGATTAGTTTAGATTGCTTTCATAGGTAGGGTTTGGAATTGGACAAAATTTGTGTGCACTTATAAGCAATTTTTGGAAATTATACACTCAGATATCTCTGCACACAGTAACTTTGATTAATGGACCTGTTTGGTTGAGTAGCTGTTTTGATCAGCACCTCTACATATCATTTGCATGCTTCCCAGCAATATTTGCACACATGAATCACAATTGATTGGAAGCAATGAGAATGTGGATTGATGATAGAATGAGCTATTTATTTGCCTCACATTTCACCTTGTCAAAAGATTTGGATGCAAGAAGTCCTTACAGAATTAGTTTAATGCTTTAAACATCACACAAGTTGTTGGTTGCAGAGTTAAAAGGGCCAGTAGGGTAGGATCTTCAATATCTCGATGCTTCAAATATTACACTGTACAATATCTTGACAAGAAACTTAGGATTATGGTGCAGTACTGGAATGTTGTTCTGAAATTGTTAGAAACTCCCAATCCTATGGTTTCAATTCAAGAGTTCTGAATTCCATGCATATAATCACTTGCCATGTGCAGGTTCCTTTTCTCACATCATGTAGGAAACTTCTATGGTAGTATTGATGAAATATTGGATCATAAACATTTCTGACCTGACAAACTTCTGAATTGTTGTGTTCTTTCTAATAAGCTGGATTCTTGGTTGGTATGATTCCCTGTGTGCAGATAATGGATTTTCAACCTGGAGAATTCCTTAATGTGAAGGTATGCTTTCCTTGTTTGGCAATTGAAACTCCATAATTTGTTTCAAGATCTTAGGTTGTAAGTGTTGTTTGTTATATTGTTTCACCACTGTACTGATTGAATTCTTTAGAGGGCCTAAAAATCCAAAGAATGTGAATACCAGTTTTTAAGAAGTCTGAGGTCCAGCCAAATGCTGACATACAGAAGGAACTTATTTTAGGGAAATAATTTAAAATGAACTGCCTGTTCATCTTCATGATGCAATAATCTTTGAAGTGTCATGTTTCTCTAACCACATGTGCCCAGTTGTTATGTGAAATTTTGGCTGGCTGACATACAAAAGGAACTTATCAGCTTCTTCTGGCTGATATCCCTTGAATTTGTGATGTGAATTTTGAATAATGTTCCTCGTTTTTCTCACTTGCATGTTTGCTTTGTAGGAGGTGCATTATAATCAGCATGGTTTG
>Ga0307507_10008975_pt1 | contig 13557 bp, 16 predicted proteins | sample 7_EM_MG_FD_207223 | JGI IMG/M metagenome (GOLD analysis project Ga0307507, IMG submission 207223) | Populus trichocarpa ectomycorrhiza microbial communities from riparian zone in the Pacific Northwest, United States - 7_EM | ecosystem: Host-associated > Plants > Roots > Unclassified | place...
GTACCCATGCAGGAAAATCATAGCATATGTTTATTATTGCTATGCTACTTGTACCAAAAGTTAGTTTCATGTTAGGCAAGAGCAGGGTTGTTGAGAAGTTTCGATCTACTGGTGGTGGTGACGAATGTGCGATACCGATAGTTGAAGATCTTGGGAACGTTGGGGGAAGGTATGGAACTACCATTTGAATTCAAACAATTATATAAATAGTGCATTGAGTTACTCCTCAAGTATCGTATCCTGCGGTGTGCAGCGCAGACCTACCTGCCTACCGTATCCCACCGGCACCGCCTCTGAAGTACCGTATTGGTATTATATCACTGTTTTCCCTTCTTCACGAAAACCCTATTTCCTCACTTTATCGTGAGACAGTAGCAATTGAGCCCAAAATATGACCCGTGGCAGGGTCTAAGACTGTGACTGGGTCGACTTTTCTTCCAAGAACACCAGGGTCTTTGGGTCGAAAATGGAATGCCCCGCCTTCAGCCGCTCCAGCTGGTCCTGCAGGGTGTCCTTCCGCCATGTCTTGACTTCCCGTCCCAAGCGAAAGAGAGGGGAAGAAAAAGGAAATATCTTTGGAGGTGGATGGAAGGAGGAGGTGCAAATCTTGCCTCCATAAATCTAACTTCTCCCATCCGCTTCTGCGATCTGATCTTTCTATTTCTCCCCTTCCATCCCTCCTCCCTCATCATTCGCTAAGGCATTCATCTTCTACCCTACCGTAAAAGCCTTTTTTTTTTTTACCCAAGTAAAGTCGATCAAATCCGTCCCGCATTCATACAATGGCAGCAGCAGTCAAGCAAGGCGTCGAAAATACTCTCACTAAGCTCTCTCTTGGCTCAAATGCTACTGAGCCATCTGCGGAAGCCGTCAAGGACTTGAAAGCAAAATTCTCGGGTGTCGGTCAAGGCCACGTTTTCACATTCTACGATGACTTAAGCGTATCTGAAAAGGCAGCTCTCTTCGGGCAATTGTCTGGCATGGATCCTCAAAGGATCTCTGTAAGTTTTTACCACTGCAACACCCGTTTTTGATACTACACCGTTTTCCTACCGCAGAATGTTATGTACAAGACGTGTTTGGATAAGATGCAACCCTTCGGCCCATTAATTACTGACGATAATTTCAACTAGGTTATAACTAAAGAAGCCCTTTCACCTCCTCCTCCAGCCGAGGCCCCCAAAGTGGAACCTCTTCCGGAGGATGCCACGGCTTCTATTATGGACAGCGCTGAATCCGACATCAATGGCTGGTATGAGAGCGGCCTCAAATTGATTGGCCAAAATGAGGTAGCGGTTGTCCTTATGGCAGGTGAGGAATTATCATATAGTTATATCCATCGCTTTGGCAATATATTAAACACACTACAGGTGGTCAAGGAACTAGGCTGGGCTCCAGTGCCCCCAAGGGATGCTTTGACGTCGGCCTTCCCTCCAAGAAGTCACTTTTCCAGCTTCAGGCTGAGAGGATCTATAAAGTCCAAGAACTCGGGGCGAAGAAAGCAGGAAACTCGAAGGCTGTGGTCCCTTGGTACATCATGACCAGTGGCCCTACAAGGGGACCTACTGAAAAGTTCTTCCAAGAGAATAACTTTTTCGGTCTATCAAAGGAAAACGTAACATTTTTCGAACAGGGTGTCCTGCCTTGCATTTCCAACGAGGGAAAGATTATCCTAGAATCCAAATCTAAGGTTTGTCACAAGCAACATCTACTATGTGCTTTAGCCACTAAAATGTGCACAGGTTGCAGTTGCTCCCGATGGGAATGGCGGTATCTACCAAGCCTTAGTTGCATCAGGTGTTCTCGCCGACCTGAAGACTAGAGGAATCAAGCACGTCCATGCCTACTGTGTTGACAACTCCCTCGTCAAGGTTGCTGACCCCGTATTCATTGGCTTCTCGGCCTCCAAAAATGTGGACCTTGCAACCAAGGTAGTTCGCAAGCGTAGTGCTACCGAGTCAGTCGGCCTTATCATTCTCAAGAATGGCAAGCCTGATGTCGTCGAATACTCAGAAATTGATACCGAGACCGCCGAAGCAAAGGATGAGAAGAACAAGGACATTCTCAAATTCCGTGCTGCGAACATCGTCAACCACTATTACTCCACCCGCTTCTTAGAGACCATTCCCGAATGGGTTACTTCATTGCCGCATCACATTGCCCGCAAGAAGATTCCCTACCTCGATACTGACTCGGGAGAGCAGAAGAAGCCTGTAACCCCGAATGGCATCAAGCTCGAGCAGTTTGTCTTTGATATCTTCCCTCGTATCCCTCTAGACAAGTTTGCTTGTTTAGAAGTTAGACGCGAGGACGAGTTCTCGCCTCTGAAGAATGCTAGGGGCACTGGTGAAGACGATCCAGACACTTCCCGCAGGGACGTCTTGAGCCAGGGTAGGAAATGGGCCGAGGCCGCTGGCGCCACTATTATAAGCACGGAAGCAGAGTCCGGTATCGAAGTTTCACCTCTAGTTAGCTATGTATGTTCCCCCCCCCCCTGGTTTTCACTGAAACTCTATGCTAACTGTTCTGAAAGGGCGGTGAGGGCTTAGAGTTCCTGGGAGGTCAGGAGATTAAGGCAGCTGCTGCCATTGATAAGGGGAATTAGTGGATATGGGACGGCATATGTCTCGGTGTTTCCATTGAAGTGGTTAAAATGTTTATACCCGACCATGCTTGTTGATACCGGAATAGATTGACATTCCATAGAAACAAATCTTAGCGTTTCCAGCAAGCCTACATCTTACCAAAACTAATAGAGGAGTTTAGCCACGCCGTGCTATAATATTATGATAATTGTCGCTAGGGTAACAAAAGTGAAAAAGTGCCCCATTCTGCCCCAGATGGATTTAGCAACCATGTTTGGCTTGCGTCATTTGGGGGAGTTGATAATTATCATGAGCAACCCTTCAAAATCACCCTAATCTCAATTAGTCTCCTTTCGTCTTCTCTACTTCCCTTCTAACTTTATCAAATCTGCATGTATTTTTGCCAAACCCACTTCAATAGACAGCCTAGATTGTTTACTTTGTATTCCATTTGAGCTACTTATCACAAGACCATTTGTTGTCTTCTGAGAAGTACTTAAAGACAAGGCATCGTCTAGGCGGGTATTTACCCGCCTAAGGGTGAACGAAAAGAGTTCGGGTATCGTCACTAACTCTTTACAGAGTGTTTCTTGGCCTAGCGACCCGTGCGCCGAACCAGCTAAATCCCCCTATTCACCATCCTATCTTGGAAACTACAGAATGCTGATAGCACGGTCGACTAAGCCCCTCTAATGCTCTCCAACTTTGACGGTAAACTAGCATTACGGCATTAAACTAGTCGTGGCTCAACCATATTAAAAATAAAGACAGAAAAAAAAGGTTCTCCCTACGCCGTGACAAGCAGGCGGGAAAACTCAAAATTCGATGCCACGTTCCGCATACTGATTACTTGGCAGTCGTCGGGTACCACCAGTCTCCACAACAACCCTTCTGAAACAATACCGTAGCCCTCAACCATCGCTTGTCACTTTTTTTTTTTGGGGTAACATTGGAGATCCTTGACCAAGAATCTTTTACTACCAACCCCTCAAGTTCTCCGGCCTCAAACCTAGCACGCTCCTCGGGAGTAGATTTCTTATAAAATTCTAACACCTTTTTGAAATCTTTCTCCAAGCGCTTCCCCCAACTTTTCGAGTATCGCCCGGGATTTGCCACCAGGGTTACCCTTTTGTTCATCATCTCTACAACAGCATTGGATTCTGGTATGGTGAGTCACTTAAACTATTATAGGAGCAGGGGTGACAGACTACTATACGATGAAACCTGGTCATGAGGGATACCATAGAGATGCTCGAACGCCTCCGTGTCCCCAATTGCTCCTTCCTGAAGCAAGCTATAGTCAGTAACTATGTCACCAGTATGTGCGGCCAGGTTGCCAGCAATGATGGCTTCGGTAGTGCGACATGGCTCGCGGCCAATTAGTTTGCGGTGGTTGTCCCAAAAGCGGCATCGAATCACAGTGCCTATATCTTTTAGTGGCTTCATCGAATGGAGCTGTTCTTCTGCCTTGGATTTCTGGTTTGCCAATTCAATGCTCAGTTCCTCAGTTTTGGCTTTTATCTTTTGATATTTGTTATCAAATTTGGTTCGGGTTTCCTCAACCTCGTTGAGTATACGGTATCCAGCAGGGTTGACATACCAACTCGGGTTCCTTGCCCTTCGCACTGCATAATGGCTTCTTCACCATAGTTCTCGCTGCCTCCCTAACTTTCCAAATTGCACTTTTTCTTTCTTTTTTTGGATTTTAGTTAGCAGTCACTCGACAAGCAAGCAGCACTTGGACGGTATGGATATTACGGCGGACTCTTGATTCTCCTTAGGAAGGAGTCTGAAGTCCTTCATCATCGGGCCGTCAGTTCATACCTTCTTGTGCAGGTTCATGAGTATGTTCTCCTACACCTGTGTTTTGCTGGAATTTAGAAGAATAGCTAGTAATGTCAGTTCAGTGTGTGGACCAACGCCTGGATAGAGGGTATATTAGGATGAGAGAGATTGGGTGTTGCCTAATGGGGCTCCTGTCCGGGAATCAGGGATTGTGGGATAGCCAATCTGAGGGCGTCCATGGGCACCTTGCACTCAACAGATTGGATAGGGTCCATCGTAATGGCAACTGCATGGGGCATTAGTTGTTTGAAGAACTGCTGAGTGTTGATATTGACACTTGACAACTAAGAGTGCAAACCCTCGATGAGAATGATACCATCAGACGACGGTTTCTAGATATGTGCAATGGCAAAATGACGAAAGAATCTGAACCACTCACCCTTCTCCATCAACATCTCACCCATCCACCTACTTCCTAGTCTGCCTTAACATGTCTATCATCTTAGTCTGGAACACCAACCTACAGCTTCAACCGAAACACCTGTACCGCTCTAGGGTATTCCAAGGACAGACTAACAATTAGCGATGGTTGGATTAGATAGACTAAGAACAGAAAGCTACGATGCTTCCACCAATTTCCCACTCATCATTTCCCCATCCCCCCCCCCCTGCTTCCCACAAACCTAAACTTTGCATCAAAGAAAGGCTATTCTAAGCCAGCACCTGGTTTCTGGCAACCCACGTTACCTTCCTCAAACCTCTTCCAATCCTTATTATTGGCATTTTTGAAGTATAACAAGACTTTCTCGAAATCCTTCTGTAACTGGTGGTCCCATTTTTTAGAATATCTCCTAGGATTGGCTAGAATTGTTGCCCGTTTATTGATCATCCGAACTAGAATATTTGATTCTGGTGTTTTTAGTAACAAAGCATCATTACTATCCCAGTAGTGGTGGGGCACTTACTAAGGAGCCGGGGCTGGGCAGTGAGGTGTGATATTCCATAGAGATCATTGAATCTCTCTGTATCCGTGATAATAGCATGCTTTATCAAAACTATATCCATTAATAAATCACCTTCATTTTCTGTCTTGTCCCAATCCAGGATTGCCATGGCAAGACTAAGAGAATCCTTGCTAGTCAATTTGCTGCAGTTATTAAAGAAATTACGGCGCATTGCAATAACTATCTCCTTCAGTGGTTGCACTATCAAAGCCCACTCTCTCAACTTGAGCTGCTCCTTTTGTAACTGCTCCACTCCTCTTCGCATTCTGTCAAGCTCCTCTTCTACCTCTTTTGCCACCGCATCCAACTCCTTACTAATTGGCTCAAACAGCTTACTGGACCCACCCCAATCCTCTTGAATCTCGTCCGGTATTGCCTTCCCACTGCCCTTTACATATGCATGTCTAGGGTTTATTAAACCAGCCTTTTTCCGAGCAGAGAACCGAGAGGCTTTTGTCGAGTAGAAAGTGTCATCCAGTCTTAGGCAAGGTTCACCATTGGTTGTCACTCGGCTGGAAAGCACCACTTGGTGGTGGAAGCTATCATACTACGATTTACTTCTGATACCAAGGTATGATGCGAAAACCCGACGATGAATTTCTATTCGATAACTGAATCTCAAAAGGAATAAACTCCTATATACAATAACTAATTAATCACTTTCCAAATGAGAAGGGTGGGAGGGAAGAAAAAAAAGAACCGCCTCTCCGTAAAATCTAAAACTCGAAACCAGAAGCAGCGCAAGAAGAAACCTCCACTAACAAAAGATAATGCAAGTGCGCTGGTATATTTAGAGATATCGGTCCGTTGCCGTTCCCACCGATATTGATCCCGCCCTCGAAAATTTGGATGTCGGTGGCTTTGATATTCGTGTCGTCTTTTGAGATCAAATATTCTGGTGAGATGTGCTGGTATCCGAGGATTATAGGTGGGAGGCGGGGTACTGGGTCGTCTTGAAGAAGAAAAAAAAAGTTAATATCACTTAAAAGGAGAAGGAAGGGGGTGGGGCTTGCCGGTATGGGTAACCCGAAAGTTGGTTCCTGAATTCGAAAGAAAGGTTGTAGCTCTTCGTTTCCGATTCTTGGTGCACCAAAGGTATACTACCATGCTTCCCTATTAGCCAGCAACACCACAGCCTCCCACACCCTAAGGTTCGCTCAACAGCAGCATACCAAATCAACCTTAACCCCCCGCCTCCTAAGCTCCTCCGCCATCAGCGTTGCGACAGCCCCGCCGAGCGAATGCCCAGCAGCAGCAACTGTATACTCTGGATTCTCCCTCCTCAATTCCCCAACGCTCTTCATTACAGCCGGTAACGCCCCCCGCATGGCTTCGTGAAACCCGGTACGCGCTCTACAGCCGGAGCATACCTCGGGAACTTCCTTGAGCCCTGCCTGCACGTTTGCCAGCCAATTGCGCAGCGAACTACTGCCGCGGATGGATATCACAATGGATTTGGTGGTGTCATCGCGGGCTACTAGGCCGGTTGTGTCAGTGTCCTGAGTACTGCGGTGACTATTAGTAGAGGAGGGAGGAAGAGGGGGAGGGATGGAAGACGGACTTTGCGAATTCCAGGATCGTGGTAACGTTATTAGCAGTTATCTCTGAGCACACGCCCTCAGCGCAGGTGACTTGAGTGCCAACGACGTGGTTAGGATCGCAGTATGCGGCAGCCGCAAATTCGGCGAAGTAGAGGATTTTGGGCAGGAGTTTTGGATCGAGAGCTTTATATTCATTAGTTTTTGGTGCAGCGGCATGTTTGATATTGATATGGTTGGGTGGGCAGTGACTTACTTCCCTTGGAAGTGTTATTACTGTGATCCCCGATGATATCATTCCCTGTCTAGACGAGATCCTAGATGTTTTCGGAAGGGTCGCTGACTCTGGGTGTTGCTGCTGGTGTCGGTGCAGCCTGGATATATGATGCTGCGAGAGCAGATATGACAGAGAGAAGAGCTGCTGGTCCGAACATTATGTACTGAGTTATCGAATAGCCCAAAGATTAGTTGTTTAGAGAAAGAGTGTATAGTATTCTAAAAATTAAGAGAAAATAAAAAGGAATAAAGTTTAAAGAGTGACTATTGACGAATTACTACTACTTCGGCCGCTTGAGTATGACCCTAAGACGTCTTGGAATGAGGAATGCATACCATCTTTAAATATCTTACATTCTACTTCACTTATCACTAACATGGTTTGCGACTACCCTATTGGTATAGCACTTCCATTCCCCCTTAGCCAAACTTCTTAATAGCCTTCCTTCGCCGGAGTGGAATCATTCCTCAAAATAGAGTGCCCGGGAGGTCGTATATCGATTCCTGTGTGACCACAAAAATAAAGACTGTGGGGGGCTCGGTGATGAAACACGCCCACTGGCTCCACAGGCGGAAGTTAGATTTCGAAAATTCATGCTATCGAGCAATGCTAGCCCAGAGGGGGGGGAGGGGGATTGGATATCTGGGGTATGCGGTATACACCCCTTTGCACCTAACCTATAAGAACAGCTCCCCCCAGCACCGCCCAGGACAGCCATTACGAGTCATTACCGCCCGAGGATAAAAGGTGTCAATCTCGATAATAATTATCAAAGACAAGATAGGATGGACCCTCGTGGAGGTCTCACTGGTCTGGCTGGTGTGGTATCGTACTACAGGTATAGTGCAAGACTAGTATATCGTGGCTAAAAATGTTAACTTATACCAGTTTCGGGATTAAATATGATAGACGGATAGATATATAAGATGTTCCAACCGGGGATACCATAGCGTAGCCCAATACCGTGCAATAGCCAACGGCAGGTTTGCGGTATCATACAAGTGCTGTGCTTGTGTAAGGGTGCCTAGATGGGAGCTAGGCTTTCCAATTTTAGAGGGAATTGATCCCCTCACCGCCAATCATCATTCCAGGGCTCATAACTATACCAATCGACGGCAGTAAAAATACCGTTCCTTAACACTGGCATAAGCCAACGCCGCAAGAGGCTCGACGAAATTCCTCTATAGCTTCCAGGGCAAGGTATTTCTTCCTCGCTTTCGCAATAGCGGAGGATGGATTAGTATGGTATGGTAGCGGTTTGCGCGCGCGCATAATTCTACATCTAGGTAAGTCAGCGCTCGAAGAGTGATACGGCACCGTACTCGTGTAGATAAGCAGCATTCGTACTCGAGTACATTGCTATGCCTAACGAAATTCTTACCCGCGCTTAACTTGCATCAAACGGTGTTTGACATGTTACCACCCCTTTGTGTAACTCAGGTTTCAAATCGTAGGTATTACGAAGGCTACCCGTGCGTGCTTGCTCGTGCTCCCCGGCATCGGGCCTACTGCTGCGGCGGTTGGTAAATACGGGAGATGGCAACCGGGCGAGTGATAATTGATGGTGTTGGTTAATGTGGTTAAGGGGCCTACACTGGGGATTCTTTTCATCACATACTGCCGCATTAACCCACTACGTTTTCGACGGGAAACCCGGCGCAGCCCCGTATGAGGCCGGCGCCCCGACCAGCCCTCCAAACTTCTATGGGGAGACTAAGTTGGCTGGCGAACAAGCTGTCCTTAGCACATGGAAGAAGAGCGTGGTCCTTAGGGTTCCGGTGTTGTATGGCGAGGTCGAGGGGAATAAGGAGAGTGCGGTTAATGTGCTCCTTGATACGGTTTGGAATAAGGCCGGGAATCATAGGGTTGAGATGGATCATTGGTCCATTCGGTATCCTACGTGAGTTATGATGGCCATGCGGCGGAGTCTAGATCCGGGAATTATAGAGGGGGGAAGCCACTAAATTATTCTATAGGAACACATGGGTTCTCAAGGACGTAGCTGGTGAGCATGAAGAAATGTCTCCCGCCATTGTTGTCGATTTTGCTGAAAATATCTTTCTAGAGAGATATACGTCGACGGCTAATATCAGCTCTCTTCCTAAGATCTTGCAACTCAGCTCCGAGGACCGCATGACAAAAGTTTTCCCCTTTTAAGATTCCATCCTTCACGATAATGTCCTCACATATCTACTTGTTAGGTACGAAATCTGCCAAAAGCTCTCCGGAGTTGCCGGTCTCTCCATCGACCACATAGTTGGAAATGACAAGAATGATCCCAACGCGGCTGGTATGATTAACCTTGTCATTTTTGCTTTGTGTCCGGTACGGTGAAGCTAAGTCAAGAAACTGGCATCAAAAACATAGTGGTGAGGCCTTATGACTGCCATTTATCCACCAAGGTTCTTAAAGACCTCGGCATCTTAGTTGATACTGTCCCATTCGATGCTTGGTGGTGCGCATGTTCCTCCTCACCTCCCCTTTTTATACGTTGTTAGTATACTTAATAATAATATTACTATCGCAGGCAGCGACACTTGCACGCTTTTAAGCATTGAATATAGCCAACGAAAGGCCCCAGGTGTGGTCAGGAGGGTAGAGGATTACATCCGGAGATCGCTGTGCAGAAAATTGAAATAAAATGGCAATATCATTGCAATACCTTGGGCTTTCTCCATGTGTCGAGAATGTATTGCGTGCTTCGTGAATCAAGCATCTCCCTTTTTTTCCAAACGGTAAAGACTATCTCTACTTCCGTGGATATGTAGCTCAGGATTATTTCACGGTTCGCACATTCCTGGACGAGGCCTTTCGACGCTTGAACCTGGATTGTTCATGCATGGGTGCACAGATGAGCTATCTTGAGGAAATATAGGTCGACTGGGAGCTTAATTACGTTCAGGCGTTCGATGCCCTCGGGGTCGGCGTCGCATTTGTCGAGGAAGCGTTCTGCGGCACCTAGCTCCCGGGGTCTGTATTCTGAGCACTACCCTTTTTTCTAACCACAGGGTTTTTCTAATCACGATTACTCAAATAGGCTAGTGTTACAGATTTTAAACAGGACCGGAATGTCTCGACAGCTTATGGGTTAGAATAAGTTTTCTCCTGGGACGAGTAAAGTTCTCCCTCTTTCCTCCGATTACCGAGAAGGTACAGTACCGTACACCGATTTTCGATCCCGAGGCAGAACGTCCAGATAATTTGAGGTAAGATTGTAAAAATGATTTCGTCGATCGATTTTTTACTGTGAGGGTGAACGTGGCTTAGGTAAGTTTGACTACGAAGTACGATCGTACACACGTTCTGCTTGCGATATCGAAACGCGTTCCCCAGTGTCGCAGACAACGAGCCTCTTCCGATCTTCAGCCCCGGCTTCTGTTCCCCATGTCGTGCGTAGTGTAACATTTCTACTTTCTTACCAACCCTTTTCCTACTGTGCTTCATACCTCTCGCCTTTTCTCCCTCCATCTTTTTGTGAGAATACCAGTGTTATTACGGGGAGATGTTTGCGTCGAATGGGGGTTTTCCTGCCCATGGAGGTGTGCCGGTGGATCCCTTAGATTCTGGTATCGTAGTTCTCCCATCATTGAAACCTTCCACTGGCCAATCTTGCTGACAAACAATAAATCCGAAAGCTGATTATGATCCGATAATTCATCTCAACACATTATTCTCACACCCTTCTACATTATCCGCCGTACCTTCCACCTCCCAAGCGCTGCACAATCACCTTGATTCGCTAGATAATGAAATCACACGGCTGGTTACAACGCAATCTACCACGAATGCCGACTCCCTTGCCCGGATCTCCTCTACGAAGGCAGAGCTAGCTGATCTCTTAGAGAACATCGATACCGTTCGCGACAGGGCCATCAGGACCGAAGATGCCATTGCTGCCATGACCGCCGATATTAAGAAGCTAGATTCAACGAAACGAAACTTGACACTATCTATGACAGTCCTCAAGAGATTGCAGATGCTAAGTAGGTACCTCCGGCGGTATCTAGTTTGAGGAACGGCATTCATTGACGCTAGGCGCGCTATAGCAACGGCTTACGAGCAATTGAAGACTCAGTCTAAAAATCGACAATACCGGGAATGTGCTTCTCTCATGTCTGCAGTCCTGGAACTTATGGCGCATTTCCGGTCATTCCGGTCTATCGATCAGATTGCCACACTTAGTCGAAACGTCGCAGATCTCAAGGCCGAGCTTCTGGAGCAAGTTTGTGAAGATTTCGAGATGGTATTCGTCAAGGGGGAGGTCTCTGCTAGAAAGGGAATGCTGTCTGAAGCATGCACGGTCATGGATGCGCTTGGGGATGGGGCAAGAGCTAGGCTTGTAACGTGGTATTGTAATACACAATTGAGAGAATACCGTCAAGTCTTTAGGGGCAATGATGAAGCTGGTTCACTCGATAACATATCCCGCAGGTATGCATGGCTCAAGCGGATATTGAAGGTGTACGACGACGAACATATTGGCATATTTCCCCTATCATGGAAGGCTGATGAGATGCTGGTAAAGAGCTTCTGTGATGGCACTAGGGATGACTTTAAAGGGATACTACAGCGAGCCATGCGGAAGGAAGGCGGAAAAAGTCTAGACGTAAATCTGTTACTCAAATGTCTGCAAGAGACGTTGGATTTCGAGCATTACCTCGAAAGGAAGTTTAGTGCAGATGTGAGTAGGGAAAATATTATACTGAACAAATCTTCCGTACACCAATTATCCGGGCTAACCTTTTTGAATCAATCAGAGAATGTCAATTGATACCGTGAGTTCAAGGGACGAAAGGCCATTAATTTTCGGAAAAGCGATATCAGAAGCCTTTGAGCCATATTTATCCTTATGGATAGATGACCTTGATAGGTAAGTATACTCTATACTAGCCCCATGATTGAACTTACGGCTAACCTGTGGGTGCGTAAAGACAACTCTCTACTATGATACCAAAGTACCGAATCCAACCCCTTCGGCCCGGGGATGAAGACTTCACTCCTTCTTCATCCGTTTTGCCATCTTCAATCGAGCTGTTCCATTTCTACCGCCTTTCATTGGCGCAATGTGCCAAACTTTCCACAGGATCTAAGCTTCTTGATTTATCGAAGATATTTGCCAAATATCTCGACCAATATGCTGAAGCTGTGCTACTAAACTACTTTTCCCCTATGGAAAAGGCGGGGGCGCTAGCGGGGGAAGACATCGTTGTCGTGTTGAATACAGCAGACTATGCTCATGCAACAACTCAACAGCTAGAGGACAAAATCAAGTCGAAAGTCGATCCCGAGTTCTCTTCCAAGGTTGATTTTGAGAAGCAGCAGGATGCCTTTTTGGGCGTTGTGACAACTACAATCCGATTACTTGTTAGGAAGGTAGAATCTGCTGCAGAGCCAGCTTGGAGAGAGATGAGGAATACACCTTGGAGCAGGCTAGAGGCTGTGGGTGACCAGAGTGGTTATGTCAATGTTCTCATAAGTAGTGTTAAAGAAACTGTTGGGGAAATACTGGTATTGACAGGAAAGGAGACATATCAGAGGGCTTTTTGTGATAAGGTTGTTGAAGCTATGGCTGCTGGGTTTCTGGGTAGTCTTGTTACCTGCAGGCCAATCGGTGGTGGTGTAGGCGCTGAACAGGCTAGTATCTACCCCATTATCTAGCGTGCTTTTGATGAGCTATATCTTCGGACCATTGAATTAGGCTGACAATTTGCACCCTAAATCCAGATGCTCCTTGATGCCTATGTCATGAGGAAAGGATTTGAAGATCTATTGACACTGAAGGCTGAGCCAGGCACCGCGCCCCCAGCAAGGTACGTCTTTCTCACGTCGCAACGATATTTTCACTCTTTACAATGCACCACTGACTCCCCTTAGTTATACCAAGCACGTTCAACGTTCCATGTCAAAGATAGATACCCTCCTGAAAACCCTCCAAGTCCAATCCTCACCACCAGAATGCCTAGTACAAGCATACCTAATCCACGTCGGCGACAAATCTGACACCAACTTCCGCAAAATTCTTGACCTCAAGGGAATCCGCAGACAAGACCAAGTTTCATTCGTAGAGTTATTCCGAGCACACATGGTCACTCACGATAATTTGGCAGAGGCGAATCCGTTTATTTCCGCACTCCTCGTTCCATCCGGCAATATCGGCGCTCCGGGCGGAGCTGGTGGTATGGGAGGCGTGGGCGGTAGTGGTATGATTGGCAGTAGTGGTGTCAGTGGGCTAGCTAGTGGCGTCGGTGGGCTCTCTGGACCTTCTGGATTAGTACCGGCAAGGTTTGATCCCGCAAGTTTGGGATCTGCAATCATGAATGCCGCCAGGGACGGGGTGGATAGACTACAAACGCCTGTATCCTCGTCCT
>Ga0307507_10008976_pt1 | contig 13555 bp, 4 predicted proteins | sample 7_EM_MG_FD_207223 | JGI IMG/M metagenome (GOLD analysis project Ga0307507, IMG submission 207223) | Populus trichocarpa ectomycorrhiza microbial communities from riparian zone in the Pacific Northwest, United States - 7_EM | ecosystem: Host-associated > Plants > Roots > Unclassified | place...
TTCTAAAAGCTTTCCTAATATATTTTTAAGAGTAATTAGTTAGTAACTTCCTAGAAAAGAGTAGTCCTTTTTATTTACCTTTCTTAAAATAACCATAATTAATACTTTATAGTAGTTTAGTAGTTTATCTTTATAGAGTTAAGTAGTTATAGTATTACCTAGTAGTATTATTAAAGCTTCTAATATAGCTTTAATTATCTTATTTAGGATCTTATCTAGCTCTACCGCTTTACTAGTAGAGAGCCTCTATATAACTTATCTTTAGAGGTAGGAAGTAATCTTAGATACTAGTATTCCATAGATCTACTTATCCCGCGCTTAAGAAAAACCTCTTTATTAGTATTTTTATTTTTTCCTATTATTATTTATATACTAGTTATATTCTGTCTAACGGCCCTAGCGTTTCCTCTATAGCTTACCTACTCTACTTTAATATACGATAGAGTCCCTAGTTATATAGTTTAATACAGTTTAAGATAATTTCCTTTAGGAATTAGCGCCGGCTGTTTCTACTCTCCTTCTATATTATCTTCTTAAGCCTATTCTTTAAGGCCTTATAGCCCTATTAGTAGTAGGCTTTACCTATTACGCTATACTATCGCCTTATCCCCTTTATGCCTATAAGTAGCTAGGCCGCCTCTAGCAACTATTCGCGGTAGGCATACTTACTAGGCTAGGCCTTTAGGTAGTATTCTTTTAAGTAGTTATTTATAATCCTCTAAATGTCCTCTAACAATACCTAGAGTATAGCTACTAGCCTATCAGTAACTTCCTAGGCGTATTTTTCCTAGTTAAATTTCTTTATAGCGTATCTCTATAGAGTTTATTATACTAATACGGTAATATTAAGCGCTATCCGTATAGGTATATTGTTACGGATCGACTTAGTAGTTGTAAATAAGCTTAATTGCTAGCTATTAACTATACTAAGTATATTAATACGTAATAGTTTAAGACGTTTAATAAGAAAATAGAAATAGGTTTAGGTTAACGGGTTAAGATATAGGGTTTGCGATAGTACATACGTAGTACTAAGATCTTAGGTTTAGTCTTTACTCCCTATTATCGCCTCTTCCAGGTCCTTAACCTCTAGGCTTCTATAGTTTTTTTTATAACTCTCGCGTCCCGCTAAGGTCTATTAGCTCTAGTCCGCTATTCTATAGTTTCTACGCTAGCTTACGTATCTATTTATATAACTATAGTATTCTATCTTAACCCCTTTTAGCCTTTTCGCGTTAATAGATTCTATTATCCACCTTAATTACTTACTTAATTAGTTCTTGCATATTATTTAGATCTTCTATTAAGATTAGTATATCTTAAACTTTTAACTTAAGTCCTTAACAATATTATGCTATAAGTACTTTATCATTCTAATCTATTTACATTATTAGCGTTTAAAATTATGTAGTATACTCTATTGCTAACCCTTATTATACTAACTCTTATAGCTTTCTTTCTGCCATTACAGTGGCTTCTAGGTCTCTAAATATCTATATAAGTCTTATCGCGAAGTTATCCTAACTTATAAATATAAATCGTACTTCTAGGTTTCCTATTATTACTCCGCACTAGAACGCGAAGTAGCAGTACTACTACTAGACGTATATATAGAAGCAACCGCTATATAGAGAGCATTTATAGTATAAGACCACCTGGTAGAGAAGGAGATATACTAGATACTAGAATGTATATAAGGAGCGAGGGCCCCTTAAAGGGGTACTATACCTAAGCTTATAAGCCAAGAGACCCTACGCCTATAAGCTATAGAGAGGGAATAGAAAATACGGGAGCTACTATAACACTAAGCGGAGAACCGATGCTATGCCAGTAGAGCGCTAACAAGGCAACAGAGGATAGGGGGGTATTAGCATAAGTAAAGATCCACTATATATATCGCAAGATAGGCAGACATTAAGTAGAAACGACGCTAGAAAAGGGCCGCGAAAGCATAAAGAGCAACTACGTAGAGTACCCTATAGTTAATGCTGACTCTTCTTCTATATAAAGGATAGATAAAGGCAGAGTCTATAGCCGCCTTTCTATTATAGATAGAGGCCTTAGGTCTAAATATATAGCTAGTAAGCATCCACGTCCTAAACACTATACTATACTGCACTTACGGATAGCCTATATAGTTAGTACGCCACTACTTTTCTATAACTACCGCACGGAAAGAGACTAGCTATTCGCAAGGGTAGGTATAAATAATATTACCCAATTGTTCTCTATAAGTAGGGGCCTATATATATTAGTAAAATGGTTTATAGGCTAAGGAGTCCTCTAGCAGTTCTAGATAGCGTACGAGATTCAATAGGAGGATATAGAAGGATACGCCCCATTCTAGCCCCTAAGGGACTGGTCTCCCCTACTTAGCTAAAGGCGCGCAGGCGATTTACTAGACCCTCCTACTACCCCCTAGATCTTCTAAGATACCTTAGAAGTATAGTACGAAAGGTAGATAGACTATAAAGGTAAATAGGCTAGGCGAAGGTAGAGCGCGTAAGACTAGCTAGAAGGTTAACTAAGGGTTTTCCCTTATTAGGGATTTTTCCTATAAATAGAAGGTAGAAGCCTATATAGACATAAAAAAGGGACTAAATCGGGCAATAAATAGAACAAATAATAATAGTAGTAGGGATAGTGTCCTTAAATATATAACTACTCCCTATAGTAATGTATTTAGTACGTTAGTACATCGGTATATTAGTAGTTTAAGTACGTCGCATTCCCACGTTCTAAGATTCTGCACGTACTAAGTCCTAGTTATATAACTCGGCTACCCCTTATTCTATAACTCTACTAGCTCTATAGAGTTGACTAGACTCCTAAGGTCTTGCCTTAGTATTTGTAATACTAATAATACTAAGTCCGTAATAAGAGAAAGAAGAGGAAATATAAGAACTACTATAATACTAAGTAGAGACCTAGCGCTACGCTAGTATAGTATTACTATAGTAAAAGAGGATAGGAGGCTACTACTATAAGTAGAGATCTATTATATATTGTATAAGATAGGTAGACCTTAAGTAAAAGCGATACTAGAAGGTAGCGAATATATAGAGAGTAGCTATATATAATACCCTATAGATAATACTAATACTCCTTTTATATAAAGGACTAATAAAAGTAGAATCTATAGCCGCCTTCCTACTATGGATAGAGGTTTTAGGCCTAAATATATAACTAGCAGGTATCTATATTCTTGATATTATACTATATTATATAGATAGATAGCCTATATAGTTAGTGCGCTATATACTACTCTTCTATAACTACCGCTTAGTAAGAAACCGGCTGTTTATTAGTATAGGTATAAATAATAATACTAAAATACTTACTATAAGTAGAGGCCTATAAGTAGTATAGTTAAACCCCCTTAATATAATATAGGGTATATAATAATATCCTCTATATTACGATCTACACCTCCTAATTAAGCCTTTTTAGTGTAATATTATAATAATATAACTTTTAATAATATCGTTAAGCGCCTACTACTAATATCGGTATAACTAGTAGAGAATTTATATAGGAGAGGGTCCTGTTTAGCCCGCGGGGTAAATATTCTAAGCTTTTTAGGTATTAAGCTTCTTTTTTTCTTACTTATTTACCTAATACGTAACTCTTAATATAATAATACTATTAGTATTATAATACGCTTAGCCGAATAAATGGTATCGTACTAAAGAGATTTTACTATATTAGTTTAGCTAATATATCTATAATAACTAAGAGTTCCTTTAGACTTAAGGTAATATAATATTAAGAATTAAATTTTTATAATAGCTAGAGGATATTACTAATATAATTAAATAGACTTTATAAAATCGGCCTTTATACCTCTATATAGTAGAGCCTAAGAACCTAGTAGATATTATTAGTATTTTATTAGGGTTATACTAATAGACTACTAAAATTAACGTAGAGACATATATACAGCTGCGCAATGTTAGCGCTATAACGTAGTAGCAAAACTTTTTCACTAGGAGAGTAAGCCCTAATAGAAGCTCTATAACTATTACATCTATATACCTTAGGTTATTAAACTATAGTATCTATCTTTAACCTCTTCCATTTTCTATACGGTATATACTATATAGTATCTATATAGCGTCTATACGGCATCTATACGGCAACTAAACCGCATATGCCTTATAGGTAGGAGGCCTATAATAAGCTTTATATCTACCTACCCTCTACTACCTAATAGTCTAGACTTACTATATATAGTATTCTATCTTCCTCTACCTTAATCCCCCTAGTATATTCTAATACGTTAATAGTATAAGGGCTTAGTGTATCCCTATAGCATAATATTTAGTTAAGCGCGCTATTAGATATAGGAAGATAGGGGATATAGAACCTAGATTAGAGCCCTAGAATAAAATACCTAGCTTATTCTACTATTTTTTAAAGAGGGTTAATAAAATAGGGCTAAATTATACTGTAAGTAGGAGGACTATAGGCGACGCGTATATATATATATATAAGGTAATCTATAGTAATCTTGTCACGAAGTTCGTATAGAGCAGTTCATTGATGAAATGGGTTGATTGATTGATGATCTTGACTTGATCGTTAATTGATGTCCTTGTGGTTGACCCTGGGCCCATGGGGCTCTATAAAGAGATTTACAATGCACGTGTCCCACGCCTTAGAGAATATAGATTATCTAACAAATCTATAAAAGTATAGAAGTATAGTACAAATAGTAGATAGGGTAAGATAGGTATTTAGCACTCCCCTATAGGAGTTTTAGAATAGTGACCTAATAGTATTTTTCCTCCTATTAATATAGTACGAATAATATCTAAAGCATTACCTCTTACGTCTCCCTATAGAGGTTTTTTATACCTATATAATAGCATCTATTTATATAAATAATAATAAAATAAAATAATTCTTACTTTAATATAGCGATAAGGATCGGGCCTATAATAGGGTAAGTAATTACTCTAAATTACTATAATATATAGGTAAACGGATTAAGTAATAGTGTGACGGCTCGTATAAATGCCTCTGAACTGAAGCTTGTGGATTGCTATCTAATGAAGATACTAAGCTAAGGAGAAGAAAAGAAGGGGGTCGCTAGGACCATAGTAAATATATATAAAAGGGCAGCCGCCAAGGCGCTAGCGGTAAGCGAGCCAATCGTAGGTTGGCAGAATATGGCAGCAGCATGGCAGAATTTGGCAGGTGACGTGCTCTAGCACCGTCACATCACCCCCCCCTCCTGAAAAAGCCTGCCCTTAGGCGTTGTCCGAGCTCCCTATTATCGTCTAAATTGTTATAATTATCTAACCCTTCTTCCTAGCATTTAATCTAGTTATCTAATTTACGTGGTGGTCTAGGGAGATTAGGGTGGGCTAGGTGGAAATCTCGTAGCTTATGGGGGGAGTACTTAAAATTAGATGCGGGGTACCACTCTGGGTTGTCATTATGGCCTACCTAGCTTGCATGGTATTTTAAGACATTACGGACCTTTTTTACTGCTAGGATTTCTTTAACTTCCCATTCTTCGTCTTTAGCAATCTGGATTGGCGGTAGGGGGTTATTATACTGTCCAGGTAGTGGATTATCCGCAGCCTTTTATAGCCGGTCCGAGGAGAAAATGGGGTGGATCCTTATTAACTCTGGTAGCTTAACCTTAAAAGAGTGTCCTACCTTTTGAAGAGTCTTATATGGGCTAGCCATTTGGTGGTCTAACTTGCGGCTTAGCCTCTGGGTTTTCTAGTTCTTTGTTAACACCTATACCTTATCTCCTACTTAGAAGTCTTCCTTACGATAATGTTGGTTTACATTAGACTCCTTTTTTTCTTATACCTTTCTTATAATTATTTAAGCAGTCTTCTAGGCTCTATATATTCTTTTAGTAAATACCCAGGCCTCCTCGTAGCTGAGGCGTTCGCGGGCTATAGTGGGTTCAGTAGGCCTATCCCAATTAAAGGACATTTATGGTGCATACCCGTAGAGCAGTTTAAATGGGGACATCCCTATACTATTATAAGGGAGTGTAAGCTGCGCGTAGTCTATTATAGGTAGTAATTCTAACCAATTGTCCTAATAGTAGTCTATAAAGGGCCGTAGTTGCTGGTTAAGGTACTGGTTTATAATCTTAGTTTGGCCGTTAGTCTAAGGGTAGAATGCAATAGAGAGCTTAATCTTAATCCTAAGGATATAGTAGAGTTTATTCTAGAAATCTAATATAAACTAGGGGCCATAGTTAGAGACAATTAATTTGGGGGCGCCGTAGAATTAATAGATATTGTTAACGTAGAGGTGGGCTATATCCTTTACAGTCGTGGTCTTAAAATAAGGGAGGGAGACGGATTGCTTATATAGTCGGTTAACCACTATAAAGGCTGCATTGTGGCTGTGGGCGTCCTTCGGAAATGACTTGAAGTCTATAGTAATATATTGCTAAGGGCGTTCTGGAACTGGCAGTGGTCATAGCCACCTAGGAGTTCGATCCCTAGGGGCATTTGCGCGTCTATAGGCGTGGTAGTTTCTAATAAATCAATCTACATCGGATAGAAGTCCTCGCTAGTAGTAACGGGGCGCTAGTAGTTAGTGGGTCTTATTACAACCAGGGTATACTATAGAGACTTAACAGTAGGCTTCGCGGATTAACTCTATTTATAGGTTGTTAATATCTAGAACTATAAGCCGTCCTTAGTATAGAAGCAGTCCTTCTTCTATTTCCAAATTAGGGTCCTCCTTCGCGGCTTAGTCGCGGAGGGCTTTTAGGGAGTCAGCTATGCGGTTTGCAGTTAGGATATAGTTAACTAGCCCTATTAGTTTGTCTAAGACTGCTCCCTCTAGGGGTGCTAGCTTATTCCGTTTAGAGTTTAGTTCTTTAAGAATTTGTAGGTCAAGCTATTTGGGATAGAGGAGGGCGCGCGTCTGGTATTAGGTCTTTAGCTTATCCTAGGGTTCTACGTCTTGTTCCCTTTGGGTTAGTGTATTAGCTTTAGTGTTTTGCTTGCCAGAATGATATATAATTATAAAGAAGAATTTAGAGAGTATTTTGGCCTAGCGGGCTTATCATCCAGTAAGCTGCTTTGTAGTTATAAAGTACTCTAGGGCTTTATAATCCGTATATATCTTAATTTAGGAGTTCGTGCCTTTAAGCTCTGCGCGCCATTGGGATAGTAATTGGATAATAGCTAGCATTTCTTTGTTGTGTACTTTATAGTTATATTTAGCTAAGTCCATTATTTTTAAAAAAAAGGTAATAGGGTACCATTTGCCATCTAGATGTAACTGTAATAGGATTCCCGCTATAACTCTATTAGAAGCGTCCGTCTCTAGCATTAATTTAAGGTCTGGGTTATAGTAACGAAGGATTAGAGAAGAGATAAGCCGATCTTTTAACTCTCCAAAGGCTTCTATATAGTCGTTATTAAAGATAAAAGGCGTGTCTTTCCGGGTAAGTTGTATAAGAGGCGTTGCTATAACTCCGTAGTCATGGATAAATTGGTGGTAGAAATTACAAAAACCTAGGAAGGACTAGATCCCCTTTATAGTGTAAGGGGGCTCCTAGTTGCGGATTATGTTGACCTTCTTAGGGTTGACTTTAATCCTATCTATACTTACTATAAACCTAAGGTACTTTATGCGTTTTACCCTAAATTTACATTTCTTGATATTAACTTATAAACTTGTGTTTTGTAATCTCTCTAGGACCTTCTTAATGTGAACTTGGTGCTTAAGTTTATTATTTAAGTATATAAGGATGTTGTCTAGGTATGCTATGCAGAATTCGTTAAGGTAATTAAAAAGAACGTTATTTATATACCTTTAGTACGTAGCCGGTCCGTTTATTAGTCCAAAAGGAAGAACTTTGCATTTATAGGACCCGTAACGGGTACGGAACATTATTAAATCTTTAGATGTAGGGTCTATTCTAATTTGGTAGAAAGCTTGGCGGATATTAAGTTTAGTAAAGATCTTTACCCGGCTTAGATGTGCGAGGGTTTCATTAATTAATGGAATAGGATACCGATCCTTTTAAGTAATAGCATTTAGCTTCCGATAGTTAATATAAAAACGGAGGCCTTTACTAGGCTTTTTTATAAATAGGATAGGGGAAGCAAAAGGGGCTTAACTTGGCTTAATAAACCCTTTATCTAGGTTATTAATTAAGTACTGCTTTGTTGCTTTTAGCTTATCTGTTAATTGTTGGTAGAGGGGGCTATAGCCTAGCGAGTTATTGGCTTCCAATTGAATTTTATAATTATATATCTGGTAAGGGGGTAACTTGTCTAAAGCTACCCTTAAGAACACGTCCTTGTACTTAGCATAGATAGTAGGAAGGAGACGTTTAACTAGTTTCTTATTAGTTTCCTTAATTAGCTTTTCTTCCCTCTTATTAATAATCCGGTTAATTTTATATAGGCTTATTATAAAGACCTTATTTTCTTTCTAGTACATATTAAAGTGGAACGCTATAGCGCTAATTACGGTGATGTCTACTGTAGGGGGGTTACAGGATAATGGGGGCGTGTGTGACCTTAGGGCCCTCTGGGGTATTGGCGTTGTTATTACTCCTTTTAGCTCCTATTGTATCTTTTAGAGGTTATCCCTTATATCTTATTAGTATGTTCTTTTCCATACCGGTTGGATTTGCGCGATTTGGACGCCATTTATATCACTATCTGTCCTGCTTCTATACGTAGAGTCCTCCTTAAATGTAGCGCTTTGGGAGAGTATCTTTGTTAGTACAAAGTTCTTTCTAGCTTTATAGTGGGCGTCTTCTTAGGCGAAGGCTAGGTTACGGGCCCAGACATCCTGCTAATATATAGGGTTAGACTTCGCGGCTAGTATCTTGTAGTTGGTTCGGATTTCTCTAATAAAGGAGGGTAATTTTGGTCTATCCTCTGGCTAGATAAACTGTCTTTGTTGTACGTTTAGCCAAATATTAAAGTAGGATATCCATTTTTGGCTAAGGATTATATCGTGGGACCCTAGGTCTAAGATGCAGAAAGGGATACCGTATTAACGTTGTCTATTAAGGGAGATATATAACTTTAGGACGTAAATAACCAGCTTACTAGCTTAGCCGTTATAGCCTTTTACCTAGACAGGCTTCTCTAGTAGGGTGGCTTTTATATTTAGAAACTTAGCAACGTTAATTATATAGGCAGTATTTATAAAGGTAAAGCTATTTGCTCCAGTATTAATAAGGGTAGTTAAGTTAACTCTATATCCATTTTAAAATACTGTACATGGAACCATAAAGTGTTTTCCACCTATTAACTGACTTAGATTAATCTCTTTAAGATTAATAGGATACCCTAGGGGGGAGTTTTTCCCTAGGGTTCTTCTTTTCCTAACTTGTTGGATGTTTCTCCTTCCTCTATCTCCTTAATATCCCCTAGTTCTAGGCAAGATGAGGTAAAGTAACCCTCCTTATTGCAGTTGTAGCACGTGGCTGAGGCGGGGTTAATTGGGGTATTGTGATAAGTACTAGTTAAGGGCGTGGTATATGGCTAGTCGGGCGAGGCTCGCTAGTGCGTAGTTGTGACCGCTTTTGGTATAAGAGCAGATATAGCTTGTCTTCCTACTCTAGCTCCTGTAGGTATGGCTAGCGAGTTATAATCGCTATATGGTTGCTTCTGCTAATTAGGGCGGGCGTTAATCCGCTTTAGTTCTGCGTCTAAAGATAGGCAATAAGCTGCAAGTTTTTTATAGGTTAGTAGGTTATCTAAGGTTATAGTAATCTTCTCTTATAGCTAGATTGTCAGCTTATTATATAAGTCTAAATAGTAGTTCTTAAGGGGAACCTGGCCTTCTCCTGTAAGGTGTAGGAATTGAGTCTGGAATTTGGCAAAGGGTTAGTTTGGTTTTATTATTAGGCGATTATAGTTGTACTAGGCATCCTATACTTTGTTTGGGTTAATGTAGATGGCAGCCAGGTGCCGTATTATCTTGTTAATAGATGTAAATCGGACAGGGGAATCGTCCTTAAACTTGGCTTAAAGGTGCTGTTGGGCATCCCCTATAGTTCGACCAAAGAGGTAGAGCATTTTGGCTTCTTTAGAAAGGAAATAGTTGTGGTTAATACGGAGCTTTCCTTATACTTAAATCCTCTAATTCTTAAAGGTAGGGTCTATCCCATTAGACAGTAGTTGGGGGTTAGGGAGCTTGACAGACTTTAATTATTTTATTATTGTGTCTATACTCCCTGGTGTGTTATATTTGGTTAAGTGAATAGGATAACTAGGACTTCTGGAAGGGGGGGCTGAGCTTTATAGGGCCGTGAGGCTGTTTAGGATCTCTTATAGGGTCTCCTATGTGCTTTAAGCTTAGAGACGGTCGGCTTCCTAATTGGCCGTTAGGGCACGAATCTGTTTATATACGTCTATACTATTATTGTTATCCTTAATTTCGGATCCTAATTGAATCTCGTGTTCTTCTTAGGTTGGGGCAGCTCTTTTAGATGAGCTCGCTTTAGGTGCCATCGTTGGCTTCCTAGGGTTTATCGGAATTGTACAATTTGGTTTTAATTTTAGGGGTACAGGTCTAATCCTGTCTGGTTTATAGGGTGGGATATTATTGAGGCCTTCCTAGGTAATGTAGAGTTATTTTAGTGTCTGAGTATAGCGCGTTAACGTGTCGTTGCAGACAAAGTTTCTTGTGGGGTGGGATATTATTAAGGCCTTCCCAGGCAGTGTATGGAGAGCTTAGTATAATATGACGGCTCGTATAAATGCCTCTAAACTAAAGCTTGTGGATTGCTATCTAATAAAGATACTAAGCTAAGGAGAAGAAAAGAAGGGGGTCGCCAGGACCATAGTAAACATATATAAAAGGGCAGCCGCTAAGGCGCTAGCGGTAAGCGAGCCAATCGTAGGTTGGTAGAATATGGCAGCAGCATGGCAGAATTTGGCAGGTGACGCGCTCTAGCACCGTCACAAATAGGCAGAGTAGAGTAAGTAATACTTAGGTTATTAAACCTAATAGATCTATAGGTAACCTAATTAATCTTAGAGTTTTATTAGGCTATCTATTATATATAAGTAATTTAATAGTAGATGTTATAACGGGTTAGGTCCTAGGTGTTAAGAAACTTATAAAAGTTATATAAAGATAGATATTATAGTAGATATTATAGTAGACGTAGAACTCTATATATAGCTCCGTATAGGGCTCTATATAGGGCTTTAATAGAACTTTAATAGAGCTTTATATAAGGCTTTAATAGAACTTTATATAGAACTTTAATAAAGCTCCGTATAGGGCTTTAATAGAGCTCCGTATAGGGCTTTAATAGAACTCCGCATAGAGCTTTAATAGAGCCTGACGTAGAGCTTTATAGTAGACGTTATAGTAGACGTTATAGCAGACATTATAATAGATGTAGTGCTCCATATAGAGCTTCATAAAAGCTCCGTGTAGAGCTATATATAGAGCCTTAGTAGAGCTCTATGCAGAGCTTTAGTAGAGCTCCGTGTAGAGTGTTACGGCACTGTTATAGACCCTAGTTAGGGGCTCGGCTGAGCCGAGCCTTGGCGCCATGTATATAGACGTGTCCTTTCCTCAACCTTCTTCTAGTCCTTGTCTTGGAATTCTTGTTACCAGCTACTAATAGAATCTCGTTTTGTTAACTAAGCCTTCACACAAAGCTTTAGTAGAGCTCCATGTAGAGCTTTAGTAGAGCTCCGTTTAGAGCTTTAAGGGAGCTTTATAGAGAGACTCTAGCAGAGCTTTGTATAGAGCTTTATAGAGAGCCTCTAGTAGAGCTTTGTGTGGAGCTTCTAGCAGAGCCTTTAATAGAGCTCTATGTAGAGCTTCGGTAGAGCTCTATACGGAACTTTAGTAGAGCTCCGTGTAGAGCTTTAAAGGAGCTTTGTAGAGAGCCTCTAGTAGAGCTTCGCGTAGAGCTTTCTGGTAGAGCTTTCTAGCAGAGCCTCTAACTTAGTTTTGGCCTGTGCTGTATTTAACTAGGGGTCTACTAATCTATAATTACTTTCCCTAGCTACCAAAGCTTTACTAAGGGCTCTATATGGGCTCTGTATAGGCTCTATATAGAGCTCTACTAAAGGCTCTATATAGAGCTCTACTAAAGCCCTATACAGAGCTCTACCGAAGCTCTATACGGAGCTCTATTAAAGCTCTATAGGGAGCTCTATCGAAGCCCTATATGGAGCTCTATTGAAGCCCTATACGGAGCTCTATCGAAGCCCTATATGGAGCCCTACACGGAGCTCTACTAAGACTCCGCATAGCGCTCTACTAAAGCTCTACATGGAGCTCTACTAAAGGCTCTACCAGAAGCTCTGCTAGAAGCTCTATATAAAGCTCTGTCAGAGGCTTTCTACGAAGCTCCCTTAAAGCTCTACACGGAGCTCTACTAAAGCTTTACACGGAACTCTACTAAAGCCATACGCGGAGCTCTGCCGAAGCTCTATTTAGAGCTCTACTAAAGCTTTACTAAAGCTCTAGACGGGGCTCTATCGAACCTCTATACAGAGCTCTATTGAACCTCTATATAGAGCTCTATTAAAGCTCTGCTAAAGCTTTATATCTAATATAATACCTTTCCCCTCTTTATTTTTTTTAATATAACTAGGTCTTAAAATTTAGTATTAAGCTGTATAAAGCTATTAAGCCTTAATTGGTAAGAGGTGGTTTCTATTTATAGAAGGTAGATATATCTATTAGGGGTTAATTATTTATAAGTAATTCTTTTAGAATATTTAGATATTTATAGATATAAATCTCTATATAGAGTTCTATATAGGGCTTTATAGTAGATATTATATTATATATAGAGCTCCGTATAGAGCTTTAGTAGGGCTTTAATAAAGCTCCGGGTATAGCTTAGTAGAGCTCCATATAGAGCCTTAGTAGAGCTCCATATAGAGCCTGGGTAGAGCTCTATGCTAAGTCTTGGCAGAGCTTCGTGCGGAGCTTTGAGGGAGCTTCGTAGAGAGCCTCTAGTAGAGCTTTGTGTAGAGCTTCGTGCAGAGCTTCTGGCAGAGCTTCTGGCAGAGACTTTAGTAGAGCTCTACGCGGAGCCTTGGCAGAGCTTCATGCAGAGCTTATGCAGAGCTTCGTGCAGAGCTTCGTGCAGAGCTTCGTGCAGAGCTTTGTGCAGAGCTTCTGGCAGAGCTTCTTGCAGGGCTTTTAGCAGAGCATTTGGTAGAGCTCTATGCGGAGCCTTGGCAGAGCTCCGTGCAGAGCTTTGAGGGAGCTTCGTAGAGAGCCTCTGGCAGAGCTTCGAGCTTTCTAGCAGAGCTTCAAGCTTTCTAGCAGAGCTTTCCGGTAGAGCCTTTGGTAGAGCTCCGTGCAGAGCCCATAAGAGCTCCGTGCAGAGCCCCGTGCAGAGGGTCTAGTAAAGCTTTAGTAGCTAGGGAAATTAATTATGGAGCCTAGCTCTAAGCTAGAATTATTATAGATTAGTAGACTCTTAGTTAAATGTAGCACGGGCTAAAACTGAGTCAGAGGCTCTACCAAAGGCTCTGCCAGAAAGCTCTGCGCGAAGCTTTGCCACAGGCTCTACGAAGCCCTCGAAGCTCTACACAGAGCTCTGCCAAGGCTCCGCATA
>Ga0307507_10008977_pt1 | contig 13555 bp, 4 predicted proteins | sample 7_EM_MG_FD_207223 | JGI IMG/M metagenome (GOLD analysis project Ga0307507, IMG submission 207223) | Populus trichocarpa ectomycorrhiza microbial communities from riparian zone in the Pacific Northwest, United States - 7_EM | ecosystem: Host-associated > Plants > Roots > Unclassified | place...
TGTTATGGCTACGCGTATGCATGAGCACGGACCTGACCCCTGAGCAACACGTATATATACCTGCCTCGTCTCCTGTACATAGATCCTCACACGACATCGTTTGTCAATGATATACAGTTACAGTTACCTCGTTGACCCTCTGCATGTACTGTGACAATAAGACCTTTATAAACGCAGAGTAAAATAAGCTGCATAAGGCTAAGTTTATGGCTAAGGAACGGGAATAACTTACCATTAATATACATATTAAGTTTAATGGTGGAGTTATTTAGCTACTAACTAATAGGGGCATTATGCTTACTTAGGAACGATAATGTATAAACCTTAGTACAATTAGCACTAAGCTTGCCACAAGTATAGAATTAAGAGGAGCTACAAGAACTTTAACTCTAAAGGACTAGTATATTGCTTAATGTGCTAAAGGTGCATATATTGCTTTAGTGTGCCAGCTAGAAGCCTTATTTGATTTATTCTTTACCGCCTAGGTAATTAACCCTAATAAGGAAGATGTAAAATAGTTAAATAAGTGTCTAAACTGGCAAATTAAGAACGCTAATAGAGGTCTTAAGTTTATTAAGTTAGATATTAAAACCCTATAGCTACTGGTATTTATGGACGCGTTATTTACTAATAATAAGGACCTCTCTTTATAGATTGGCTACGTTCTTGTACTAGCTAATGCTATAAAAAAGGCCAATATTGTCCATTAGAGCTTAGTTAAGTGTAAAAGAGTTACTTAAAGCGTACTAGCTTCTGAACTCTATGGCACAGCCTATGGCTTTAACATCGGCGTTATAATTAAGTCTATAGTAGATAAGATCCTATAAATTAACCTTTTACTTATACTTTGTACTAACTCTAAGTCCTTATATAACTGTTTAGTACGACTTGGAACCACCTAAGAAAAACGCCTAATAATTAATATAATGTGCCTCCAGCAAGCCTATAAACGGAGACAGATTACGGAGGTAAAATGGATTAATGGAGAGGCTAACCCTACTAACGCCATAACAAAGGGAAAACCCTGTGTGGCTCTTTAATGGCTTATTAATACGAACTGAATCGACCTATAAGTTATAGAATGGGTTAAACAAACGAATTTAGATTTAGCTTAGTGTTAGGTAACTAATTATAATGGTGCGGACCCTAAATTTAACTAACTAATTAGGATTTTCTATACCCGGCATAGAAAATCACTATTGGCTCGCTTACTACTAGCGCCTTAGCGGCCCTTGTGATATGTTAACCTACTACCCCTAACAACTCTTCTTCTTCTTCTCTTCCTTAGCGTAGTATCTCCGTAATACAGTATTTTACAGGCTTTGGTTTAGAAATATTTGTATAAGCCGTAATACGGGTTATATAATTATAGACCTGTAAAAGGAGTGTGGAAGCTATTGCGTATACGCTACAAATAGTCTAGAAGTAAACTTGACTTTAGAGTGTAGATTAGCCTTCTTTTTAGAGTTGCTCTAGTGTCGGAATGTTAGTTATATGACGTGGTCACGAGACTATAAAGCGAGGCTAGCTAACCTGACCTTGGAGCAACCCCTTACTTCTAGACATTAATAACTACCAACTTCAACACCGCATACGTATCGCAATACAGTGATATTCATGCACGTTAATAAAGTAAGTATACCGACATTTAGCCAATACTTAGTTTATTTCTTTTCCTCTATATGCTATAGATAAGTGTTTTCTAGATAATTCCACCACTATTATCCCTCTAGGTATTTTTCTATAAGGAATCTTCCTGGTTAAAGTATTAGGTCTTCTTAACTCTATACTTCTACTAGGTGCTATTTATATATATACTTGGCGTCCCTAAACCTTCTTTTATTTAGTGCCTAATATATCCTTATAGGGTACTTTTGGTTTTTGTCCTTTAGTGCTCTATATATATTATATATATTATCCATATAAGCTATCCACGATAGTGTATAATGCGCTAAGTGACTTAGGTTAACTCTTACATCGGCAAAATATGGTACCCTACCAATGGCCTCAATGGTTGGTGGTTGACGCAATTGGCGCGCAGTTGAGGGCATTTAGTAACTCGACCGACTAGCCTATATTGTGTTTTTTTGACACACAGCCTGCGCGCAACCTGCCAGTAATCTACACATTTAGTAACCACAATTATATTTAGAGCTATTTACCTCTTTTATACTAATAGCATATTTTAAATAAATAAAAGCTACTTTAAAGCTATTTATAAGGCTAGCAAAATAAATAATAATATTTTAGATAATTTAATATAATATAGCAATAGTTCTCTTCTATCTATCTACCTATTGACTTACCTATAGTACCTACCTACATCGCCTACCTATCTGCATTGCCTACCTATTTATATCTGCCTACCTGTCTATATCTGCATACCTATTAGTATCTGCCTATATATATGCATCTGCTTACCTGTCTACATCTACTTACTTATCTATATCTGCCTACCTGTCTGCATCTACCTACCTATCTGCATCTGCCTACCTATCTGTATCTACCTACCCGTCAGCATCTCCCTATTTGTGCCTACCTGTCTATACTACCTTAATTTGATCGATCGATCAAATCGTTTATAGTGTTTGCTGGCTAGTTGTTATCGTCTAGTTCTGGTGACGGTCGTCTAGTTCTGGTGACGGTCGTCTAGTTCTAGCGACAGTCATCTAGCTCTAGCGACGGTTGTCTGGTTCTGGTAACGGTCGTCTGGTTCTGGCGACGGTCGTCTAGTTCTGGCGACGGTCGTCTGGTTCTGGCAACGGTCGTCTAGTTCTGGCGACGGTCCTCTCCTACCTGCCTACCTACCAACCTGTCTGCCTACCTACTTGTCTGCCTACCTACCCACCTACCTACCTACCTACCTGCCTGCTTGCCTGCGTATGTCAGTATCTAATTTAATTTGGGGGAGGGGTCGGCCCAATTAAAGGCTCTAATTGATTTAGATTGTTCTCTATGGCCGTTCGTTAGCTGTATATTTGAACGGTGGTCGTCTAAGGTGCCTCCTTAGGAGGCCTTAATTTGATTTGGTGATGGGCCAATGTTAAATTTAATTAATCAATTGAATCGTTCGTAGTATTCGCTGGCTGGTTGTTTGAAAGATCGTTGTCTAGTTCTGGTGACGGTTGTCTGGCTCTAGGACGGTTATCTGGTTCTGGTGATGGTTGTCTGGTTCTGGCGACGGTCGTCTGGTTCTGGCGACGGTCGTCTAGTTCTGGCGACGGTTGTCTAGTTCTGGCGACGGTTGTCTAGTTCTGGCGACGGTCGTCTGGTTCTGGCGACGGTCCTCTGCTAGCTGCCGTTCTAGTGCCTCCTAAGTTAGGGAGGATGTAAGGAAGGGTGAAAAATAAGGTGGCTGCAAATTGATGAAATGGGTTGATTGATTGTCTGGGCCCCTGAGGGCTTTGAGCTACAAAGAGATTTTACAGTGCACGTGACCTGTGCACGTGACCTGTGCCTTAGAGAATATAGATTATCTGACAGATGCAGAGCTTTGTGTAGAGCCTCCGTACGCAGAGCTTCGCGCAGAGCCTCGTGCAGAGCCTCTGTACGTAGAGCTTTGTGTAGGGCTTTGTGTAGGGCTTCGTGCAGAGCCTCGTGCAGAGCCTCTGTACGCAGAGCTTCGTGCGGAGCCTCGTGCGGAGCCTCTGTCGCGGAGCTTCGTGCAGAGCTTCGTGCAGAGCTTCGTGTAGAGCTTCGTGCAGAGCCTCTTGTAATTAGCATATAACTTAAATAATATATTACATTACCTCAATTGCATATTAAGGAATGTATAAGTTGGTCAACTGCGTATTATTTAACTTATAAATATGTCAAATTGGTTAATTGCAGGTTAATTACATGTCATTTAACTTTTAAATATATTAAAGTTGGTTAACTGCGTGTTATTTAACTTTTAAATGTGTTAAGTTGGTTAATTGTGTATCAAGTTGGTTAATTACGTGTCAAGTTAGTCAAATTGCATGTCAATTACGCGAAACGCGCTTAGCAAAGTCGACTTGAAACCCAGCCTACGAATATTTTCCCGATGTAACTTGTCTTTGTCCTTAAGTTTAAACCTCTATCTAGCCAATCTAACTATTAGTCTTTTATTTGCTAGTACTAAGATTTATCTCTTGCTTCTTTAGTCCCTAGATCCTTTTTCTAGGTTCCTTAACGTTATAATTAATGCTCCCTTAATATAACTTATGCGTTTCTATGTAATGGGTTGGTTTTAAACAACTTTTTTATTTAGCTATATGTAAAAGTCTTCCTATTTATCGTTGTGTCATTGCCTATACTACTTTCCATATAGCTGGTTTAGTGTATATAGTCTGTCTATTAGAAAGTATCTTGTTATTGCTACGTTATAATAACCTTTAGTATATCTTTCCCCAAATCTAGTTAAAATCCCTAGATCCTCTTCTTGTTCTAGTTTGTCTAACTACTTTGCTCTAGGCGTCCCTGCCTTGACGTTAGGAAAAAATTTACCAGCATTTTTGCAGCATTTGGCAGCATTTGGTGGCATTTGGCAGCTAAATGCGCAATCCGCGCACCGCGCCCTATAGCCTATGGTCTCGACCAAGGAGCGGCAAACTGCCGCATTTAATAGAAACCAACAACGCGGTGCAGCTAATTGCGCATTTACAGCTACTTAGGCAAGTGGTGCCTTTATTCTATTAAGCTTGTTTTACACTTAATGCATAATTAATATATAATACCCTCCTCGCGCATTATATATATCTTACTTACTTTAAGTAATAGAAGCGTTGCTCTTCCCGCGTAGTTATTATTAAGTGCTTATCCCACACACTTAATAGTATTTGCTTAGTTTGCGCGGTTAGTAATATTTACCCGTTCTACGTAATTAGTATACTTTACTTAGTCTAAGCAGTTTATACCCTTTACTTATTCTACATAGTTAGTATTCTCTACTTATTCTATACGCCTGGCACACACTATATAGGGAACACATTTTAACCTAATAGTAGTATAGTATAACCTCAATATACCTAATAACGCCCTTTAGTTAACCTGCCATTTTAAATTTAATATTTATATTAGCTCTACTGTAACAGTAGCACTGCACCACTAAACCCCTAATTATCTTCATTCTCGCTATTGTTTTCCCTATCTATTCCGCTACCCTCTCTACTCTTATCCTCTTCATTAGCAAATTCTAGTATTACCTATCCATCTCTACTCCGCAGGCGGGCCTTTATACCCTCTAGTACAGCACTATCTATAATATTTATAACCTTAAACTTGCCGGCGAAAGTACACTGTAAGATATAGTAATTAATTCCTGTTTCCTGTTCATTATTACCTTAAATTTATTTAAGGCGCGCTTAGATAGCGTTAATGTCATAGTTATATGGCATTAAAATCGTCTTATTAGTATACTGTAAGAAGGAGACCTCATATATAATCTTAGGGTTTATTCTTTACAACAAATACGCTGGGCTACTATTATCCTATTATATTATCTTTGTTAGCCTATATACAACAATTAAAATAGCGGGATATTATGCATAGGAAACGGCGGCAAAGTAATACAGCATACAGTAAGTATTGCGACATGACGTTACAATGCAATTAATGTAATATTATATGTTTATACTTATAGTATGCGGTTGTTAAGTAAACCTATTATTATACTTAGGATCCAGTTCCTCCAGATCTTCTATAATATCCTTAAAAGGATTGCTAATTGCTTACTAAGTTAGTCACATCTTGTCTCTAGTTAAGTTCCATATCTTATTAACTTATTATAGAAGTAGCCTGCGTAGCCTCTTATTACATTTAGGATAGTAGCTCTTCTAGGTATTCTATAGTCGCTCCTAACTATCTATAATACGCTTTAATAAGTAGAGTAAGAGACTTCCTATAATTTTACCTGTAACTGTGGTATTAGCTTCAAACTTATAACTAACTTATATTCTGCTTCTATAGTCCTTAAACGCATATCAAATTGCTATGCATATAAGCTATATTATATTAGCTGTAATAGGCAAGAAGAGGTTAGCACTATTCTTATTAAGGGCAAGTAACCTTGGCCTAGTATTAAAGAATACGCGCTTAATACAGCATATAATAATCAGCGCCCTAAATCTTATCTCTCTATTCTAGCCTTAGTTAGTTAGGTATAGTAAAAGGTAGAGTACTAACTGGGCCACTAAGCGTAAAGCGGTCATCCTTAAGTAGTTCCTCTACTTCCTTTGCCATAGCCTTAATATTTAGTTTAAGACAGTTATAGCTCCTAGCAACAGCATTGCGTACTATATTTATTATGCTAGACTAAAACACACTAAGCTGGTTATATAGCTAGAAAATTAGTTAGCATAGTGCTACTAAATCCAAGGACCGCAAACCTTGCGTACTGCTAGCCCCGGTGGTATACTTAATGCCCCATTTATTAGGTCTTTGTAATAGTCTAAAATAGCAATCACCTCTTTCCACATCTGCTTTATTAGTGTATTTAGGCCGCTTATATTTATTTCTAGCTAGGGAGAGAGATAGAGCTCTTTAGGTATAGAACCTGTTATTACTTGTGCAACAAGACGTGTCTAGGCGATACAGTATATCTTTATATTAACTAGGCTAAGTTGCTACTTTATACATTATCCAAAGTCATCCTATAGCAGTTGTTCTTCTAAGTAACACATACATTTTTTTTAAGTGTGGGTTTTAGATGTCTTGGAGTTGCTTAGGGTTTATAGGCTTTCACTTAATAAGAACAGGACTATCCCTTAGGATAACGTTATTAAAATTAACAATAATAGGTTGTACTGTAGCATATAATAATATTAATAATAGCCTTATATTTTAAGGGAGATAGTTATAGTATAGAGCTTAATATTATCCCCTTTAAGATCCAGATTATCTTAGAAGCTACTACTTGACTTATAGCATCTTCATTTACTTTTCTATAGGGTAGGTAGAGGATAAGTATATTAGTCTAGTAGAACTGCTTAGCTTTTACACGCACCTTACTTCCCTAGAAGACACTAGATAGTCTAGAGTCTTATACCTAACGTGCTTTAAATAACAACCTAGTTAACTTTTATAGTATAAATTAGTTTTTTCTTACTAAGTGTAGATAGAAAGGAGCTTTAACTAACTTATAGTAATAAATTAGGAGGGCGGCCTAACTGTTTATTAGGCTTGATAATAGGGCGATTAGTTTGCATTGCCATGGCATAGGGTCCTACTTTATATAATATTTTTTCTATACCACGCAGAAGCCTAGTTCCTCTTAATATTTACCTACTCTTAAGGTAGAGGGTATGGTGTATAGGATATAAAGGGTGATATATAGTAGTGTTATATTCTAGTTTATTATAGTCGCGGCAATCTGCCCCTTTATTGCAATCCAGCGCCGCTAGTTATAACTTGCCGCTATTTTAACTAAGTTATATTTATTCACCACCTAGTACAAGCCTATTTCCTTGAATATGCATTAACCTATACCCTATTTATTCGCTTAAAGTCTTCATTATATATAGTATTATATATATCCCAATTACTATAGTTGTTTATAAAAAAATAGTCTATAACGTTAATATCTGTTAGCATAAGTGAGATGGGCCTTATAATATGGTTAATGTTATATATCTAGAGGGCATCTAGCGTGCGTTTTGTCCTGCTGTTAAATGGCTTTATACTCTACACTCTAAGCATTCCAGTTCTTATATTAATTTTACCACCATTATAAACTTAGAGGGTCTCTACTAACGCACTAGCGTATTTTAGGTATTTGCCCTCGCTATCTAATTACCCAGTATCCTGGATTATAAGTAGTAGACAAAGCCTCCCCACTTTGTTACTATAGAGGCTGTTATTTACCTACTTATATTCTTATACTATTACAGCATTATAGCGGGGGGCTCTAGTGTTAGCCTATAATAGAGTACATTAAGCAAACACCTTATTAAGCTTATTGGTATTAGCGGCGTCCTTCCTAAAGCAAATATAGTATATAATACTATAATAGATGCTTAGGGGCATCTTTAATACCCAATTATTATTAGCCTCTAGTTAGTTAACGTCCTAGTCTATTTACCAGATTCTATTAATCTGCTTATAATATTCCCTTATAAAGGGAGCCAGTTTAGATATAAGGTTGGTAATTTCCATCTAGCGCTATACCTCCTCAACCGTACGCCAGATAGATATATTAATTCCCTGGTCTTAAAGCGCCTAAGCTATATAGTTGTTAAAGTTCCACATATATAAGCAATATGCGTATATATTAACTGCAGGACCTAGTTATATTGTCTATATTACGCTTATTAGGTCTGCCGTGTTAACTATATTAGTTAACGCCTATAGCTTAAGTTCGTTCCAAAGCATTATATTAAGATATATAGTGTTATATTATAGCATCTGCTCTTTATAGTTATTCTGTTTATTGGTCCTACAGTAGAATGCCTTCTATAGCTTATATACTTGCTCTAAATACTCTATATCTATGCCTCCAATTACTCCTAGTTACTAGATGCTCTCTAGATAGTGGGTAATAGCATATAGCTTAGGAATATTAAAGTATGGTAGTCCTGCCTTGCTTAGTCGAAATAAAAGGAATACATCCTTTATCTTGTCCATTCTATAAATAGCTGCTGCTAGGTACTAAATAGTTGATTCATCATGTAATATATATTAAGATAGTATAGTAAAGTCCACAAATGCCTAGATAAATAGTATAGCGCCTTTATTATATTTTAGCAAGGGTGCTATAGTAGGGACTAATTATTATAACAGAGATTTATACATCTTTCCTGTCTATTGGCCGACATTTGCCCAACTATCCTACACTATTATATTAGTAAATCGTTCTACCTATACAAAGCGGGTGGTAATAAGTGCATTAATATTCAATATCTCCTGGCCGCAACCATCTGTGTATAGGATGTTAAGGCCTAAATATTTTCCGGCCTGTATTTCGCTTTATATAAGCCCCTTAATCTAGTATATAAGGTATTTACTAGTAAGGCCTTTAAGTACCTAGTGTAGGAAATTAGGCGCCATTATCTTATAAATATTAGATAGATTATAGCCCTATATAAAGTTGCGGAACAGCCAAATATAATCTAAGTCATCCTTTTTATTAGTATCGCAACCTTCCTACTGCATTTGTATTTAGTCTTTTGTTAATTGGTATATATAGAACAGCCACGGTTGCTAGATGGCAGTTGTTAGATTATGCCGTTTATTTATATATATATAATAAGTTAAACATTTATAGCCACTTTTAATACCTGTAAGCGTGACCTATTCTTTATAATTAGCCATAAATACAGCCAGAAGTAGAAAGCAGTATTAATCCTAGCTATCTATATATAGGAGATATACTCTTTCTTTGCTAGCTCTCTCTAACGCTATAGGCATTATTAGCATAATTATACAAGTAGTAGGGTTGTTGCTAAAGCATACATTTAAGGATGGCCGTAAGGGTCTTATATTACACCACTAGTTATATTATTTAGTTGCTAGGTATATAGACCAGGAGGTATACAAGCAGTAATAGGGTTAGTCAATTTACAAATTGTTAAATGCGCAGTTTAATATTTCCAATTAAAATATAGAGCGGCCATACTTTCTTGCCGCCGGCGTATTATATTAGTTAGGTTTTGTTACTAGCCAATATAATCGGCACTATAGTTACGCCAAGTGGTAGCTGCTCTTACGTCTCCTACCACTAGTCTGCCATGTTAAGCTTATTATATATTCTTGTTCCTGCTAACAAGTACTGCCTTACTAGTAAGAAAGTTATATCTCCTTAGAAAGGGCCGTAATCAACAAAAAGGGATATAATCTTTAGAGCATTGTGGTAATGTACCAGCAGCTACTGGTCCCCTATAGTTATAATTATTTTAATCTACTACAGTTATTTACTCTTAGATTGCATCTGTTTCTAAAGTAGTTTTACTTTAACATCTTTAGCACTCTAGCAAGAAAAATAGTTGGCAAATATTCCCTAAAGCCTAATATTGTTAAACCACTTATTAATAGCGCAGTTAGAAGTCCTGTAGCTTACCCACTATAAGACCTATATATATTCTACCTTACTATTAAATGGGTAAAATAGGTGAGGTGCCTTATCTAGTGCACTGCTAGTACGTTTAGTACGCGGTATAATGTTGTATACTGCCGCAGTATTATCCACAGATTATGGATTTTCTTAGCTCCGTCCTAGAGGCTTTCCCACGGCGCAGTTAGTGGCCTCTTTAAATGTTTTAGTCTAAAAGACGTCCATAGATATTCCAGTCAAAGTTTACTAATTAGTCTTAACTATTGCCAGGTTGTACACCCTATTAAATATTGCGGAATTATTATTATAGTGCACATCCGCAGCCCCATTATTTGGCTTATTAATAATATTATCGCCTAAAGCTTATATGGGTGGCCATTTATTATCTTACTCTAATTCGACCTTATAATTGGTTATTTAATGCCCTTCTAAGGTTTAATGGCATAATAGTGCATTATTGTCCATATATTGTGTAAGTGGCCACTTATTATATTGCTCTAGCTTGGCCCTATAATGGGCTGTCTAATGCTCCTCTAAGCTTTAATGGCGTAAGGGTGTATTATTGTTTATCTCTTTAATATTAACAGCCTTATATCTATCCTTCTTCCATTTCTGTTGTCTTAAACAATATTATTTATAATAGGTTAGACCGCCTATGCTTTTTACTTTAGTCCTATACTTTTTATATTACCGCTAAATAGAGCTTATTTACAAATTGCTGCATTAAGCTGCAACTTACTACAGTTTGGTTAAAAGGGGGCCGAAAACAATATCTATATAGAACCGTATATTCAAAGTAGTGTTTATAGCTTATGCTATGTTATAAGCCAGTTAAAATAGGAGGAGTATAGTAAGAGCACGGCGATGTCTATGGACACTAACGCGCTAAATGGCGCAACCTGTTGCGTTTTGCGCTAATCTATACTAAATCACGTTATATTGGGCTAGGGGGCTCTACTTATTGCCAACGTCGCGCCACCTCTCTATTATACTAAGTGTAGGATTCTAAACACCAACACCACTATTCCCTACTTAGGATACTAAACTGTCTTTTATGATAGGACGCGATACACAACAGCGGTATGCTGAAAATGCGGCGTGGTATAACTCTGCGAGCGCTATAGACCCGCAAAAAGATATATAGCTTATTACTGGCTTGGGCATCACTGTGGAGAGACTTAATACTATTAAGCGGACTTTTAAGCAGATTATTATTAAGGACGGCATCCTATACATTTTATTTTGCAAACAACTAAATAATTTGCTGCCTAAGCAGGTAATTTAGAAAGTTATCTATTAGGTAGTAGAATGCAAGAAGGCACTAGCGCTATGGGTATATAAGGCTATGCAGAATATACTAGCCCACACACAGTTAAATATATATAAGAAGATAAAGGTGCTAGGGCGGCCTGGTATTAACTATATAGTAGATACAGAAAGGGGGCATATAGCTGCCGCAAACTTATAGAGTTTGTCCTAGCTTAACCATATACAGAACTGCGGCTATAATCTTAAATAAGTCGTTATACTACTTCGCAGGCGGAAACTAGATAGTATAAACTTAGTTCTAAGCATAGACGTGGCCTTAAGTCTAGTGTCGCTATCTAATGCGCCTTAAGGCCTATATATAGTTGAATATTAGCTACTAGTTAAGATGTTTTTAAAGGCTAAGGTAGATTATAACAAGGAGTGGATATAGGCCGCCTATATAGAGACTATGCCTATCTAAAACAATAGGGCCTTAAGGGCTGCTCTGTTAAGGGCAGTTTATTATAGGGTAGGCTAGGTTATATTCACAGCTATCTATAGAGATAGTATACAGGTGTCCGTTATAATTGTAATATATTACTAACATTTATCTAGCTCTATCTCTAGCGCAACACGTTTTACTAAGCAGGCTAAAAGGTATTAGTTAATTACGGTTAATCTAATCTACACAGAGATAGTGACTTTAGTTAAGTCTACCTTACAGTAAGACCTCCTATCGCACTAGGGAGCCCTAAGATTATTGCCTATATACATAATCTTAGGTTATCCAGACATAGTATAGCAAATCGCCTTTACTATAGGCTCTTCTATTAGGGACAATTACATAGACATTATATTTGTCCTGTGTATTGCTAGCTAGTAGCCAGTATAGTAGGATAAGTATTATTCTAAGGACCTATAGCCTTAGCGACAAGTTTCTTAAGATATGGTAAGGGTATACTAATGCTAGGAATAGTATAGCCTAGGTTGGGGAACTGCCCATATAAGTAGGAGAGAGCGTTAAGTTATATTACCTTGGCGGTAGTTATAGTGGGAAAAGGATTAGATCCTATTTTAGGTTATTATAGTTTAGCGAAAATAGAGGCGGCCTATACTATATAGAGAGTAATTAATAATAGTTGCGGTTATTAGCAAGATGTCTAGACTATAATCTAACTGGTTAAGTACTTAAAATCTAGATTATAAATTAGCATTAATTAACCGCTAGTCTATAAGGGATAGAAATTAGGATCACTAAACTTAATAAATTGGGCTATTTTTACCATAATGCGCTTATCTGTTTTAGAGATTATAATTATTAAAAGTCTATCTTATTTAGCTATAATATATAATATTATAATATACCGCATTTTATCTAGTACTATAGCAAAATTGCAAATACTAAAGGCCTATAGCTATTACTACTCTTAACTTCTATCTAGTGTCCCTATTTAAGGGTCTTGCTACTAATAAAGTTTATAACATCTATCCTTACTACCCTTCTTATATTCCAACACCACTAACATCCTCTCTATTATTGTTATCCTTGCTGTTATTACTAGTACCGTCCTAGCTGTTATTATTAGCGCCCTCTCTATTAGCCTCGTTCTATGCTTTAGTATAATTACTAGTGCCACTAATATTTACTCCACCCATGAAGTTAGGGATAGCAATGTTAAAGTCAACATCTATACTATATAAAATAGGCGTGTAATCGGCTATATGCTGGCGGTAGATACGCTATATGGTTTCATCAACATTAAATAGGGCAATAAGTTGCTGGAAGTGCTCTTTCTGCTTAGGATTCTTAAGGTTAATAAATACCTTATTATCCTTACACCACTTCTTAATTTTATAGTATGTGGTGTTTATAAAGGTCTTATTGCCAGTATAATGATTATAGACCACCTAGGGACTACTAACAATAATAAGGCCCGCTTATAGTTTAGTAATTATAAGAAGGTTCCTTACTATGTCCTAGACAAATTTCAACAGACTGGCGACTGTTATATTATACACTAATAACTCCATCTAGCTGCCTTAGATGCCGTTAATAGTAAAAACCTTAATCTTACTAACTACTGGCATAAATTCCCACCACTTGCTGCCATCTTACTGGGTATAGCACCATTCTTTAAGCGTATATAGCGCTGTGGAGTAAACAGCAAGTTAGTGTTACGGCACTGTTACAGACCCTAGTCAGGGGCTCGGCCGAGCCGAGCCTTGGCCCTATGTATATAGACGTGTCCTTTCCTCGACCTTCTTCTAGTCCTCGTCTTGGAATTCTCGTTACTAGCT
>Ga0307507_10008978_pt1 | contig 13553 bp, 1 predicted proteins | sample 7_EM_MG_FD_207223 | JGI IMG/M metagenome (GOLD analysis project Ga0307507, IMG submission 207223) | Populus trichocarpa ectomycorrhiza microbial communities from riparian zone in the Pacific Northwest, United States - 7_EM | ecosystem: Host-associated > Plants > Roots > Unclassified | place...
AAAGCTTTTGATTTCATAGCGAATTAATATATAGGCTTATCTTTGGAGTCGAGTCGCTTGATATAAAGTCTCTAGCGGTCGTACTTCCTGTAGAACGGTATTTTATAGATACTGCAGCTAAAATAAGTCCTTAAATGACGCTGCCGCCTAGATATACGCGTTGTTCTAGTTCTGGTGTTCGCGCACGGGCCTTCTCTTCTGGGTGCCCTAACGTGTTAAGGGATAACGTCGCAACGGGTGCATATATATAAGGCCCAAAAGTTAATCAATTATAGAGCAGGTTTTTGCGATTATTTTAAGCCTATATATAGTCCTAGATCTTACATAGGTAGCTTTAATGATTTTATTAAAGATTGTATATAGCTCCCATACAAATTTAGATAACGCGAGACTTAACGCAAGACTTAGCGCAAGACTTAGCTATAACGTCGCAACGGGCGCATATATAAGGCCTAAAAGTTGATCGATCATAGAGCTAGTTCTTGCGATTATTTTAAGCCCATATGCAGCCCTAGCCTTACGTAGGTAGCTCTAACAATTTCGTTGAAAAAGGTGACTACTCTACATACAAAATAAGTCGTATCGCTTAATAAATCTTGCGAAAGTCCCTCAGATCATCCCTTCGTGTGGCATTTGGCACTTTTCATATTAGGCGCTTTGGGCGCTTCTGCTTCGGTTAGCATGCTGCAGGCATCCTAGCTAGCGTTGTTTTCTAAGTAAGCCCCACCAAAACACCTCAATATTGCGATGCCGACGAAATGCTACCTAAGGCCACCACCACAAACACACTAAATATATATTTTTTAAGGAAGTTAAGCAAGAAGTTGTAATATATAATATCATAACTATATATTCCTATCCTTCCTCTATTAACCAGCTACTAATTATATAGGAAAAGCCTTTAGAGTCCTCCCTTAAATCCTTACTATTTATATATTTTATATATATTCTTAACATTAATAAGGATAAGCTAGTAGAGGATTAGCTTAAGGTTATAAGGGAGGATATATTATATATATTAAATAAGGTAGATTAGATACTATAGGTAATAAAACAGTTTAATTAGCAATTATTTAGTATAGAGGTGCGTTTAAAGGTAGTAGAGAAGGGCTTAAAAATAAACACTATAGTAAAAGCTTAATTAGCTTTAGAGTCTTAATATTAAAGGCGTAAGGAAGTAGAGGATTAAAAATAGTTACCTAATTATTACCTACTAAATAAAAGTTATTAAAGCACTATAGGTATAGAGAAAGCCTATAAACTTCGCATTTATATACTATTTGCTTTGTCTTTACTATAAGCTTTCTTATATACTTCTACCTATATATCTAGCATATTAGTAAGCTCTTATAGCCTTACTTTTTTATATAGCTATTAATATAGCAGTAAGTTTACATTTTATACTGTTAAATTATAGGTAGTAAGGTTTTGGCAGTAATATAGGTATTTTTTTAATTTATTTTATTTTAATAACTAGGCCTAATACCAGGTTTATACTGCCTATAATTTAATAATATTAAATAAAGAAGACGCTTAATATCTTCCTTATTTAGGCCTATCCGCTAACTATCTATAATAATAAGATTCTATGCTAATTATATATAGAAGTGGTAATAGGTTTAAAGGAAGGGCTTACTTAATATTTAAAAGATCTTCTTACTAATAATATAGGCGTTAATTATAGCTATATAAAGCGCCTAAAAGAATAAGGGTATCTAGGTATAAATAGTAGTAATCTAGATAGTATAGTAGCTTTAAAGTTAATTATAGATATTAACACTACCTATCTAATTATTATAGTTAATAGAGAGCCTAGGAAGCGTTAACTTCTTAATTAGATTATTACCCTAAATATTAGCTACTAGCTTTTTAAAAAAAAAATTTATATTTTTATAGCTGGTGCTAATTAACTTTATTAATATCCTTATTACTATATAAGTGAGCTATTATTAAAAACTGTACTAAATTCTTATTCTACTATATAATTAAAAGTACTAAATTAGCTGCGCTAATAACTATTCCTATAATAAAGTTAAACGGCAGCCTTGCCTTCCTTTTATTAGCCCTTTTATGCACCTCTAAATAGTCCTTTAAGTTTAATTAAGCTATGCCAGCTATAGCAATTCTAAGTTATTAAAGCACCTAGAGCAACAGAATATTTATAAAATAGTTATCTAAAAATAGGCAGAATTAACTGGCCTAAAGAGGAAGCTGCTAAGTAAGGTAGAAGACGCATTTAGAGGTCTTTAAGAGGACAATATCTTAGTAATCTATTTAAATAGGAAGCCTAAAAAAGCAGCTAGGTAAAATAAATATAAAGCTATAGTAATATCTATATTAATAAAGGCTTATTATTTTAAAGCCTTTAGGTACTAGCTTACTAGGCAATTTAATTATAGTTATAAATTATCTAGTAAACCTTACTATTATCTTATTAAAACTAACTATAGATCTAGGTATAACGTACTTCCTAAACGCCTTACCTAGAGAAGTCATTAACAGCTTAATTTTCTTAAAGATTTAGCGTTTAACGCCTTCTAGTAGAGGCGGTAATATATAAAAGAAGCGCTTAAGTTGCTCCTATCTTTTTTAGCCTATAAATAAGCTAATTAGGTGCTAAGGATATTTAAGATCCATTACCTAAAAATCTCGCACTTAAGGAGCTTTAAAGACGCCTATATAGATAATAAGTTTTACCTAAATTATTAACTTGCCAGTAGAGGTCTCCTTCTATACCTATAATTATTTACTAGCATATTGTCCTAATTAGTAATATCTGCCAGTATTTTAGAAGGCTATATAAAGGTTTATATTAATTATAAGCTTCTTAAATATATTAAAGCTAAAGAATAGTAGAAATACTTAAAGCAGCAGATCCTATCTAGATTTATACTTACTAGACGCTATACCAATCTAATCTACTAGTATATAATAAGTAGAGCGCTTAGTACCCTTATTTTAAGTAAAAAGATTAATAGATTTAATGCCTATACTAAAGCCACTAATAGGCTTACCAGCATACTAAGTAGCAAATATTAACTCTTTAGGAAGGTTAATAACTTTAAAATCTAGTTTAAGAACAGTAGCTATAGGCTCCTATATAGTAAGAACAGCAGGAAGGCCTATTCTTATAACTTCTTCAGCTAATAGCTTTAGTAATTTAGTCTTATTTACCTTATCTACTGTTGGGAATAAGGCAAGTTGCTATCACGCGAGGCATATTGCTATTACGTGTTGACGTGGCCCTAGCGTGGTGAGGAACCTTAAGTTCCTTACCCCTTTCCTTATTCCTATTAAAGAAACAATTAACTATTATTATACTATCTACGAACCGTAGCTATATGATATCACCTTATATTACCAACACTAATCAGTAGTTAACTTCACTGTTATACTATAGAACAGCTAGGTATTCTACTAAGAAGAGACGAGCTACTATACCAGTACTACTCGTGCTAGAGGAAGCTGTCTTTTAAGGTTAGAACTGGTCCTAAATCTTAAATAGAACTTTTTTACAAATCTAAGGATCTAAAGGCTAGAACTAGTCCTAAGCCTTTTCCAGATTATAGATTCTTGCGTCTATTACGTAAAACAACACGCTTTACAAGTCTTCGCGATTTAAGGCCAGAACTAGTCCTAAGCCCTATAATCGTAGATTCTCGTCTAAATGCGTATAAAACGACAATTAATAATCCCTATACTAATAACACCTCCTCTCCTATAACCCTATAACACTTCCCTTCCTCCAAAAACATGGCTAACGACTAGAGAGACTCCTTACCACTAAGGGTAGCCATGTACGCGAAACTTATTGATAAAGATTAGGATAATTTTCCCGTTTTTAATACAACAACCTGTACGGTAAAATAAGTTAATAGCTTCCTCCTATACCATATTCTCTTCTACTGAAGTAGATACTACGCCGATATATAACTATAGGAATATTTTAGGGAGGATTTTATAGGATGGACTGCTGATACTTAGGTACTTGGAAATATTAATATTATTTAGGATTTTTAAGACTTTCTCTGTAGGAATAGGGTATATGTTGCTAAGAACGGTAACCTAATTACTAGTAATATTTAAGCCGTTATTATTAGAACAGAGGAGCCAGTATAGACGGAAGCTAAGATTATATGTTAACTACGGAAACCTAAAACCAACTAATATTCTTTAAAAGGCAACTTTAATTCGTATCTAAACCCCTAGAACGCTACTCTCCTACCTAGAGGTACTCTTCTACCTAGAGGTACTGTGGTAGGGTAAAATGTCCCATGCTTAGTGTCTTGGCATTTTCCTGTATATATTGAGCCTTCGGCTTCCCTCCTTCTTGGATATTAGGAACCTACCAGAATACATTCTTTTCTTTTCTTTCTTATAGACTGCTTTACTGATTACTTTTAACTGATTATGACCGACCAACCGACTGATAGACAGACAGACTGACTGACTAACTGATAGCATTGTGACTTCCTATCTGAGGGACACCGTACCCTTCTACATTTTGGCATTCTATGTGGGGACGACGGCAAGCTCTTTAGATTAGAAGTCTAGTGCTATATATATATAAAACACGCAAGAATATATTACGACTATAGAAGGACGACTAGCTGTAGAAGAACAACCAGCCAGGTAGACAAGATAGTAGTAGAGAACCAGGCAGTATCAGATAGTAAGGGGAACTAGGTAGACCCTAAACAGAAAGACTGCGGAAAAGAAAGGATAGCTAGACTTGACGCATAGGCCAAGGAGTGGCAAAGGTCTTAGAAAGTTACGTGCAAGGACGTTAAGCGAACTAGTGAGCCAATTAGACAACTTTAACCTGCGGCTGGAGGTACCTAATATTTCTACTACCTACGCACGGACATGGCTAGAGCTTTGTTAAGGATGCAGAGACAATAAGCTAAGGACCAGTCAATTAAATGGAAACAAGACTTAAGGGATCTAGTAGTAGAGGAAGTTAATACTGCCCTTTAAGAACAAAGACAACACTGAGCAAGGTCGTAAGTATACGAGATTAGGTCTCTCCTTAAAAGCCTCCTATTCCGGCTTAGCTTCATCTTCTTTTAAGTTATCTGGATTATATCAGCGGCAGCTTTAGAGGCATTTTATAAAGAAGCAGATATAGGCGAAAGCGTAAGGCTTAGTAGCACCCTACCGCGCAGAATGACGGCAGACTAAAGTAGATGGATGTATTAAGACCTGGCAGTAGCTATAGATAATAAAGACACCGTGCTCTCTTAGGAAGACTAACCTCTAGGCGTTAAGAAGCAGCTAGAAGGAATAGAAGCCTATACTTCTTTTGCTGAGTATAAACCAACACTAGGACGGCCATCTGGGACATCCTCTGTTAAGACTATGGCCATGCAAGAAGATCTACTATAGCATTTACCTATAATACCTAGGACTAATAACCCTTAGTAGATAAAGGATAAGAGCCATAAGGACTACCTATAAGCTCCTAAAGAAGCTCTAGATGCATATAACCAGCAGTTAATGGCTTAAGACAAGATCTATGTTATGGTTTAGCCTATGCCAGCCCTAGGAACTGTTGGAGCTCCTTACTTTGTAGGATAGAACATGTCGCAGTTTATTAAGTAGTATAAACGGCTATGCACCCAATATCGTGTGATAAGTAAGGAGAAGTATTAGGGCCTTTTGGAGTACTGTGATTACTAAATAGGGATGTGGATCCAAAGCCTGCTTAAGTTTATAATTAGTAATTGGACGGAGCTTATTAGAAAGCTTAGGACCGAGTATTAAACTAAGGACTACTACCAACGCATAGAGACACAAGACTTTGTAGAAGCTTTTATTTAAAAATCTATAGAACAACTAGGCGAATTGCGTTACTATATACAGGACTTCACTACCATCTTAAATAAAGCGGTAGCCGTAGGAAACCTTACTAAGCAAGATAAGGGGTAGTTATTTATATAAGGACTTCCTGTTAAATACCGCAGGTATATAATAGAAAAGACAGGAGCCGTAGCAGATAAGCCTAGCACCCTTATATTTAAAAGACTAAAGGAGGCTATAGAGTTAAGGATAGTAACTATAAAGGGCGTCAAGTGAATAGATGTCCTTCCAGAAGAAGACGCCCTAAATGTCCAGCTTATATAGGAGCTACGGCAGCAAAGGGATAAGCTTGACCATAGGAGAGAAGGAAGGCTTCTAGACCTAGGTGTATATAGAGGAGCCCTAACGCAGCAGCAGTCACCCCCTATTGTAGATTAGGAGATGGACAAAATAGTAAGCTAGTTAAAGAGACTAAGGTTAAGTAAGACGGAGCTTGCAGTAGCTGTATAGTTAATGCCGTTCCTTAACCAAATTTAAAAGGACCTAGAAAGGTTTACAACACTACTAAATCAGGCTGCAGTTTAAAGCTTAGTATAAGGATATGGCCCAGCACTAGGATATTATGGTTTTCTTATCAACCGCAACTCGCTTCCAGATAAGAGCCTCCCACATTAAAATATCGTCTTTGTATACAAATTCTCATACAAATCAAATATAATTATATGCGCAGTACTTTTTTTCACTTAAAAATATATGAAGCTCTATTTCTTACTGGCTTTTCTATTACCAAGTCTTAGCAGGTGTTTTAGTCGATATAGCACCCCCATTAAGCCGTCGCAAACGAGCTGCGTCGCAGGTCTTAGTACCCTAACGCGCTCTATAAGGTCACCCTAGCTCTAGTTCTCTTACTAAGAATACTCCGCGCACTAAGGTTACACCTAAAAAAGGCAAAACCAATGACACGGAAGCTTCTCCTGTTGCCATTAAAGTAAGTGATGATAAGGTTGACTTCTTGGACGAGGACGACATTGGGATTAATAAGGATGAGAACTGTAGCTCTTTTACTACTATCCCCCCTAGTAAGGAGGGCTTTATTCTAGCTGGTATACTGCCTCTAGACTATCCTCTTGATAATTATGAGGTGACTTAATTGGCAACACAAACTTTACTGCGGCGGTAACGTTGGTTAAGAAAGGTAGTAGAGAATAAGGAAGTATCCTCTTAGCGATCTTCTAAATAGGTTAGGAAGAAGACATCAAAGAAGCTAAAGCCTTATAAGAAGCCACCTCCTTAACTAGTACATAAATTGCTACGTATAATACTAGTAGAACGTTAAGCTACTAAAGCTGCTGTAAGAGAGGAGTCTCCCTTAGTATTATCTAAGGCTGTATCCGAATTAGATGCAATACAGGAACCAGAGCCAGAGGTAGATTTAGAGATTATTTGATATACTCTTACTTGGCGTGCAGTAGTAGGAGCAATACCGCTTGCGAATACTGCCAAAAGAGTGCATATATATGGAGGTTTTGTATACTTTTAATTAATCGCCTGGATTGATGAAGTTCGAGCAAAACACCTAGGGCGATTTAAGCCTATTGCCTTAATTTAAGCTGCAGCTTCCTACAATTGGGGTACCAAAAAAGATGAAGTTATTATGGATCTATATAGCCATAAAGATATCCAAGCCATGGATTCTATCTTAGACGCCTGGCACAGTGACAAAAGGAAGGGCTTAAAAGTAGAGGCTACTGTAACACTTTTGGAGCTCCCTGCGACGTTAGATTTGTTAAATTCGCTAGGAGGCTATGCGACGCAGGCTCTTAGCACTCAACTAGAAACACTTATAGAGGCCATGACTGGCCAAAGTAAGAAAGGGAAGGCCTCCGGTGGCAGTGCTACTGCCATTTAACGCCTAAATCTACCCAGCACTATGCTAAACAAAGTTATAGCTAAGAATGGAGGCCCACTAATTGCATTTTAATGGGAATGCAGAACCAACGCATGCTGGAATAGTGGGCGTACTTGCTGGGTTAATGGCAACCTAGATTACCTAGCAGATCACCACCCAATTAATGAAACTATAATAATATTATAGGGGAACGAGATCCTTAAGGGGAAGGCTACTACTAATAAGCCTCCTGCTTGAATTGCGATCCTATTAAGCTAAAAGGACGGTGCGATGAGGGTGCGACAGATAAAGGCCGTGCTTAATTATCTAATAAACTTCCCCCCCTATACCCCTTACCAACTACACCCTGCTTAATATCAACACCTGTAGCATATATAGTACGCTCCTTACCTATATTAGTAGCCTGTTATACCTTAACAACCTCCCTAGTAACCTCCCCTAGTAAAGCCGGACGATTTAAATTAAGTAGCAGAGCCTCTAATAAGCCTAATTGCGCCTAGGCTTAATCCTACCATAGAGCTTCGCGACTACTTTAACTGGCTTTAAACGCAGCTATATTAGAGCTTGGTAGAGCTAATTACTGAGCTTAATTATATTGCTGACACCCTACTTGAAAATAATTATGACTTAGAGGCCTTGCGGAATAAGAACGAAATTAGTAATAGCATATAGGAAGACCTTAGCTTTAAGGGAAGTGCCCTATTAAAGCTTTAATGAGACCTAAGGGCTTATAGGAAGTTTAAATTTGGGTAGGCTTTATATTCTTCTAGTGTCTTTTATACTAATTATATATATAAGAAACTAACTAGTCAACTACTAGATAACCTACATGCTGGAAATGTAATTGCGCAGCCATATAATCGCCTATATTTTGTATACTAAATCTTAAAAAGCTTCTAAAGTCTATATAGTTACCAAGACTGTGAATATTGCGTTGAACCCACGTCTTAAGGTTATAAAAAGCAAGCTTGATTAGGTTAAACTCTGGAGAATATAGTGGTAGATACTCTATATAGACGCTAGCTCTCTTGTAGAGGGTTTGGAGCTCCTGCTTCCTGTTAACTTTTATATATATATACTCACCTAATTTAACTCCCCTACCTGGTTTCTGTGAATTGATGCGTTATCTATAATTAAGATTGTACTAGGTATACACTGTGGTAGAACTACAGCCTTAATCCAAGCGTTAAATATTTTAGCAGTAACAGAGCCTTGATATATTAACGTCCCCTTAAGGAAGCCATTACAGGTGTAGGCTAGTAGTATACTCTACCGCTTAGAGTGTTGAATTGAAGAGACCTTAATTGCAGGTAGATTGATAGGGCTCTACCTAAACTTCCTATACCTAGTTCTCTTATTGGCTCCTAATTCGTCAATAAACACTAACTGGCGAATGTCCTATGTGATCTGGCGTCCCTTCTATAGGGAACATAGATCCTCTGCCCGCTTAAGCGCTTTTCTTTATACTACCTTCCTACTCCACTAAACGCATGAAAGTGTCTTCCAGATGGTTGAGAGGCCTATAATTATATTAAATTCGTTATATAGAAACCAGGCCATTTCATTAAGGAAGGCAGTTAGCCAATTAGTAAGAAATGTAAGGAGAGCCTATTAAAATCGGTTAGAAATTAACCAAATACTATAACGTTAATCGTCACGTACATTTTTATGCAAAGTAGTAAGAACTTGAGGCCTCCCTATTCTAGCAAGGCTTGGTGGGTAAGGAGTCCCCTATACATCCAAAGATGTTCTGATACGGTATATCGTTGTTTTATGTATTTGAGTGGCTGTAACAATCCATTTAACTACCCAGCCGTAGTATAAGGCGACGCAGATCTGCTAGACACGGTATAGAGGAAGCCTTGGGCTCATAGTGAGGAAATAGAGTTAAGAAGGTATGCGCATATAATTATATTTGATTTGTATAAGAATTTGTATACAAAGACGATATTTTGATGTGGGAGGCTCTTATCTGGAAGCGAGTTGCGGTCGATAAGAAAACCATAATATAAAGACTGGCAGAACAGCACCCGAGCTCCCTTTGCTCCGTAAGACTTTCGATATCCGCACGATTTTCAATATCCGCAAGGCTCTCGATATCCGCAAGATTCTACTGCCTTTGGACGGCCGCAGCAGAATGTACAAGGTTAGCAAGGTACGCGAGGACAAGGCCTACAGACCTGTTTTGGATGCGGAGGAGGTTACCGTTTCACCCGGTACGAATGCCAAGGGCTCAAGGATCTTATTCAGCAAGGATTTATGCATCTGTCTAATTGAGGAAGACTAGTAGCTGGGATGCGCGAACGACCTGGACCTGAACTGCCGTGGCTTGGCAATAAAGGACGATTAAAGGGTATTAAGAACTGGCTGTGTACATATTAAGGAACTGACCTAGATAGACCAAAGGGAGAACAGACGCAGCAACAGGCCCCTACCGTACGAACGGATTTTACTGCTTTCCACGACGGAGTAGTGCTAAAGAACAGTGACAAAATGCGTACGAGCTGGGAGGACTACTATTAAGTACGGCCCACGGACTTAGTAACGTTTAGCCAGCAACGTCCGCAGACTCACCCGACCCCTAGAGACAGCCGTACGACCAGGACAATCGTCAAGCCGCAGGCTCTGCCGCAGGAGAATGTACAACCGGGAGATTACATCCAGATTATGTTATGGCCTGCAGATAAGACAGCTAAAGCTAGGAAGAATGAATCGTCCAATCCTTGGAGACGGTCATGGAGATAGATGCTTAAGGCCAGCCGTTAACCCGTAGGCTCCGCAGTAGGCTCCGTAGTAGGTGTAGGATGTTTGACTAGGGGACAGTCAAGTTCTAAGGTGGGGGAGGGGACGCAGGTGACAACCATATAAAAGATTTCTATTTTGTCTGCTTAATTACTGTATTTCCTAAAGCTCCTTTTCTTATTTACTTTCTTGATCGCGATATGTTAGTCGCGACGACCTACTATAAAGATGTCAGTTCAGCTTACTGCCTATCACCGAGCTAATAGCGATTTTCCATGCCCGGCACGGAAAATCCTGATTGGTCCATTTAGCAATAGAGCCGGCAGAACTCTACACCACCCCTAGAATTTAATAATACACTAAATGCACTAGCTGCACAATAAGAACAGTATTAGGAGCCTTAATTAATTGCACAGATACAGAGCCGATTGTATAATGCAGAGCTATACGCAGAACCTTAACTAAACGAGTATATGGAAGCCTTGGTCAATCGAACGACTGCATAAAAGCCACGGTCAGTTAAAGAGTCGAATCAAGCCTAAGCCTTAATATCAGCATATTACCGTCACTGAAGCAAGTTAATTAAATATTGTTAGATTAGAGCCTTTGACCAGGCCGACCTTATTCCTTATTCAAACGACAGCTGATTGCAGCTCCGTAACCGCCATCTAAATTCAGCACTGCACCAGCTATACAACGAGAACAGACACTGCGGCAAGGAAGGGACCTACACAAGGGCAGCAATATGACATTGGAAATTAAGTACTGCGGAAACGGTAAAGCAGTATACAAAGAGGCACTAATAAAGATGCTCTGCAAGAGATTATACGGAGGGCATAGCTGACCATGTTAGGCCTAAACTATCCTTATACAACTAAAGACGGAACCAAGCCGTATCTGGCTAAGCCAGTAAAGGACCTTGCCAAGGATTACAAGGGGAATAGGAATTGGACGTACAGGAGCTAGCACTTCTTAGAGATTGTCTTAACAAAAGGACTATATTATGGACATAAGGGCAAGGGATATGCGACAGAGGTAGTTACAATAGCCAAGAAGCTGCCACTAGATAACCTTGAAGATATTAAGGACGACTTAGGCAAAGCACAGAACTAGCAGGACAATGATAAAGAAACTAAAAGCAGAAGATAATCCCAAAAAGGCTCTTAAGCTAAAAGAAGATTAAGGATATACAAGCATACTACCAACAGCTAGGGTAAAGAAGCAGCCGTAAAAGCCTAAGGATGTGCTAAAGAAGCCAAGAGCAAAGGCGACTCTAAAAGGAAAGAAAGTAGCTATTAAGGACGTCTTATAAAAGCACTAGGCCCGCGGAAATGGTCTACTGGAAACTACCGTTTATGCTTATAAGGAAGGAAGTCTTAAGACAGGTCTCTAGATTGGACGTCTGGTGGACACTAAGAGCCTCAATTAACTATAAATATAGAGCTTTAACCGAACAACTGCACAGCCAGAGTCTTGATTAACTGTCCACAGATACAGAGCCTACGGATATAGAGCCTCAATAGAACGTCAACGGATTTAAAAGCTTTAATTAAGCATGCGATAATACAGAGCCCAGGTCGTACGTACAACAGAAAACACCTTAAGTCAAGCCAGAGCCTTAGTCAAATCTTAATCAGTTGGACGCCGCCTCTATAGTTAAGTCGGATTAACTAGAGCTTTCAGTCGGGCCAACCTGATACCCTATTTAAACGTTAGTTAATTATATATTGTCATAGTCAAATTAAATCAGTCACCGTTGCCGTTAGACGTCTTTAATTAGTGGTTAAAGATTCTATAATAGCAGACAGACAGACACTAGGCCCAACAAGGAAATTAGTATACAACCATAGAATATTAGAAGCACGGTTAATCAACGTCTTAGAGCCTCTTTAACCAGAACAATCTTTCCTGCAGATATAGATATGGAGCTTTACATAGAGTCTCACATAGAGTTATACACGGAGTCTATAGATATAGAGCATATGGGTATAGAGCCTTAATTGGACAATAGTACGGCAGCTTAACTGGACGCCTATATATACAAAGCCTTAATTAAACGGCAAATGCGGAGCCTTGACTAATCGCACGTCTACACAGAAGTGTTAATTAGTTATCTATAGATACAAAGCCACAGTTATATATGCAGTAGAAGACACCTTAAGTCAAGCCAGGGCCTTATTAAATCTTAATCAGCTAAACACCGTCTCCGCATTTAAATCAGGACAGTTAAAACCTTTAACTAGGCCAACTTTCTACCTTAATTAAACGACCGAACGATTAGTTGCAGCATATTGTCGCCAACTAATTAGACAGTCTTCAGCCAGCAGTCAAAGTACGCACGCAGACACGGACGCAGACATAGACGCAGAATATGCAATATAGAGCTACTAATGCACAGCCAGATGCATAGCTAGATATAGAGCTAGATGCAGAGTCTTAATATTAAACAACCAGCTAAACAACTAAATTAAGCTAGAGTCTCTGCTATTTTGATTAACTGCCCTACTACCGCCACCGCTATTCCGTCCAACTGCTTTATCCCTACTATCTTAACTAACTGCTCTGTCTCTACTATTCTAGATCTATACCATTGCTAGATCTAATTACTACTAGATCTACTGGATCTATTATACTGTTCCGCCTAATTGTTCCAACCAACCTGTTCCGTTCTACTGTTTCCACCGACTGCTACTCTAACTAACTGCCGCCGACCGATTGTTCTACTGCTACTGCTACTGCTACTGCTACTACTGTTCCAACCAGCTATTCTACTGCTGCTATTCAGCCGTTCTGTTCCGTTATTCCAATTATTCTGCCGCTACTGCCTTAACTAACTGCTACCAACCGTTCCGCTTCTACTAAGTGTTCTGCTATTAAAAGTTCTGCTGTTAGATGTCCTACTGCTTACTAACTGTTACTGAGTTCTTCTACCGAGTGTTCTACCGCTAACTATTCTGTTTTATTTTACTGCGCTAACTGTCTGCTTTTATTACTGTTTCTACTACCGTTACTGTTACTGCTGTTACTGCTGCTACTGCTATTACTTCTGTTACTGCTGCCGTTATTATTTCTGGTTTACTGTTCTGGTTACTAGTAGGAAGAT
>Ga0307507_10008979_pt1 | contig 13542 bp, 14 predicted proteins | sample 7_EM_MG_FD_207223 | JGI IMG/M metagenome (GOLD analysis project Ga0307507, IMG submission 207223) | Populus trichocarpa ectomycorrhiza microbial communities from riparian zone in the Pacific Northwest, United States - 7_EM | ecosystem: Host-associated > Plants > Roots > Unclassified | place...
TTTGTGAGCTCTTGGTGAGCCTGAGAAAGAAGGAAAAGACCATTTGCAGCGGTATTAGCTGCGTTGGAAGCAGAAGCAAGATAGGCGGGATTGGCGTTCTCCTGAGAGGATGACTGATGATGATGAAGAGCGGAAGAGGTGTAAGAAGTAGATGTGGAGGAGTTGAGGACGATGGCGTTGAGGGTATTTGGAGTGATAGTTGATTGTGGGTTGGCAGTAGAACCGTTGTTCATTATAGCGAGAAAAGCGGCAGTGCCTGGAGAGGAGGGAAAAGGACCACCGACGAGAGGGGGGAGACCAGGGGTAAGACCAGTACGAGGAGTGAGTCCTGTTCTCGGAGTCAAACCTGTACGAAAAGCATTGGGATCAAAAGCCATGTGAGATTGGTCACTTCCCGGCTGAGGACCGGGAAGCATGGCAGGAGAGAGAGGACCTGATCTGAGAGAATTTACAGGGTTGGAAGGGTAAGCCCATGGTGGATAAGTTGTATCTGCAGGTGAAGCTAGAGAAGCTAATGGAGGAAGAACAGGACGAGAGGAAGGAGAAGAACTCCGTTGACGAGATTTATCATCTTGTCTTGGCTCTTCATTGTCAGAAGGAGTTGGTGAAGAGTTGCGTACATTTGAAGAAGTAGGTGTAGCTGAAAAAGACTGTTCAAATGGATTTAATTCAAGGTCAAAATTTGACCGAGTCTGGCGAGTTTGTGGTGCCGGAGATCGAGACTGACTTTTGGGCGACATGAGAGATGTGACGAAAATGACGAATGCTGACGTAGCCAAGTTATATACACTATTTGCTACTATTTAGTCTTTTGCTCTGGCGTCATTTCTCTTGGCAGTCAGATGACTCTTCAGGAGGCCAAAACAACCTCAATTCATCATCAGACCTTTCAAGTTTTTTCACTGCCTCTCGAAAAGTTGCTTCTGCATGGACTGTTGCCGCGTCAGCCAGATCAGGAAGGCTAACGTAATTTAGACACGGCGGAACAAGATATGAAGCCTCAGTCCTTCTTGTACCTTCTTCTGAACGAGTACCGGAGGAGGTCTCCAGGTAGGACATGGTGAACAATGGTTGTGCTGGCGCATCGGCAGGGTCAGTAGTAAGGGCAAGGACGGCGTCTAGATATGGTTTCAGGATGGACTCGGGAGACACCGACGACGACGATACGGGCAGGGCAATGTATAGAATCCCTTGTAAGAGCAGCATGAATTAGCCTAGAAGTTGAGAGGGTGAGAGAGCGTACATTTCCCCCTGGGAGCCGACATGCTGCCTTCACCTGTAATAAAGATTATCGCAGCACTTGTACTTGATCCTCCGGCAACAGATGACGGTGGAAGTACCAAAACGCCAGTATCGACACCCGTCCGAGCTGCGACCTCGTCAGATACAGAGGCGTCGTCCTTTGACCTTGATCCAAAGGAGATAGACTTATCAATAATGGCTGTACAGCGGGCAATGACATCCACGGAAAAGGAATTTTGATTGAAGACCATAGACGGAAGGTGAAAAGCGTCGTTTGCCAACTCAGGTGGCACGTATGACGGCAAGGAAATGAGAAGATTACATTTGAGAGGTTCAGGAAAGTCAACCAAGCAGACCGTATAGCGGCTATTGGGTGTGTTTTCGGGTTCAGATTGGGTGATCGACTCTATTTTTCGGCCAAGGATATAAGTCGCGCCGTGTACTGCAGCAGCGCGACAAAATCCTTGGGCAATGTCTCCAATGCCACCATAGTGCCCAACAAGAAATGCAGATGGACCGTACCGCCCAATAGAGTGCAGGTACTTGTGTAGCCTTCGCAGTGCAGGGAGAGTTGGGTCTAGTCGCAGCGGTTGATTTAAATTCAAGTGAGAGGCAATAACGACACTTACCTGCCTCGGAAACACAATAAGCAAGCGCATACGCGATGACACCAGCTATGTCATCGCTCAAGGAGAATGCTGTCTTCAGAAACTCAAGAAATGGCTTATCATGTTTCCCTTGGATCTCTTTCTGAATCTCAAAATCCCCAGCAGCAAACGTCAGAAACCGCATCAGGCGACGTTTTCCAATCAAGGTTATCTCGTTACTCTTGAACACATCCTCTTTGCTTGCAGGGACATTCTTGACAATGCCTGAAGGATGATAAACACTGACACAATCCAGAAGGCGGAAGCCGCTGTACTTGGATACACCCGATGATATCAAGGATGAAATAAGAGGACCCATGGATGGTATTATGGATGGGCGTAGACAGATCGAATATTGGCGAGATTGGGGGAGCACCTTGGTGGAGTAAGTAATGAAGCTAAATGGGGAGTCTATCGAGGAGGAGTTTGCGTCTGCCCATTGTATGAGTTCATCAAAAGATAGACTGGCTTCGTTGCCGCCATAGAATGTATTAGTATCGAGATGGGCAACTTTGTAACCTGCTTTGGACAACGCACTAGAGACGCCAGGATCAACCTCTGCGCATGAAAAATATTTAAAAACTCACGCAGCCACTATAGATTCAGTAAGCCCAGTCCCGAGAATAATCGTGTCAAACGAGCTCTCATCCATTGAGTCCGTTGGAAAGATAGGTCTGTGGGGCTGACAGAAGTCGGGCACACGTGATCTCACCGGCCTCCCCTAAACCATTTCCTGCCAAAAAAAAATTGATATCTTTTTCAAACCATAATCTCCGTCCTCACACATCCATGGCTAAATCAGACAAAAAAGAAAAAAAGGCTTCTGCCAAGGTAAAGGAGGGAAAGAAAGCTGTCCCTCCTCCAAAAGCTGCCGTCGTGTCGTCGAAAGAAATCTTGGAAAAGGCACATGTATGTCGTTATTCTATTTTTTTAAATAGACTTTTATGGTGTCAACTTCGACCTAGAAAAAATCAAAAAAGGTCCCTGCGAAGCCCGTGAAGAAGGATGAAAGTGATTCGTCGGATTCTGATAGCGACGACGAAAAGCCTGCTCCCAAGATCGTCGCAGTGCGTCGTTTACCGTCCTCACAGAAATCGTTTTTTTTAAGCTGATGTGTTTCAATAGGCGAAAGACGTTTCCTCAGACGAGAGCAGTGAAAGCTCTTCAGAAGATGAAAAGCCCAAGTCCGCCCAATTGAAGGCTACCGCCCCTTCCCCTGCCAAAAAAATCCCAGCCAAGAAGGCGTCTTCCTCCTCTTCTGAAGAGTCTGAAGAGTCTTCTGACGAAGAACATGTTGCCAAGCCCGTGAAACCCACGCCAACAAAAGCTGCCGCTCCCAAGCCAGCATCGTCCGACTCATCATCCGACTCTGACGACGACGACACACCTCCTGCCAACGTATCAAAAACTACCTCTGTAAAAGAAGCTCCCACAAAGAAGCCTGCTTCAAATAGTAGCAGCAGTTCTGACGATGAAGAGGATGCCTCTTCGGAATCTTCCGACGATGATTCTGAGGAAGATGGAGACGTCAAAATGGCCGATGCTTCCGTAAACGGTTGTCAGTATTCTTTTTTGTCACCCTCTGTTTTTACTCACCTTCCATTCAGCATCAAAACGGAAGGCTACTGATGATGCCCAACCGCAACCAAAAAAAGTCAAACTTGCTAACGGCGACGCCGCACCTGCTGGTGACGCTCCCCAAGTGTCGCTGGCCATCTTCGTCGGTCAGCTTTCCTGGGCCGTCGACAATGACCGTCTGGCTCAAGAATTTGCTGACTGCGGTGAGATCGAGTTTGCGACTGTCCAGATGGACCGTAACACTGGCAAATCGCGTGGCTTTGGGTATGTCCACTTCACCACCCCGGAAGCCGTCGAGAAGGCTCTCCAAATGAATGGACAGGAGATCGATGGTCGGTCCATCAAGGTCGACCGCAGTCTACCCCGTGACAAAACCCAGGTGAGGGACAAACGTGCACAGGCATTTGGGGACGAGGTCAGCCCACCGAGCAGCACCTTGTTCGTCGGCAATTTGAGTTTTGGCGTCACGGAGGATACCGTCTGGTCATTCTTCAATGACTATGGCGTTAAAAGCGTTCGCCTTCCCACCGATCGGGAAACCGGCCGACCGAAAGGGTTCGGTTATGTGGAATTTGAGGACATTGATGGCGCGAAAAAGGCTTTCGAGGCCGCTAATGGGTCTGAGATTGAAGGGCGCTCGATTAGGCTCGACTATTCTCAGCCCAGAGATTCATCTGGGGGTGGATTTGGCGGTGGCCGCGGCGGAGGTAGTCGTGGAGGTGGTCGCGGCGGTGGAGATAGAGGCCGCGGCGGCCGTGGTGGCGGCCGTGGTGGTGGCCGCGGCGGGTTCGGTGGGAACGATCGTGGGTTTGGTGGGGGCGATCGAGGGTTTGGCGGTCGTGGTGGTGGTCGGGGACGTGGTGCACCCCGAGGTGGAGCAAAGCATGGTAGTATCGCCTCGTTCGAGGGTAAAAAGACCACTTTCTAATGATCACGACCTTCTGCCCTCGTCTTATTCAGAGTATATCTTCAGCTTTCTGACATGTATATAATTCTTTTGCTTGGAATACTGTTGCAGCACAAGTATGCAATTCAGACGTACTTTGACTGATCAAAAGGTTATGAGGGGAGATTAAACTCATCCCCATTAATGTTTGTAGCCTGTGATAATACAGTGAAGACGACGGGGCCGAATAGTGACAACAAATTACGAAGCTCTTATGTACGCCTTTCCATAGCCTTTCGAACAGGATTCCGCCCCGGAGCCAATGCACCAATCTTTTCAAGCCTGTCGAATAAAACAAAGAGTCTCTCCATTTCGCGTTCCCTCTCTTCCTCTGTCATATCAGAAACACTTGGCGTGGGTTGGACAATTGTGCCCGTAATAGGATCGATAACATCACCAGACGATGTAACAAGACTGGCAGTCGAAGACCCGGAACCTTGTGCTGGGGCGCTCATTACGCCTTTATGATATAAGAAGCCAGCAACATTTCCGTATCCAAAGAGAGCGGAAAGTGTAGAGGCTGAAGCGACGACGTCAGCAAAAAACAGCCATGATAGACAATTACAACCTTACCATTAGAATCAGACATGGCAAACAGCATCTCTCCGACCGAGTCTTTTAATCTAGAATGGTATACAGACCCAAGTAACCTTAAACATCTTCCCAACAAATCCGGCCTCGCCTCCAACGATGAAGAGCGGTCCAGATCATCAGGAACTATCCATTGTCGGACCCGAGCTCGACAGGTTTCGTCGGCTTGGCAAAGCCTAGAAATAAGTACTAATAGAGGTGAAAGAGTCTCATCCAAAGAATCCGTAGACTCTTCCTTGCAACGATTCCTGACGGAAACGTGGTCAACGTCGATATCACCTGGGAAGTAGTGGGAGAAAGAAACTTCAAGAAGATCAAAGGCTCGCTGAAGGATATCCGCTGTGGCAGATAAGTTGGTCGATGGAGATCCTGAAAGAGACTTGCGTCCGACGGCTAGGATGGAAAGCGCTCGATCAAGGGTGCTAGGTTTCGGCGACGTTGGGCTATAGCAAGTGGGTGAGTCGCTGCGGCTGCTCGCGATAGATGATTCCGTGCGCTGAGGAGTCGAAGAAGCTCTGGGAGTAGTAACGAGGGAATTATGCGACGATTGCGTCGCGGGGACGGCAAACCAGACAGGGCGGAGCGCCGGTGTAATGGGTATCGTGATTAGGGAGTGAATTACGTGCGTTAGAGGGGATGTGATCGGGGATGGAAACGTTGGTGGCAAGGAGCTGAATACTCGCAGAAGTGGAGGAAGAAGCCTAATAATTCAGGTTAATGGCCTACATGGTCAATACTGATTGTGGGGTACACACCCGTCGAGTTTTGGACTCCAAAAATCGCCCATAACTTTCTCACCGTCATTGGGGGTATCGGAATCTTGCGGCTCCGATTCTGATAGCTAGATGGTATAAATACACGGATGTGAGAAGTTCACGGCGAAAGAACATGCCTTGGGGTAGTACAATAACAGATTAAAAGTGAATTTGAGAAGATCAGACATAGCCTCTCTTGCCGTCTTAGTTCCGCTTTGAATGGCAACAGTCAGGGAGTCCAATTTTGCCGCGATAATTTCAACCACAGTGCGGCCGTGGTGCTTTTCCTCAACAATGCTCTCGATATAGGACGTCCCAGAGGCCGTACACAAAAATAGAATGCGAGATAGAACTAAAATCTCATCAGGACCGTCCGCTTTCTGGTTTAAAAAAACAGTCAATCGCTACATCGATGTGGAAAAAACACGAAGTAAGACTCACATCAAGCATTCCAAGACATATGTGTCCTCCGCTCACGGCCTTTTCGATGAACGTAGTACGAGCTCGTTCGATCAAGAGAAGTGCATTGGCTATACACCGCAAAGCTTCCCTCGATGCCTCTGGATCTTTGAAGGTGGCCGCCAGTGAGAGTAGTGTAGACAAATTAGCTGGTGAAGATAAGAAGTCGGAACCTGAGGGTTCTTTCCCAAGAGTCTTGACGGCCAAAAGGGCATGCGCGGCATCTCGACAGCTATAAGAAAGAGGCTGACAACTGATGGAAGGAGAAGTACCTTTCAAGGCCAGTCTGGCTTTCATGCCCGGAATTGATAGATCTTGTAGAATGGCGTGAATGAGATCATTGCGCGTCGACTGAGTGAAAGAAAAGGGAGGTGCTGGCTTCAAAGGTTGGCCATATATCTAATACGAAATGGAAAGTAAATAAAACCTTTGATAATAGCGTCCAAGGTATCGGCAATGTCTGATCTGGGCGACGAGGAAGAGAGGTTGCTATATTGTTGAAGATATTCTGACATCGTGCTTGTGATCTCCTGGAAGATATGAAAAGTCAGGCGTATCTCAGTCGTCGACGCCAGAGGTGCTTTCAACTCGAGACGGGGAAAGAATGCACCAACTTGGTTGGGTGAAAAAGTATAAAGAGTAGCTGACAAACTGTTGCCCGTTGCCCGTTGCTAGGCTGCTGAGTGTTTTGCGATAACTAAATGAGCTCAACTGAATGTAAAGATATATGTACTATATATTGCTATCATGCAAAAGTATACACCACGCAGAACCCTTACATACCCCACACTATTACCAAGGTTTGGCGAAGGCCCAGAGTTCACGTTGATTCTTTCTTTGCTGGGGTCGAGGATCAATCATCAATGGATCATCACTAGGAATGAAAGATTCTCCGAGATCTTAAGGTCCTTCCGGAATTTGCTTATCAGCCAGTGGTGCAAGTTGGCCATCGAGTTCTGGAAAGTTCTGAAGGAGGGCCTCATCAAGGTATCTGTGGTAGGACTGGAAGAAGCTCAGCATCGACGCAAACTTGGTCCCAAAACAACCCACATTTATTGCAGATATTTTACCATTCATGAACTGGTTTTCTGTAGCAGCTCGCTCAAGTCGGTCTTTCGTCAACTGCATGGGGTTTCGAGCATTGTCGATGTCTGCTAAGACCTGCATAGGAATCATAGTGTGCACATGCTGGGCCATATCATCTATTGCTGCAAGATGGGTGATGACATTGTTACTATGGGGGGTCCTTGAAAAGACGAACGACTCATCAAGTATGGAATCTTACACTCGTAAACCGACTTGTTTCCCACCTCCTGGTTTATCACGTTCTTTTGTGGAGTCGTTGATAACAGTTGTACCAAGGTTGTAAAGGGCATTGGCAAGACCAAGAAGTTCTAACTCGAGATCGCCTTGGACGCCAGACGGTGCAGGGGACTGGGAGGATCTTGGCGAATCCGGCGCAGGTGGTTGTCGCGGCTGTGGCGCCATCTTGCAATCTTACGTGACAAGCACATTGATCAAATTGTTGTGCGTTGTTGTTCAAGAGCCTTGTAAGCAACAAGAGAACTCGAATCGTCCAATCTTATGATTCTTATCTGTAGCCCGTCGCAAGACGACCTTCTTCGGACGGACAGGCGATTTTCCGACTCTTAAGGTCACCTCAAATTACTGAAAGGCAGCAAGATGACATCACAAGTCTCTCAACAACGCTCGAGCACATCGCACAAGTCTTTGGCAAGCATGCACTCCATGGGACGGTTACACTCTTTCAGCTCTGAAGCCGACGGCGACCCAATCATAGTGAAAATGACCCCGCGCGTAGCTGTGCGCGATAAAACGCCTCATCGGTTCCAAGTCGTTCCTCTTCGTGAGATAACCCAACGGCCTATTGACGGGGCGAACGCATTAGCCCTACCCAATATTCGACACAATCAAAACCGGCTTCTAGGGAAAGTGGGGCCATGCAATATGTCGTCGAGTTCTCATCCAACTCCGTCTCCTTCTTTGGTGGGTAATGCTCATTTGCAATTTCCTGCACATAATCGAATCGAAAACTCACTCATCCCACCTCTGTTGGATTCGTTCTCTCCAGGCTTCTTCTTCGAAACGCATCTGCGACAATACTTCTTCATTGGCCCGCCAACCCCTCACCGAACTGGACCAGAACATGGAGCCGCCTGACCCTTTAGAGTTATACCTAGAAGATGCTACATCAAAACCCAAGAGACCACAGAGTCACTCTTCCTCTCTCAAGTCATTTCCTAATCAGGCCGCTCTTTTGCTTCCATCAACATCCCTATCTGCTTCTTCACTCTCTTTTCAGACTGTTGAGCACCGTCGTCAAGATGTCCATACTAAGTCGTCAAGTTTCATTCCTATCAATCAACTGGCTTCGCCTCGCAGCTATCTCGAGGACCGTGCACCACGTCCTGTGCGCAAACAAACTATAACTCTCTCAGAGAATCTCTACAACGGTCGCTCTGAATATGTAAGCGAAGGAAACGTGAAACCTATGATTAAACACCTTGAGACTGCTGGTCGCCCGTCATCCAAGCGTAACGCTATCTACAACCAACCTTTGTACACGGATTTCCTCAATCAAACCGCTATTCCTAGCCTGGGATTGGTTGAAGATTCTCACAAGGGGGTAACGGACGCAACTGCTGATTTTGCTGCATCTGATGAACGTCAAGAGAACACCTGTCCTCAAGCCCCCCCGGTCTATGGCGAGAGGCCTCACAAACGATCTTTAAATGTTGAAGAAGAGGATCCAGAAAATATCGACACAACCATCTCTCCAAGCGCTTCCCATGAAGACGTAATGGAAAACACATTGTTGAAGTCTTTACTACCTACATTACTACCAACCCAACCACTGCGCTGCTCTCGCACTCATTCTGTTTGTGTGAAGTCGTTTTCTGAGGGAAAGGCGGTCTACTCAAGCATTGTGCTCGAGTTGATGTCAGATATTGACAATGCGCTGGAAGAGTGGAAAAATAGCTACTGAAGATCTTTTTTATTTTTGTTTTTATTCATTATTATTGATTTGTATGATACACATTTGTCATTGTTCGATCAGTGTTGGCGTCGGAAGGGCTGTCGGAGCAAATCCGATCGGTCGGCCGAGCAATTATGTAGCTGATATAAAAGTCCGTACTGAAGCTGCAACCCAGTTACTTTTATCACCATGCCGTCTGCTATTCCTACACCGCGCACCCTTTACGACAAGATTTGGGATGATCATGTCGTGTGCGTCCCCAGTCGTCTACAGCCCCTAAATTGTTAAACTAATATTGTGATAAATAGTGACATGAAGGAGGATGGACTGGCACTGATTTATATCGATCGGTAGGTGTTATACAACTCATTAATTGGTTTATTTTGTGTTCATGTTCCCCATAGCCATCTTGTTCACGAAGTTACGAGCCCACAAGCATTCGAGGGACTGTGCGTTGATGTTTCGAGTAGGATAAGCTATGTGCTGACATTTTGCAGACGAAATGCAGGGCGTTCAGTTCGTCGTCCTGATTGCACCCTGGCCACCGTCGACCACAACGTTCCGTCCGTTGATATTTTCCCTTCGATGTCGCCCTGCTAAAATTTGACTCAAGAACTGTCTCTCGAAAGAACTTCACATCAGTCGAGAGTTTTATTGCGGAGCCGGACTCGCGCGCGCAGTGCGCTGCCTTGGAAGACAACGTGAAAGAATTTGGGTTGACATATTTTGGGATGAAAGACCGAAGACAAGGTACGTGCATTGCAAAATTTCATAAAAACACTCTAATGAGCGATGTAGGCATTGTTCATATTATTGGACCTGAACAAGGCTTCACTGTAAGTTTACTGTCTTGCTTACGAAAACCGTGGATTGAAGAAGATAGCTCCCTGGTATTACTTGTGTATGCGGTGATTCTCACACTTCAAGTGAGCGAACACAAAAGCTATGCCACTATAGTGATCGCTAATTTGGAACTCGTTAGCACATGGAGCCTTTGGTTCCCTTGCATTCGGTATCGGTACATCCGAGGTCGAGCATGTTTTGGCCACTCAAACGTTGTTGCAGAAGAAAGGGAAAAACATGCGAATTACTGTTAATGGTGAACTGCATGAAGGGGTTACGTCCAAGGATGTCATCCTCCATATCATTGGAGTCATTGGCACCGCAGGTGGGACAGGTTGTGTAATTGAATACGCAGGTTCAGTCTTCCGAGGCTTTAGCATGGAGGCACGCATGAGCGTTTGTAATATGAGTATCGAGGCTGGTGCCCGTGCGGGAATGATCGCTCCCGACGATGTCACCTTCAATTTTCTTCGCAATCGCCCCCTTTCTCCGAAAGGAGATGAGTGGGATCACGCAGTGACATACTGGAGATCTCTCAAAACCGACGAAGGCGCCAAATTTGACATTGAAGTTAACATCCCCGCATCCAATATCATTCCTACCGTGACGTGGGGCACATCTCCGCAAGATGTTGTCCCAATCACTGGCTCTGTCCCCGATCCGAGTAAAATGTCTGATTCCGTGAAGCGCGTTTCAGCAGAGCGTTCCTTGGCGTACATGGGACTCACGGCCAATACACCCATGGAGGAGATCAAGGTTGACAAAGTCTTCATTGGTTCATGTACGAACAGTCGTATAGAAGATCTTCGATCTGCCGCCAAAATCGTACTTGCTGCTGGGCCTGATGCTAAAGTTGCCCCTGGTGTCGTTGCCATGATTGTTCCAGGCTCTGGCCTTATCAAGCAACACGCAGAGGCGGAGGGGCTGGACGTCGTTTTTAAACGTGCGGGATTCGACTGGCGTGAGGCTGGATGTTCAATGTGTTTAGGCATGAATCCCGACCAGTTGGCTCCGGGCGAACGGTGTGCTAGCACGAGTAACCGCAATTTCGAAGGCCGACAAGGTGCCGGTGGTCGCACCCACCTACTAAGCCCAGCTATGGCTGCTGCCGCTGCCATCACAGGGAAATTGACGGATGTTCGTAAATTTATTGGTCAGACTGCGAATGAAAACATTGCTGCTGCCCCAAAGTTGAAATTGGTCAATGCCAGCGACTTTCTGGACGATCCCCAGGCACCACCTTCACCTGCAGCAAAACAGTCATCCGACGGCACCTCTTCCGCCTTGCCTGCCATAACTTCGCCCTCTTCTGTTGAGAAATTTGTCATTTTGAGGGGCATTGCGGCCCCACTTCATATAGAGAACGTCGACACCGACATGATTATTCCAAAGCAGTTCCTCAAAACCCTCAAGAGGACTGGTCTTGCCGAAGCTCTGTTCTACACTTTGCGTAAAGATCCACACACGGGCAAGGACACCGATTTCATCTTGAATCACGTACCTTATGACCAATCGAAGATTCTTGTTTGCACTGGAAAGAACTTTGGGTGTGGAAGCTCCCGTGAGCATGCACCATGGAGCCTGTAAGCATCCAACAAGCAATGTAACGTAACATAAACTGACTTTTCTTCAGAAACGACTTCGGAATTCGTTGTGTCATCGCCCCAAGCTTCGCCGACATCTTCCGGAACAATGCGATGCAGAATGGGATGTTGCCTGTTGCAGTTCCTGAGGAAGACTGTCGTGCGCTAGCTAAAGACGCGGAAGCGGGACTAGAGTTAGAGGTTGATCTTGAAGCGGGGGAAATACGTCGTGCAAACGGCCAGCGATCAGTCAAGTTTACGACTGATCCTTTCCGGCGGCATTGTCTGTTGAACGGGCTGGATGATATTGCGCTAACGATGCAGCGAAGGGCGTCGATCGAGAATTTTGAGAAGACGAGGAGTGAGATGTGGCCATGGCTAGATGGATTTGGATACCAAGGCAAGATTCCGGTTGGAGCTGCAAAGCGAATAAAGAAAACAGATTGGTGATAACCAAGTGATAACTTGTTCATTGTATCTCTTATATATCATTTTACGGCATTCTCCGGTACTGAATCAACACTTCAAGCTTGCCAACATCTTCAACGTTGTTCACAATGTCGTTGGCTCCTCACTCGAACAACGTCGAGCCTTCGAATGTTGGCTTCAAGCCCATTAAAGCTACCACAACTCAACCTCGTCCTCCCAAGAAGAAGGGGCAACAAGCGTCATCTTTGGTCGCTCCAACTTTGCTCAAGCCTCCTAACCAGGATAATCAGCAGAAGAAGGTTTTGCGTCGCTCAAGCAAACCCATAATAAATTGGTTTCAGCGCAAGTTGGCCGGAACCGTCAAAGCCAAGCGAGTAGAAAATCTTCCCCTTACTATTGCAGACCTTGGGATGGGCCGCACTGGTCAAAATCCTGTTCGTGTGGCTGGTCGTGTCGCCTCATCGCCATTGCCATCGCCCTCGTATAATGGTGGAAAGCATCAATCTAGATTGGATTCTGCTGCTCTTTCAAAGCGTAGGACCATATCGTTGTATGAAGATGATGAGTTCCGTGGTTCCATGCAGTCATATGGCGATGATAATATTTCAGTGGATCGCTCTTCCTTTGCCCGTGATTCCTTGTGGTCGCCGAGCGCTTTGGAAGCAGATGACGATGCTTCTGTGCGACCATTACCCCCCAGCACACCTCCCTCGCCCTCGCCCTCTCGATCATCTTCGTCATACCTTTCGGACCCCCGAACCTTCCGTAGCATAGCTGCTAGCACGAAGCCCACTACTCTCATGAGTATCGATTTAAATGGAAACGGTATGGCGCACATCGCACAGGCACCTCCTACGACTTCAACACACCTTCATCGCATCGCGCCACATGTGAGGCAGTCATCTTCGTTGAGCAATCCAGGACATCTGGGAAACGGGACATCTATAACTTTTTCGGCCCCTCCTGCCCAACCATCATCTCGCACGTCGTCGTTGCGCAATCCGGGCAGCCTGAATTCACTAAATCTTAATTTGCAACATAACAGTCTCTTCAGCGGTGGCACATTGTCTCCCGTTCAAGCGCCGTTGCATACCACCCATCATCCTCGCAACAATCCACGCCCTTCCTCACCTCCTCTTGATAATGCTTCTATGCTAACGTTGGCCTCGTCGGCGTACGCCATGCCAGGCCGATCTGGCCCACAAGGTTATAGTTCGACTGCCTCTGCGATTGGTGATTCGCTTTCTCAGGATGGAGTCAGTCTGACATATCCAGACGCCGAAAGCACAAGTCAGTTCGTTCTTGAGGATGATGATCGATTGGAGGAAAGGGATGTAGATGCTAGTGTGAGAGCACTCAGGCCGAGGAGCTCAAGGAGGGGGAGTTGGGAGAGTGAAGCCAGTCGGTGGAGCGCACGCGTCCAATTGGGTACAGGGACTTCTTCCCTGGCGAGGGACCGAAGTTTGTGGAC
>Ga0307507_10008981_pt1 | contig 13537 bp, 20 predicted proteins | sample 7_EM_MG_FD_207223 | JGI IMG/M metagenome (GOLD analysis project Ga0307507, IMG submission 207223) | Populus trichocarpa ectomycorrhiza microbial communities from riparian zone in the Pacific Northwest, United States - 7_EM | ecosystem: Host-associated > Plants > Roots > Unclassified | place...
AAAATCTTGGCAAAGATTGGGATAAGCGCATATAAGCCGGCCTTACCACCCTCAATGGCCATACACGACACATTCCACATCTCCCTCCTCGAACCTCACCAAGACAACCGATTCCCCTCTCAGATCAAAGAACCTCCTCCTTCTATTCAGATAGAAGGAGAAGACGAATACGAACTCGACGAAATCATCGACTCTCAACTCCACTACAACAAGCTCCAAAATCGAGCTAAGTGGAAAGTATACTCACCAGAACACGACAAATTCTTGTACCCGGCAGAAAACTTCAACCATGCAGAACACGCAATCCAACGATTCCACCAGCGCTACCCAGGAAAGCCTGGAGTGGATACACGTCACGATCAACAGTTCGTCCTCCACACCTCCCCCCGTTGTCAAAAAGAACAACACTCACGCACACCAGAGAACGACGGCCCGCGCGTCGCCTGCTATGTTACCCCCACTAGCCCCAAGGCCTCGGGCTCACCAAGACGGGAGGTAGCACATGACTCCTCCATGAGCTGGACGGATTGCGTCGATGATAGATGCCAAATCCATCTGAGCGAAAAACGAGCCTCTGGCTGGTACCTACAATTCACCAGAAGATCAAGACAACCAAGCGTCGCCCATGACCACAACTGGCGACAAGAGATGGAGGCAAGCCCAGGAGAGGACTGGGACCCCCAACAACCTCGACAGCGAAGGGCCTGAAGAGTCCACGGAGACATCACGAGCTGGGAGCACTGCTTTAACGATATGTGCAACGAACACCGGTGGGAAATGGTGGATGCCGGATACTACCCCAGACAAGTGGGAGAAAGAGGGACCCTGTCCAAGAATGACAGGAGGGAACAAAGAAAGAGAAAAGCGGTCAGGACATGGCTGGGGAGGGAGGGGAGCAAAAAATGCCATTGCGGATATGGAACCCCTAGAAGGGAAAATCTCGGACCTCCAAAGCCAACTCAATCACGACGCCCAAATCATTGTGGCGAAAGACAACGACCTCAGACAACTCGACAAGGAAAAAGAAAATCACCAACAAGCCTACAATCGAGCCAAACAGAGAATGCGCCGAATCGGGGGTATACTGTGGAAGAAGGAGTTTAGTATCGTAGGACCAATGCAAGAGGGGGACGGGAGCTAATGTCACAAACAGTGACTAAGTAACCAAGGCAGACTCTCACATGACTAATAGTTATTAGTTATCGGTTTATTATCTTTCACGCTATGAGATCAGTTGACTCATAGGATTTCACATGACGACACAATAGCGCGTCCTTGGTTTATTGTTATTGGTTGATATTTAACATGACTCACGATTGTGGTCATGTGGTTTATGTATTTCGCACATGACTCATAGTTATGAGTCATGGGTTTCACGCATGTGACCCCGTTAGAGCACATGACTGGTTTTATGGGTTTTGATTGGTTGCGAGATACGGCACAGCTGACTCGGACAAGTCAGCTGATGGATTTCACACTATAACTCACTATGAGTCATGAGTTGTATGACACGAGAGTATGAGTCATGCAGGGTTGGGGTTGAGGGAAGAACCCCTATATAAGGGCACCCTCGGGGCATGAGATATGCGTCACGAACCATCTCCTCTACACACCCGGCGATTGAAATCTCAACACCATGAGAATCCATCGTCAACATCCACCACCCCCGCACTCTCAGTGAGCTGCACCCGCACGATCCGTGAGCTGCACCCCCCCCTCCCACCTTACTTCCCTTATCATGTCCTTGGGCCCTGGCGTCCTTGTTTCTAGGGGTCATTTGGCTCTACTCCCTCCTCTCTCCGCTCGCGTTGCGCTGCCTCGCTTAGCGCTTGCACGGTCGGCAACACCCTCTTGCCCATGTTACAGACTGCTGGGACTACAGTTTGCAGTAGGACAAAACCTTTCAACAGGCTACGGTCGATTTCTCCGTTCTCTTCACCTCCGTTAGAGGCTGCCTAGTCAGACACGCACACTGTTACCAATAGTTTCTACGGTTATTAAGTCTACCCCTCCTCTCCCCCCACAAGGTCTCGTCCCGTTCCTCGGTTACAGCTACAATCCACTCACTCGGCTGGCACCCTACTGCCCCTCCGCCTCACCTTGCGATTTCTCCATGGTCGCGCCCCTCCGTTACACTCAGTCGTCGTATTACACTGCCTCAGTGGCGGATGTCAACACCTTGGATCCCGAGTAATGCTAGCAACGCCACTTCGGTTTAGAGTGGCCCCCGCACCCCCATTGTTCTTCTTTTATTGTCGGTTACTTTGGGTTTCATAGTGGTTATAAGAACTATTTATTTTGTTGTTGGTGTCCACGGCAAGGGTTTTCCTGTTGATTCCTCCCCATGTATTTATTTGATTTTCTTATTCCGCCCCTTTAGTCAGAGTATGATTTCCTATTTTGCGTGGCTGGTGTGCGGTTGGTCTCCTACCAGAGGGACTTGGGTTGATGGTTTTTTCCCTAGCGCCGGGGTGGATAAAACACAGGAGATGGGCTTTTTTCTTTACTATAGCTAGCGCTGCACGTAGTCTTTGTTCCCAGTAGTTGAATAATACAAAGCACATGTTAAAAAATAAAAATAAAAATAAAAATAAAAATAAAAAAGGCATGAGATTTGCGTTCTTCACGCAACCATCTAAGTTCTTTCATACACTATACTTTCAATACAAAGATCTTTTATTACGCTTTCAGGAATCAAGACACGACTGTCTTATATGAGCCTAGCGATCTACGTTGCTAGATAGGAGTCAAGGGACTTAGCTATTGCAACAGCTATCAGGCTAAGAAGAAGTGATCGTTAGGAGACTATCGGTTACCTGCTGCAAGTCTCACCCAGAGAGCAGAGGATTATAACACTCTCAGCGGCCTTTGCGCTATTATCGCCGTCATTTATGACTTGTAGCATAATTATATTTTAACTAATAATAACTATGACGCGGCTGTGAATCGAACACATGACCTTCTAGTCGGAGGCACATGACTATCATCTTAAGCTAGACCGAGATGTCTCTTGTAGTTGTATTTTGACTAATTGGTACGCAGGGGTCTGTGCGTGAGCCTTTATGGGTTGGCATTCTTGGTATGCCTAACATGATGAGATAATAGTAAGGTTTGTAGAGCGTTCAGTACATGCCCAATAAGCCTATCCCTCAGGCTTTTAAGATCTTGGCTCTCTGCGAGCATGGATATACATACTCCTTTATGTATACCTCACAGGTCGATCAGTTTTTTGGACCTAGACATAATTTGCCAAATGCTCTACCAAACCCAGAAGATGGAAATGATCTTCACCTTAGTCCTACCTCTCATGCAGTATTTTCTCTAGCTACTCAACTGCCATATCAGCAATACCATTTCCTTCTTTTTTGTGATAATTAATTCTCTAATATTCCACTCTTCCAGGCTCTTCGCAATGACCAAATTGTAGCCTGTGGTACTGTGAGGCCTACCTCGGCTGAATATCCATGAGAATTAAAGCTCAATAAGCGGACTACAATTCTACCTTGGGGAACTGTTTCTGGAGTGATACCCGCCGATCGTAAAGTTTTGGCTATCATTTGGCAGGATAAAACCCTAGTTAGATTACTAACTACTACATATGATATGCGACCAAATCAAGAAAATTATACTACTCGTTCTCGCCGCCGTCCACGACGCCCTAGAAATCGCAATGCATCTCGAGATATGATCGATACTGTATGGGGCCAATTACCAGTACGAGAGCTTGCACAACCGACAGCTACAGTGGACTACAATATGCATATGGGTAGAGTAGACATTGCTGACCAATGGCGAAGTTATTATTCGACACAGCTCCGAGTTGTCAGAACCTGGATGCCCTTGTTTTTCTGGCTACTCAATACTACAGTAATAAATTCCTTCCTTATTGCACGGCAACATATTGGAAATCAGCACCCTCGGACTTCAGATTGGCACATATATTCAAAATTTAGAGAGCGCCTAGCCTGGGACCTTGTGGAACAAGGCTTTCACCTCCTTAATCCTACTCGAGTTCAAGAGCTACATTCTCTTTCAATTCCAGAGATCCCTCCTGCCAATGGCCGTAACTGCCCTAGGGCTACCCCAAAGGGGAATTGCCATAGTCGCTGTAAGGGGTATATCAGGAAATCCAGCACCCTACCTTGTATGAGAAGAGACCCGGTCAGTCACAATCTTATACGAAATCCGGCCTCCGAGTGACCACAGTATTGGTTTTTTGCCTCTTTCTTTCCAAGTCTGGCAATGTCAATAATAGTCAAACGACAAACCCAGAAGGCGACATCTCTCCTAAAAATCGCTCCGCTAGACCACTAAGACCCAAGAGACCCCTACGGTGAACTCTTTTTGTATGCGGTTATTGTGAACATGCTGGGTTTCCTGTCCCTCTCTGTAAGGACTTTTGTTTCAAGTGTTTTCACACGATGGATTGAGTCTTTCAAGTCAAGAAGGGACTTTTTTACTATCTTCAATCCTTCTCCTAAGGAATATATTTTGGGCTACCTTGTACATTGTTTCTTTATTTGATTGTTTAGAGGACCGTGCAGGCAGTAGCTTCTATCTATCTCAGAACTTGCTCAAATTAGCTGTTCTTAACATGGCCTCCATTCATTGAGTTTTTGTTTATAGTATGCAAATACTAGTAAATGAATTATTGTTTTTCTGTTGTTTTGTTGAATATCTCGCTTGCGTTTCCTGCGTCTAAGTTCACAGATCCTGCTTTTCTTGTTCTGTTGTTGCCACTGCCGATCCCCCAGGAGCCAAACCAAACCAAATCAGTCTTGGCATATATCAGCCTTCTCACCAAGCTCGGCGCCGCAGTCTTCACAAGGTTCACTTCGCATGCCAGTAATGCGAGACAGCACTTCCACTACGGTAGAGCACATTTTCTCACCCGTCTCCGCCGACTCGCGACACCAAAAACCTTCGCCTACTCGGCAGTCACATGCAAAAGCATGCAAATAGTTCAATTCACAATTCATAGAATAGTCCAACACAAATATCGTGTATTGTATGCTAGTATAAATAGGAGATCTACCCTAAACCAGACTCGGTAGTATATTCCTTCCCCTCCCTATATATCAAAACGGCTTATCGAGAAACCCGGCTCAAGCAACGCAAGTAAAGGACTTTAAAAAAAGGTATGATACCAAACGGTGATAGATACGGTTTATATGTATATAACTTAAAAGAGCCAGCGATGAACCAAGAGCAAGGAGAGGGAGGGAGAAAGCAAACACCGAAGAAAAAAAAGAAAAAGAAGAAGAAAACTAATAGCATAGCATAAAGGACCTTTGATGATGTAATCTGAAAAAAAAAATAGAGACAAAGACGTAGGGCAAAAAGTAGTTAGCCGCTAGCCATCCATCCATTTGCCCTCATGGTAAAAGGAAAACCAAACATTCTTCACCACTATCTTTAAAAAAGCCAATACCCACGAAACATAAAGGTAAAAAGTTATGATATACCAATGTGACCCCCGAATACCTTCAGATATATTGAAAGTGGGGGCTTGGGTGCTTGGTCACAATGTACATGACACTCATTATCGTCCATAAGTTCTAGGATCCACCCGGATATTGCATATAGAATCGTGACAGTGGGTTCTTCCCTTTATTTCTCTATGCTTTCTCTCTCATTCTCTAACAAGCGCATCCACCCTGTTCGTTGTCAAGGTGGATGTTGATTGGGTCTTGGAAGTCTCCGGTGAAGTCGTCTGATTCTTCCTGCTGTAGGGCGTTTCGGGCAATTACTAGGTATCGCGAGTCAGAAAACTCACCCTCAGATAAAATTTTGGCTTTGGGGAGTTACCTTCAAACGCCTGCTCAACATTTATAGCCTCCTTTGCAGAGGTCTCAAAGTAGGGGATACCCCCTTTAGATGTACAGAAAGCCATAGCACGCCTTTGGGAAATCTACAGAGGGTCAGTCAAAACAGGTGCCGAAATCGGGCGAACAATAAGTTGGACGCAGGGAACATACCATTCTCTTGCTTTCCTCTACATCAATCTTGTTTCCCAGAACAACCTATAATTATGCGTCAGAATCTGGTGACTACCAAACGCCAATAAAGCCGGGAGATGAATAGCTTACAAAAGGAAACGAATCTGGATCTCTGGGAGATGCTTGGATCAAAAACTCGTCTCGCCAGGAATCGAGAGTATCGAAGGATTTCGAGTTATTAACATCATAAACAAGAACACAGCAATCGGCACCACGGTAGAAAGCGACACCAAGAGATTGAAATCTTTCCTGGCCAGCAGTATCCCACAACTATTACCACAAAACTATGAATTAGCGCATGTCCCAAAATCAAAGCAGTGATCCTCAAGCGCTCAGTAATATGAGTCTCATACCTGCATAGTCACAAGCCTATCGTCGACAAGCACTTCTTTTGTCAAAAAATCGGCACCAATAGTCGCTTTGTAGCTCGCACTAAACTTCTTATTCACCTACTCACGCGACTTGTGTCAGCATCGTAGCTCTTCTGGAAATTTAAGGATTCAGATCCCTGTGGTGTTGACGAAAAAGGGCGTATCGCGCATATAAGGGTGAGGGGCATTGTACATATTGGTTCATCAAAGACGTCTTTCCAACTCCACTATCCCCAAGGATAATAACCTGAAGATTAGATTGTCAGCTACCGCAGCAGATAACACACCCTAGAGAGTAGAATACCTTCAAAAGAATCTTCTTCTTTGTGGCCATGACTTAATTTCGGTGGCCGCGAAGCGAGCAGAGATAGTTGTCTAGTGTGAAGAACGGATGACGTGACGTTTGACAGGCAGTTGCTCAAGCGGAGTGAAAGCTGAGCGGCGTCGGCAGCGGTAAACTAGGGCTTGACAATAGTAATCTCAACTGAACAGCGGTATCGGTCAGTTGTTGCGGATAGGTAAGGTTCTTAAGATGGATCGTCGAAGATTGTTGAGGTTTGGGGGGTTGGGGTTGGCGTCTTGGGAGAGGGAGTCCGGGAGAGAGAGGGAGCGAGACACGAGCCGCATCGGGCTATAAGTCATAACCCGGAGCATCGAATGACTCCCAGTTATGAGTTTATAAGCGCCGTCCACCAGGCCTTCATAGCATACCCTATGATCAATTCCGCTATTGTAAATCTAAGCCCGGGAAATAATCATCCTGCGTATAATTCATGGGGGGGACAGAGTTGTCGTTCAAGAAAACATTTCGCGTTGTATCTCAAAGTGCGCAACACTCGCAGGAAAGGTCAAGCAACATGGACAGCAAACTGCGCCCAACGCGTCCCCAACGATTCTACGTCACCAGAACAAGTATCGCCATCAACCCCTTCAAGCAAAACACCCAAAGGGATATCCACGACACCGTCGTTCACACTAGATTCTAAGATAAAATACATCTCGCCTATAAAGCCATTTTCAAGAAAATATGGCCACCGGGAACTCTATCTACGATATAAAGAAGGGATTTCTTTCATCCCAACTGCGGGTTTTGGATGGTGCTCTCAAGCCGAAGGAAAACTGGCAAGACAAGCTGCTAGAAGGAGAGCATGGTGACCTTTCCGAGGGAGTTTTAAATCAAGTGCTATATAAGCGTAGGTTGCTCTATTTACCCTTGGCGCTTTCTCTGTGGCAGAAGTCACAAAAATTTGAATACTAGCTGATATATGAGGCCTTCAGTGAATGTTGTTGCTAAGAGGCACCAGAAACTCGTCTACAGTTCACAGGCCCTGAGGCATGTTGCTGAACAGATTGACGATTTATATCAGAAAAAAGACGACAGTGAGGAGGGTATCACACGAGAAGACGACGTCTTGAGGCGGGGAGCGAACCTTAAAGACCCTCAGTAAGTAGCCTACTCCGCCCATAAGATCCATATTTGCATAATATCGCTAATCTGCCCTATAGAAACATCGACCTCCTTCCTGAAAGCTACCCGGCAGAAGAAAAAGATAGTGAAGAGTATTTAGAAGAGTATGCACACCAAAAGCCGATGTTTACAGCAAGGCATAGCTAATCAAGACAAGATATCAGACCCTAAAGGCAAAACTAGCCAATCACTCGGCTGCGCTTCAGGCCCAGCGTCAGAGGCATGCGTATTACTCTCAACTAAACTCTTTGATAGCGCCTTTTGCAGACCCCCAGCAGTCGGTGCAGCCGAATCTTGTCACCAAGGATGGCCCGTTAGCAGCTGAGTTGGAGAGGACCAGGCTTCTCGCTGCCAAATTAGCATATCAAATTGAGAAGTCTAGGTTTCCAAACACAGACCGAATGGATGAAGACGATGACGATGAAATGGAGGAAAGCGTGGGAGATCGGCTAAGGATGATACTCGAGCAAGCAAGCTAATTTTTCCGACCTTCTTCTCCTCCATTCACATCACTAACGACTCTGTCATTGCTGGTACCCATTTTTGTTCTTATGTATCACCTTCGTCTTCTGTCATAATCTGTGCCTGTGTGTGTAAGGAGTTTATTTAGGTCTTCCTTAAAGCGAATCTACCATTATGATTATATTTGATCCCACCAGAATTCACAATGCCAATCAAGGGGAGACTTATGTGAACATACCGGCACCATGATATAATACATAGGTTACCCCAATTGGTGGTATCATGCTCAGATTTTGCTTGCCACCTGGGCACCAATAGCTCTCAAAAGTTGACACTTCTCAATACGCAGGGAGCAGTATTTAATTGAAGCAACTGCAGACTCAGGCCTTGCTAGCACGATAGGTCGGATAAACCGCAAGCGCAGACACTGCAACAGATACCGAGCAGTCTACGGCCGAATCAGAATCCTCCCCAAACCCAAGTGGGTCCTCAATCGCCGCCAAAAGCCGGAATTCGTGCATCGCGTTTTTTTTTCTTTCCTATCACCCCTAACTACTGTAGAAAATTCCCCAGAGCTACCGTCGCCATCCTCCTTGTAGTAAACGTTATTCAACTTTCAGGGGTTGAGGTCGCGCTCGGGATTTAGGAATAATCCACAACTCCTGTCCCGTCAAGTACTGTATCAACCACGAAAGATCTGCCGCTAAACCCATCGGAGATATTCCCAAAGCCAAGAGCCAACCAACCACTCTGCCGAGAGTCAGACCAGTTGCCGACACGTTACATCTATCGACCAGATCCCTCCGACGATCCTCAAAAGCACAACTAACCTTACTTGACGTCCGCTCAGGCTACGCTACTTCGCCGAGCAAACAATACCCAGCTTAATCAAACCAGACGGAAAACATCCACCCGCTCGAAAAAGTCCGTCTCAAGCTTGAAACCCCCATGAACGGATAAAGAAAAAAATATTACCCAATTCGTGGAACAAAAAATCTGATATCGTTCTGTTTCAAATACCTCTTGATACCTACCCGCCAAGAATCTTCACGGTGCGTTGTTTCTCGGGTTTTGTTCGTTGTTATTCGAAGATGGGGAAGTTTGGTTGCTGCCGTGCTCACAGACCTATCATCATTCTTCCTCCACAGCGGAGTTTTCTTCTGCATGGGCCCGGCGATAAGCAGTGTTCGGTCCAATAGTTGCCTATCTTCCCCCACGGTATGCTCGAGTACTTCGATAGAGGTGGGAGGAGAAGGGAGGGGAGGGGAAGGTGTTCTCACCATACAACCACCCAGAGGGACTAAGTTAGATACAGGTAGTGAAGTTTATTGAGCTAGCGTACCGGAATAACATGATTCTCTAGTAACTTTGGCTCTCTTAAAAAATATGCAACTATGATAGAGGGGTTAGGGATAAAATAATGGTACGGTGCATAGCTATAAAATGTCAGCAGTAGTGGTACACCTGAGAAACATGATCCAGATGAGATATCTATTTCCTCTTGCTCCTGTCAGTTTTGAAGGCATAATTGATGGATGAGGCACCCGGCCTCTAGTTCAACATATCAATCCCCCATTCTAGGCTCTTGTTGAGCAATGGAAGGCTTGCATTTCCAGACAAGCTGGCTGCAGCATGCCACTAATATTGGCCAAAGTCAACATCAACATCCCTGCCCTATACTACTCCTTTATGCCCGACCCGTAGCACTCGTAGCTAAACGACGTTTGTGAGCCCAACTGGTATTGCATAGCGCCAAAATTCGGCTTTCTTGCTTAAGTTAGATCTTAGTATGGTGCAATAGCAGTCGTGTCCACAAATGCTCGATTATGAGTGCCGGTGCTGTATGCAGTGTTTGTTTTTCTCTTATGTCGGCAGTGCTGGAGGGAGTACTCGAGCAGGAGCGCTTATGCTAAGCTCCAACCCTTCCTTCGGAAAAAGTGATGTCCAAAACCACCAATCAAACCCGATCTGGCGAAAGCTTGGCAAAAGCCACAAAGCGTGCTATCCTCACAAGCGGCGCTTATGGGAACCCTCACAGTCGACAGCTCAACGAACGCTCAACCGAACGAACTGTAGCCAGAAAATCCTCCGAAGAAAAATAATTCATCTCTTTTGTCGCTTGTTTTTTTCTCTCCTAACTCTTTTGGCGACGGGCTCCATCTACGGCTTCCCCCAATCCAATCAGTTGGTACGAGTACCTCCCCGACCTCTCTCTCCTCCGCCTCGGATTTCCATCGGAGAAGGAGCATCTCGTTTGAAGGCGGGAACTACGGCACTGTGAATGTTGCCATCCAACTATCAAGATAGCAACCACAGCAATACTCCGCTCTTCTCGAATAGTGGCATTAGCATTACCGGGCGTCGCGATAGTGCCGGTACGCTTTCTAACCACCTACTGCAGCAACAGCAGCAGCAGCAGCAGCATCAGCTACAACAACAGCAACAGCAACAGCAGCAACAGCAGCAACAGCAGCAGGCAGGCATGGTCAACATGTTCCCCACCGCCGGGCACCAAATGGACCTTAATCACCTGTGGCAGCAGGTTCAGGAGCTTAGTGCGATCTTGGCGCAGAATAGGGAGAGCACAGCTGGACTAGTCAGAAGGGCTGATGAGATTCGAGTATGTCATGTCTTAATCCAGAATAGAGGAGGAGCGCGGTGCCCTCTCGTTCTTATCGAGAGATATTTACTGATGATCGTCCTGGCTCATAAGAGTCGAACAAACTCAGGGGAGGCACTACCACATCTACGAGAATCAAACGGTGAAGCAAACGGTCAGTGAATATGAGGAATTGAGGGAGCGAGATATTTTACGGTTATGCTAAGCCCATTGTTTATACCTAGGCACCCACGATGTCGATTTCGAAGCAGAAAACCGCGCGCTTCGTCAGGAAAACCACGACCTCCAAACAGAAAACGAGGATCTTTCACTGCTGGTCCAGGACTATGAGACGGTACTGGACAAGGTTTTAGAGGGCCTGAGGATCTACGCTGTGAGTCTAGCCCATCGCTATCTGCTGTTCTTCGGGTGGAGTTATCTCCTATCCCGGTGGCTGATTGTCTTTCCAGCACGAGCACACTGTTTCTACGATCAATATCCATCAAACATATACGAACCAGCTCGCAAGTGAACGACAAGCGAACGCAGTCCTACGTCAGAACGAGACCGAGAGCCAGGCGCGATTAACAAGGATCAGCAAGATGCTCAGGGAAGCACATGAGCAGGATACGGCTTTGGAGCCGGCTATTCTTATTGAAGGATTAAAGGTCGAGAACGAGGCCCTAAGAGAGGCGCTTGGCTTGCCCAAAGAGGATGAGGAAGAGGAAATCAGCCCGGTGTGACCGCGCAACTTGACGCGTTCGCGAGGGATCGTGGTAGGAGTGGGGGGCAAGTGAACAGTGACAAAAAGCGGAAATAGAGATTTGGTGAGAAGATAGAGCGAATGACGAGGTTCACGCCTACCTTTCTTAAACCGAATAGCAAGTAGCAATGGGTTTTTGTATATCTTTTCTGCATCTTTTTTTTTTCCTTTTCTCTTTCGGTAGAGTGACTGGGAGCCGGAGTCAGGCCATGGTAAAAAGTAAAAAAGCATGGGGTGGGTGAGAAGACCAGGGGATTTTACAAATTCGGGGAAGCATCATAAAGTTAACGATAAACTCATAAACAAAACTAGTTACGGCATTGTAATAAATAGGTTCATCCAAACTTGTTCCTTTTCCAGAGTCTGCAGTCGCAGACTTGTATTCAGGCAGAAGGTAACATTGCATGGAACTACCGGTACCGGAGCCGTGCTGTTTCCCACGTCCTCCCCACAGGTTTGAAGCAAAACAAATAGAGTGTTTGAGAAGTCTCGAGATGGATGATTTGGGGGTGATATCACACTGTTCCGGTGTCCGGAGTTCATTTTGTCCCACGAGAGTAGAGCTATTTTGGGCGGCGGGCAGTCAACAAACCGTGCCGGTGGAGTATTTAGCGAAGGGTGAACAAATTGATTCCCTCCCTTGACCCTGCAACGTCCTGTCTCAACCTTGCTCAAGAGCGAGATGTGGAGAGAGGGGTGTGTGAGCAGGGCAGCCAAAGACCGGCTCGAGTTCCCCAGCACCTCCCGAAAAAGAAAGGATGGCTTTCCTCAGAATTTCAACGCTTCCCTTTTCCCACATCAGAATCAAGTCCAGTCCAGGAAACGCCCTGATGAACTGACAGATCTGGGTTTCCTCAGATTGCCCAAAAAGGTTCACCCAGAACTCCAAGAGGCCGCTGAGGTTAGCGCGGAGGGTAAGCTTGAGGTTGGGGTATTTCCAGATTTGGAACAGGGAGAGGGGATGGGTTAATTCGATACGATACCGGTATTGCGAAAAAAATGGTTCCCCCTCTCCCATGCTATTGCCACCGGTACCGGTATCATGCTTCAAGTTCGCTTGGGGTGGGGAAGGGTGAAGAGAAAAGAAAAAAAACATAGGGGTAATTCTCTTAATTTTCGGGGATTTCTGCAACCTGTTTTCTGTTTACTTTGCTTTACTTGTGCTCGCTATCTAGGGTTCTAGTGCCTGTCGCATGGTTATGGGTACCAAATGGGCGTAGCTGGAGCAGCGTAAGATTTTTTTCTTTCTTTCTTTCTCGGTCTATTATCATCTGCTGAAAGAGAGATGAGAGCGGAGGAGTTTTGTCACAAGTGAGTGAGAGTGTGTGAGAGGAAGAGAATGCCTAGCGATCTTAAATAACCCAGTTTTTTCGATCATAGGATATAAGCAGCGTGTATTGGTTGCATATCGATGTGATGTGTTTACTCTGCAAGTATGTGGGCAACTAATTATGTCCATGTGTGTACGAGTAGATGGATGATGAGTGAGGGGGTGGAGGGAAGTGAATATCCTAGAATCAAAAGCCCACCGCAGCCAATCATTGGACATTAGCTGAAAATCTGTGCCAGAAGGCATAACTCAAGAACCTTCTTTTCACGCCCTTTGGGGGGCAGAGGGGAGATAAAGTCTGCTCATACATTACATCTTTCTCCTTGAATGAGGAGAGGGAAGGAGGGAAAAGGTTGAAAAGACACGGATCAAGAAAGGAAGCGCACAAAGAATCAGCCTCCCTTCCCTTGTCATTGGCTTCTTCCCTTATTGTTGGTTCTCGTTACTCATGGCAGAGTAGTGGCCCGTTGTCGAATCTGTAAGCAGCAAGTGCCGCCTGGTGTTGCTCTCTCTGCCCCCAATTTGCTTTTTCTACTCCCTTTCTC
>Ga0307507_10008982_pt1 | contig 13536 bp, 14 predicted proteins | sample 7_EM_MG_FD_207223 | JGI IMG/M metagenome (GOLD analysis project Ga0307507, IMG submission 207223) | Populus trichocarpa ectomycorrhiza microbial communities from riparian zone in the Pacific Northwest, United States - 7_EM | ecosystem: Host-associated > Plants > Roots > Unclassified | place...
AAGTTAATCAATTGAATGTGTGTTTGCTCTTGATGCTTTACCGCCGGTGACAGCATGGGGGAAGTTACCCTGTGCGGTTAAAAAAATAATCTAAAAACCCGACAAGCGATTCTAGGCTATACGATCTAGGTTAGCACTTGGTACGCCAACTACTTACGGTATCTTTTAATGTCGTCATATCTCATCACTCGTACCGCGCTAGACCTCAATCTCCCATGTGATCGTCACGTGCCTTATTTAGGGGCATTGCAACCAGACGTGACTAATAGTATCAATCGGCTATAGGTCCAGGACCCGATGCCAATCACATCACGTGGAGAGTCCGGGGTCTAATTAGGGAACCACAAATAACTTTTGGGGAGGATACCCGAAGAGTCCAATTCTCCCCTATTGGTCTTGGGGTACCAGTGTCCTAAAACGGCAGCAGATCCTAAATGGGGTATTAAAGAAGAAGCCTAGCATTATCTAGCGTTACCCTCAGGACTTAGGATTAGAGACTCGGGAATTTGAACAAGTCCTTACTATCACCACAGCCACAGAACAGAACTAGACTAACCCTTTTTCCCAATGTTGCAACGAGTGCTTCCATAGCCCAACTCTTGTGCAAGTCTTATGATAAGAACAGTTTACAAAACCTTTTGTTTTACCGAAAACTGGCTGGCAGTTCGCAAAACAACGGCTGGTAGAAAAAAACTTTTCAAAACCCACACTAAGCTTTGTTCCAGTTCCTGATTATATACGACCGTCATAGTAGAACCCCCCTCTTTCTCAGCTGCCTTGTTGACCTTATGCGGCAGGAGAGAATATTCTTGAAAAGTCCATCGTCTCCTACATTCCCTTTTAACCAGTACCATTGATAATACCATTGAATTTTGTGCTTTATTCGCTGTGTCCTTACTTACAACCTCCGAACTATTATTATTATTATTATTATTATTATTATTACAACCCTTCTCTACGTTTCGAGCATCCGATACTCTATTAGGGTTCAGCAATGCGAGCTAGAGTTTAATTTCAAGAGTTAAATAATAGGAAAAGATAAATAGAGAATATAATAATATTATGTACTGTACTTAGGGGGACTTTTGATGTTGATTAGAAATATTCAAACTCTCTTTGCCTTGCTTTAATCAGAAAACAAAACATAGCTTTAAAGCTACGATGCTATATGAGGAACCCTGAAGAATATCATCCATATTTAATTATGATCGACTGGGAAGGCCGCAACTAACTTAAGGGCGAGTTCCTCTTCTAACCCAAGTCACTTGACTTAAGCGCTACCCTCCTATTCGCTCGCTCGCTCGCTCTACCGGGTGCTCACAATGTAGGGAAATATTGTATTATTTCTCCGCTTCTCACTTTTGTTCCTGTAGTATACTTTGGCCATTTACTCGTATAATAACTTACTTTCTTCCCCAAGGTTTCACCTACCTACCCGCCTTCCCAATTTAGAGTATGATATAACTAATAAATAGTGAGTATCGCCAGCTCTCTTCTTACCCAAGAAAGAAAGAAAGAAAGTATAGAGTATCAGTAGTATCAGTAGTATCATACCTAACTTAGTAGAAATCAATCAAAACCGCACAAACTTGAGCCGTTTGGTCTCATCAAATTCAATCATGGGAAGAAAAAAAAACCTCTTTCCAAGTCAACTAATGTAGCCACTACTACTATATACCCCCCCCTACCCATTTGGCAGGATGATATCTTTAAAACCAGCTTATCGGGCTATTGAACCTCCAAGCTTACCAAAGAAAGAGAGAAACAGTCCCAACAAATCTTTCATCCAGAGGACCGAAGTAGAATCCAAACCACTAGCAAGCATTAAATCCCGCAACCACAATACACAACAGTGCATCAATCTACCAGTATGATACTCGCAATTCCCCCTGATAGATGGTTAGTTAGTTAGTTAGTTAGTTAGTTAGAATCCCCACTAACTTAATCCTTCACTGCCTATCATACTTCTTCTTCGGCAGCAGAGAACAGGCCAACACACACTCGCTACTATCATATCGTACAAACCTGAAAGGCAAATCCTAGAGGAGAAGCACAAGTACAAACAAACAAACAACCAACCAGGCCAACACCTTTTTAGCGCCCTTAGACCTCCCTCCCTCCCTCCCTCCCCTCCTTCATTCTCAAAAAAACGACCCTAACATTTTGATTTGTTTTTTTCCTTCCTTCCTCCTCCTCCTCCACTCTCTCTCACTTACTTATCATACTTCCACTCGGTTTCACTACATACTAGATAGATTTATCAGTGCTAGAAGGGAAGGGAGCTCCTTCGGCCGAGAAGAAGAGGAAGCTGGAAGGTCGGAGGGGTGGTGGGGGCAGAGTTTTTTTCTTTTTTTTTCTTCTGCATGAGGCCATCCATAGTTGGGATTAAGGCGCTTGAATGATGATGCCGGGAATTTCCAAGAAAGAGAGACGGGAAATACCGTTGGATTGTTAGTGAAAGATGTTTCGGGGGTAGGGGAAGGCTTGCCCTTGCTAACCTTTCGCTGTAATGTGCTTGGTAATATGCACTTCATTTCAAGAACCTGAGTATCCGTAGCAATATTTAGGACGGTTTTTAATTGTGGTGGAGACCAGAGTGGGAATTTGAGCACTCAGTGATGGCTACAGCAGTCTTGGTAGGATATCCCGAGGCCTCTAGGGATCTTTGATTCACCAGGGGGTAGCGATAACCAAGTCGGGTTGTGCAGCAGTGCCAACTAGAGTAGGCCACGAGAATATTTCCATAAATCATAGGATAGCAATACTAGCATCGCAACAAGATCAAACAATTATTCATAACCCAACACTTCCCCCACCCACAAAATATCCTCTTGCACACCCCGAGCCCTCAACAAAAATCCCCCATATAAGCGAGTGAGCATCCATGATTGGACAAACAAAAGCAAAACCAGTGTGCACGGGCACAAAACAAGTCATCCATATACAAATACACCACAAGACACACGCCCCCTCTTCACCCCCCCCCCCCCCTCTCTGATCCAATTGCTTTCACAACCCCCTTAAACGGTCCTAAAGATCCTTCCCGATAGAATTCCGTAGCAAGCAGCCAGGACCACGATAACCCAGGCGCCGACTACGGTCAACGAGAGTACCTCGGAGATGATTGCCAGCGCTTTTGGGTGACCAAAGAGTCTAGATAGTTGGATAGTAGCAAGAGAGAATCCAACTGTAACCATGTCAGCACACTGTATCCCCCCTAGGGAGCAGGAACTCTTACCGTTAGGGAAGATCAAAGCAAACATCTGTAACTGCTGAACGGCAATGTCCATCTGAACCAACGCTGCAAGAGTAGTGAACACCGAAATCAAAAAGAACCAGAGCGACAAGCCCCAAAGCATGAGTGAGAAGGTGAGTAGGATGTAATAAAGTGCTACTCCCCCAAAAATCTCATTGGCTCCCCCGGGGGCAGTCTTTTCCGCTGGAAAGTGGCGCAGGCATTGCTCTGCTAGCAGGGCAAAAGAAAGTGCACTAAAAGCGGGTGGGCCAACGGCCACATACATCGACGGCCTCTGCGAAATAGGGGGTAGTGAATAGTGATATAGCCTATCAACAAAACTGGATAGAGACTGCCGAATGTTAGATAGGCAGGGACAGTGGAAACGGGGGTAATACGAGCAGTGAGACAAGAATCCCCATCCCCTGGAATGCGATGCCCATGTAGATTATCGGCATGGCGATGTGATGGTCACGGGTACTGATGTGTGCAGCGACCGTAGCAGCAGCGTACCCCACGAGCGTAAGTGGTAAGACGGTCTGTGTAGCCAACGGCGTAGTCTCCTGCCAGGGATCAGTAGCCAACACTGGGGAAGAGAATGGAACAATCAATACCGGTTCACCATGTTGTGCCTTTGAAAATCTGCAGTCCAGCCAGTCAATCCACTGCAAAGAGGGCGCCAGAGAAGGGCAGGGAGGGTGCGCACTGTGCTAATGGACTCCCAACACCAAAGATAACGGATACAACCAGGAAAATCCAGAATGAAGCCCTGAGCGCTATCCCATGCGCCGTATGCATCTTCTCGGCATAAGTTGCACCATCGATTATGAGGATTCCTAGGGCTGCCGCAAAAGTGGAGACGAATAGTCCTTCGGATGGGTGGGTGATACTCGCGCGTATGAGGCGGGGCTTGAGCAAAAAGCGGACAATGTGCGTTGCCAGAAGAAGAATGAACCCAACAAGCGAAGCGATATAGATTATTCCCCCTAGTCGGATATCAGCGTTGGCAAGCGATTCCCGGAGCGAACACATGCATACCCAAAACCCAAAGACCGGGAAACCCATATGGAAGATTGTACAGTATCAATGCCACACCCCCGGAGGACATGATACTCGTGTACCATCTTGGCCCAATCAGTACCTCACGCACAAAGCCATGGAGATCAAAACATACGCCCATGTCATCTTATTCTCGAGCACATCTCTCCACCCATGAGTGCCATCGCCGTTCGATCGAGGCAAGAGTGGAGAATTGCTCGTCTGCGAAGAATTACTCATTCGGCGGTTTAAGCCAGACATAGCAGTACAAACCCGATTGCGTGAAGTCTTTCCGGAGAGTTCAGAAAGACGGGAGTTGCAAGGAGAAGTGGGGGGGAGGAGGGATCGAGGAGAGAGAACCAATGTGTTAAGTTAATAGCAAACTGAAAATGTGACGACACCATTGCCTCGACCCACACCCCGAGCGGAGTCCTACTAGTAGCATCATGATTACTTGAGAATAATGAATTACCGTAGTCTACTAGGGAGAGGCTCCCTGATACCGGTACTGGAGTGCGCGATAAACCGATGTGGTCAGAATGAGGGAAGGGCAGCAACCGGGCATGCACTCGAGTAGTAACCCGGCACCCGAAGAACACAAAGAATCACTCGAACAGAAAGCCCCATGCCCTAAGACAGGTGTCGCCTTGCCACTCCTCACCCCCCAACCAACGAAGCAAACACTTAAACTACCCTTTCCTGTTTACTCATCCATGCAAGTCAATTACGCGATGCCACACCAGACGCAGACGTGACTACCAAGCTTATGAATCCCTGCAAGCCACGGGCACCCTGTGTCACTTTAGGCGCCGAGCCGGGGGGGAGCATCTCCCCTGTCAGTGCACTGTAGATCAATTCAGCATCCATCTGATAAGATTGTGTAGTGTAACCCACAGCCGAAAGGAAGCGCTGAGCAGTTTCAGATTGGTTTATCCGACGGGAAGCCTCCAAGTTTGAGATATACGATCCTGATTCGGGGCATCCATCCCCGGGCCCGAAAAAGCGAACCTCGAGTGCCAAGTCTCGAGGGGATCTGCCAGATTTGTACTACACATGGAACTCAAGCGTTACACATGTTAGAGTCCTTCGACTCGAAAAGACTTGTGTAAAGGTTTTTTCAACCCCAGGGCTGAGTATACCTCATGTGCAGTACCAGACTTCTAGCAGAGTTTGTGAGCTCTATCACATTATGCAGCTCCATATACTTGCCGTAGAGAATCGCCTTTGACGAGTGCACAAGTGTTATGATGCAGCACGGTGTTGAGAACCGAAGAGTAAGAGGAAAAGAAAAGAAAAAAAGTCATGCTACCATCCCACTCGAGCCGATATCATATCTTACACCGTAGCAAACTCGTCGATAACAACCCCGCAAAGTAAGCAACTCAGATAGGGGCTGCTGCCGTGGAAAACGCTAAGCAAACCACAGGAAAGAAGCTTAATCCCCCAACATTACCCGAAGCACCTTCAACAAGCTTCCCCACCAGCCCCAAACATCCCTGATCCAGAACCGAGTGACCACCTATGCACACGCCCCAAGCGCCTCACGATGCTGCATGTTATCCTCCAGGCCAAATTAGCTCGTAAGTTGTTCTGCACAAGGTCACGAACCACACTCAACCAACTAGCATCTCCCGCTAAACCCAAATAATTGAGGCTTTTTCACCCCGCTGAGGCACAGTTGGTGGCAACCCTGTCCAACAAAGCCTCACCAACAATTGCACTCGCGCTGCTTTGGTGGTTCAACTGTTCGCACTTTTTGGTTCCCGGTTAGCAGGGTTACCATTAATTCGCCGAGACTTGCTTCCCTCACTTTCCCCACGGCTCCCCGCGGGGGTGAGATAGCTTCGCCGTATAACCGCTGCTGTGGGTACGGTAGGGGGGACGGAAGCGATTCGTGAGGTTCTGGTGGGCGCTCGGGAATGTTGGGTTTGATAACCCCATCATGTGTGGTATGATAGGATAGGATAGTGTTATCAATGGTTCGTGTAAATTATGCCAGCAGGGGTTTTGTGGTGGGCTTTTGTATACCACATTGTTGGGTCGGGCATTTGTTGGCCGATCCGTGATGTTTGGGCTCCGAGAGGTGAAACTTATTTTTATTTTTTCTCCGTTGGAAATTCCCGAACCTCTTTCCCTCCCTCAACTACGGCACTTTCCTCACGAAATAACAGGCAACAATTCTGGTGGAAAAAAACTAGTGTTTTTCTTCATTATTTCCTCGTCTGGTGCAGAAATATCGCAAAATCCTCCAGTATCTCAACCATAACCTTCACAACGTTTCAATATCCCCCAAGAGCCGCTATTTTACCATAGTAACCATAACCAACATTCCCCCATGGCATTTCTGAAACACAAATTCCGAACCTAATCACATAATCACAACCTGAGGCTCCTCCGAAAATCTTCTGAGGCCATCCCCTCGATCCACAACCCCGCAAGATCCCAAGTTTCAACAACCGGCACCGGCAGCTTCCCATCCCTAACGCGAAAACATAAATTTCCAAATCGCGCAATCAATCCTCAAACATCCCTTACGCGCCGCACCCTAGAGGCTGATCCCTAGTCCCGGTAAGGTCGCTTGGCTCTTTCAATCTCCCCAACCGCCGCCAAGCCCATCTCGCAGCAATCATGCAGGCCGACCTCAATCCTTGCGAATGCGTAATGCCAAGGGGGGACGGGCGTCAATGCTGTCCACCCCTGTCAACATGAAACGGAAGGGGGATATGACCTGTCGTTTTATACTCGGGCCGGTTGACAAGGGGCTGTCGCGAGTCTTTCGAGAAGGGTTCAAAACACGCAGGGCTGCCCGGGTGGGAAAGGAGTATGGTATGGTGGCAGGGGAGGGATCTGATGTGCTAGTATCGGGGTTAAGGGTAATGTGAGTAGGTAAAGGAGGCATTGGAGAGGGGAGAGTGTTGGTTAGTATGGCGGAACTGTATCTATAAGACGAAGGTTCGGTAGAGTATCAAACGATTCAACATTGGGAAGAATAAAGATAGCTCGCAGAGGCAACGATGAGAGAAAGAGAGAGCGTGTGTAAGGGTAAAGTTGCCTCGTCGATTTGGGGGAAGATGAGGAGGGGAGAGGGAAGATAGTCTGAAGATGGGGGGTAAACGTAAGTGCGGTCGGTGGGTATGGGGGATTAAGATGGAAAGGTAGACAAACAATGCTCCCGTAAACCCACGACACTCCTAGAAATCACCAGAATGATCTCAAACGTAGTCTCACGGGAAGCATCGTGAATAGCCCATGGGCAATCACGCCCACGGGAGACCAAAGAGCTTTGAGGACAGCGGAGGGGATAAGCCCCTTATATACACGTTTTCCCTTCCCCGCCGGAGGCACTTGGGGGGTCCACATCTCCTAGATGAAACTGTGGCCCCCCTCTTGGAGACACCTTCCTGATGAGAGGAGGCGCTCTGATCAGGTCCGTGCGATAGGTGTGGGGGATCAAACTACTACTCGAGCACTTCTTTTACTCTGACAAGTGCTGTACAGTACCCGAACGCATGGATTAGACAATGTAAGGCCAATCGCCAGTGCGCTTCGGTGCCACCATACGAAATTCCAAGTCCAATGTTCGGGTACATATTAGGTGTGACAAGTGCCTGAGGAAGAGAGATTACTTTGAAACGAGCAGGGGTTACACTGCCTGCGCGAGTGCCACGATGATTTAAAGCTTAATTCTCTATGAGGCCTCGTGTTATTGACAGGAGTGTGGGGGAGTGGGGAGAGAAGAGCCGGTGGGTTGGGTGGGCGGAGTGGGGGATCCTATATTGGGAGGAAAGTTGGATGGGAGTTTGATAGGAATGGGAAAGAGAGATCGGAGAGGATAAGGGGCTTAGGGAGGGGAGAGCGAGCATTGATATACAATAAAGCGTAGAAGCGTGGGTTTACTGAGTTGGTTGATTGGAAAACGACCAAGTAACTCTCCTATCATAATTACTAAATATTAGTGAATCCAGCAAGCTGGAGATGGAAAAGTAATAACAACAAGCGAAGAGAAGCTCTAGAAGGGTCTGCTCTACGGAATTCTCACGCTGTATGCTAGAGAGTGTCCGTGGTGGTGAAAGAGGAAGGGGAAAAGGAAAACGGCATTATCCGCCCCCTGTTGGGTTGGTATCGTCCAGTCTTGATGTTGGTTGGTGTGATGAGCATCACGCAGAACCGGGGAACAATGACTGATGGGCCCTCGGTGCCGTGGATGGTGTCGTAATTCCTTAGCATCATCCTGACGGAGCAACGCGGAGAGGATCCCTGGTCAGGCCTTTGGTGTAATCTGATACACAGCCAAGAGACTCGCTTCGTGAGGGGGGGAACTGTAGAAGCACGGTGACGGGAGTTTCAAGGGGGATCCGCACAGGGCTGATGGGCGTTAAGGTGGGCAGGGAAGATGTCAAGAACGGGAGAATTGAGCCATCGGAGAAATCCTCAAACAAGCGCCCATCGAGTTACCGGTATCCGGCACATCAGGAGGCGTCCGGAGTGTGTGCCGCACCAGAGGGTCTGTTTCACCCCTTCAGGGGCTTTCCGGGGCGTTTCAAAGTGCGCGCCTATGAGATGTCGGTGTGTGGGTGATCGGTGACTGGGAGTCTGGGACCGGGGTGTGGCTCGCCAAGCATCACCCAATACAGCACGGGGAAGGGAGGAGAGCCACAACAGGCAGGCAAGGGCTTGGATCCTTGGCGATGCAAGTTCATGTGGCTTGGGGGCGATGGATGGGCTAAAGGCTGCATACGGCATCGGCACTCGAGCGCAATAGGTTGGGGCATGGAACGAATGTAGTAAAGCCGCAATTCGAGCCACACACACAAGAGCCAGTGAGGGCTACAGTACGGTACTAGTTGGGTACTCGTAGGCTACAGTATCAACTGGTGTTGCAAGAGCGAGTAACGTGCTGGTAGACGAGATGCATCTGCAGACCTCTCCTCGGACTCAATCAGCCCTGGCCCTTGTCGATGGGGATGCGGAGAGAGTGAGGGATAAACATGCGATGACTATGCGATGCGATGCGATGGGAGCACCACAGAGGACAGAACCCAGTTGACAAGGGTGCAATTTAGACGAGAGTCGAGTGAAGGCCAAGCTTTGATAGACGACTCCTCCCCTTGAAAGTGTGTGTGAGGCCTGAGGCTGCTCTCGTTCCCATGCTTACTCTACGCGCTGTCTCGGCACTCCTTACGATCGTCCCTGCCCCTAGTGTGGGGATCCACTAGGAAGGCTTCCTGCCTTGGAGTGCCCGAGTACTCGTATACTAGTATGTAGGGTAAAGTTACTCGTTGCCCACTGGCCACGGCCACTGACCACGGCCACGGTCACTGTATTTTCGTGGGGTAGCGAACTAATGAAGGTGAACATCTCCAAAGTGCACTCATGATGGGGGAACCCACATGAGGCTGAGACCGCAGTGCTCGAGGAGGTTTGCGCTTCTCGCTCTGCCGTCTTGGCCGGGATTGCACAGAACTGCGGCACCAACGGGGGGGGGCCCACACAAACAATGTCCCCCCCAGCTCGCAACTGCATGCTGAGGGACAACCTTCGCACAGACACACGCACTGTCGCACACACTCACCACACACCCTTCCACACCCAATCCCTCCCCTTCCCTCCCACACCCACATTCAATCCATCGACACAAGCGCGAACTTACTCGCTTCCACCAATCCGATCAATCCGTCAACTGACACATCCACACATCCACACATCCACTCATCCACCATACTCTCCCCTTCCACAGCACTCTCCATGCAGATAATAAAAGCCCCATCCTCCCAGCTTCTAGATGTCTCCTTCATCACACTACTTCACCATCCTCCTCCGACAACATCGAGTATCTCAAGCAAGCGAGCCTTCCATAGCCACTTCTTGATTTCTCCTCTACTTTCATCATCCTCTCCTCATTCCTAATTTTTATTATACTCTTTTATTTCCGACTTTGAGAGTCAGAATCATCAATTCACAGTTTTCAATCCTTTGATCGGAAACTATATAACTTTTTTCCTCCTTTCCCAGCAAGCAGCCTTTGATAGCCTGCCGATAATTCGCTACTACCCCCACTTTGAACTTTTTCTTCGGCTTTGTCATCTATACAAACTTAATCCCTACAATTGTTTCGACGAACAAACACTTTACAATAATGTCTCAATCACCAGCTGGAACCACCTTCAAGCTCCGAACTCCCGCTCACATCAAGTCGTGCCATCTCGTCGGCTCTTGGGATAACTATGGGAAGCGATACAACATGGCCGCCGATACCGCGGCGGGTGCAGGATGGTGGAAATTGACTCTCAAGTTCTCCACCTCTGGAGCGGCAAGGTTTTGGTACTACGTATGCAGCCATATTTCATCGTGTCATATCATTAACCTTCTCATTTTTTTTCTTTTTCTTTTTCATTTCAAACAAATTCTCTTTCCCTGCTTTCAGCTTCGGAAAATGAGTTCACTTGCAGCTGGCTCGACTTCTCTTTCCTATTCTCTCTTTTCTTTTTCTTTTTCTTTTTTCCTTGGAGTATAACTTATCGATCTCTCTTCTCTACCTTGATTAGATGAATAAATCCCGCTAACAGGCTTTACAGTATGTCCTTGACGGATACTTTGAGTCCCACGATCCCAACAAGCCCACATGCAAGGAACCCACTCGCGGAATCACCCTCAATATCCTTGACTGCGGTGTAGCTTCCTCCCCCACTCCCTCAAGTGCTAGCTCCCGGTCTTCGTCTAGCTCCCACAGCTCTCGCTTCCCGTCTCCCTCCTCGTCCGTCTCCCCTGTCTCTGCATCTTCAGGCAAGAGCCATCGCTCTCGACCAACAATCTCGGACCCTGTCCTCCAAGGCTCGAGTGCACTTCCTCCTAGCTCGCACTCACACCGCCGTCGCAACTCTCCTCCTCCAGCACGTCCAGCTTCTCACATCGTTCAACCAGTTCCTCGCAACCCTCTCACCCAACACAAGTTGACCCTCGACACTTCTTGCCGACCAATCTCGACGATTACCACCGCAGCCACAACTGCTGGCGACTCTCCTGTTTCGGCATCTTCATCCCGCTCTGCATCATCCCTGGGATCATTCTGTTCTTCGTGTTCATCCGGTTCCACAGTATTTTCCGAGGACTCACCAACCACACCTCTCTGCCGCTGCGGTGGATTCGAGTCCGGATGCGAGAGTGAGGGCGAGAGCTGTTGCTCTGAGGAGAGCTACGAGGACGAACATGAGGAATACCGGCGCGTTAGAGTTTCGAGGAGAGCTAGCTACCACCCGACCAAGGCTGGCCACGGCGGGCAATTGGCCTACGAGCTCGAGCGCAGACTCAGAATGTAAAGGGCGTCTACATTCAACAATTTCCTACTTTATCTTTTCCTTTTGGGTCTTTTTATAAAAGTCGTTTCAACAGGAGTTTTTGGGGCGGTTGGGAAAAAGGCTAGAGGCGTTATTTCTTTGAGGAGTTTATCTTACACCACTTTTACTCGTACACTTTAATCTTCTGCCCTGGCAGGCGGGAAGCGACGATAGAATCGGCTGCGAAGTGCAAGGGAATGGTTCGGGCGTTCGCGACTGGAACCAAAGAGGGGGGTTTCTTTTTTTTTTCTCTTCATTGGAGCTGGAAACTAATATCTACTAATATCTTGACGATATGGAGAAAGAGAGAAACGGCCGCCTTTTTTGTGGAATATTCCTTTGTTTCCTTTGTTTGAGGCCAGATTTTACATTTACCGCATTTGTTTTCCGTCTGCCCATATTTTATTCACGTTTTACAATTTTTGTATCATTTCATGTTTTATGGTGTCTTGTTTTAAGCAGGAGTTGGGGGGGGGGGGGTTTGATCCGTTTGATACATTACTATCATTAATTTTATGTCTATAAAGATCAAGATTAAGATGAATGGAACGAAAAAGAATGAATAAAAATAATAAAAATCAATTAAAAATAAAAACAAGCTACTTATTCCGCGCGATAACTTGGAGTGATGACATTGACTTTGAATACCCTGGCGTAGAAAGTCTAGAGAACCGCAACAATTGGTGTAACAATCCTGTTTCAAATTTAGACGCGAACACTGGTCTTGGGACGCGCTCATTCCTTGCAGTAGTCCACGATGCTTGTACGAGTACTCGTAGTCTACTAGTAATAGGGTACTTGTATTGCGATTTCGAGTATCATACCATACGGCACATCACCTCATTTATAATACCATCACTTCTTCCTATCGCAACCGCTGGCGGATCCCGTATCCAAATTTGTCTACTCGACCCATCGCTAACCCTAGAAGCCTGATTCGCGAGCGTGAACGGATGAGGAACGCGGCTTGCAGGTTTGCGCATGTGTGTGGCAAAGATACCGTACGAGTATGGTTGGAAATGGTGTCTTTTAGCAACGGATTATTATTAACCCATCTCAGTCCGACCAATTGCAATGATAGGGTGTGGGTAACTTGAGTGGGAGGGGAATAAAAGTTTTGGAGGGATGAATTGAGTATTTACTGTGCTCGAGCACATCACGCCATGGAAAATACTTGGTTCTCAACATCTACGATACCTACTCGAGCGAGCATACCATAGCATCCTATCCACCAGCCAGCTCGCCCATCATCCTCCATCTCCAAGAGTCTACTAGTATCATACAGTAATCCAGCCAGCCTCGCCTTTTCCAAGCATAGTTCTAAACAGCAATACTCGAGTACCACCCCGTTACCCCGACAACAACGAACCACAAGTAGTTACCGGCACCTTATGATACCGGTACTGTACCGTGCCATCCGGTAAATTAAATCATAAGCAAACCAGGCCAGGGTTAGGGTTACCCGCCACCTTATGGAAAGTATGATATTAGTATTAGTATTAGTATTAGTATTAGTTATTAGCCGCCACACCGGCATACGCATTAAGGTTATTTTTGGAGGGGGGGTTTGTCAAAAAAAACTGGATAAATAAATAAATACCGTAATACAGTATGGTATGTAAATTTTTTTTTCTGTACTACTACTGTATTTGGGTCTATTTTTGTAATTGTGGTGGGTGGTGGTGGTGGTGGTGGTGGTGAGGAAAATGGGCTGCTTTGGGGAATATGAAATTTTGGTGTGGTCTCGGAGGGTGGCGGATGGGAAATTCTCTGCTCGTGATGGGGCGTTTTTCACTTTTTGAGGGGTTTGGTGGTGGTGAGATTTGCTATTTGTATGATTGTTTGAATGTTTTGGATGCGTGGGTGGGATTTGGTTGGAGTTGGGTGTTATGTATGGTATTGGAGGGGGGGGGGGGTGGATGGAATAAA
>Ga0307507_10008983_pt1 | contig 13533 bp, 7 predicted proteins | sample 7_EM_MG_FD_207223 | JGI IMG/M metagenome (GOLD analysis project Ga0307507, IMG submission 207223) | Populus trichocarpa ectomycorrhiza microbial communities from riparian zone in the Pacific Northwest, United States - 7_EM | ecosystem: Host-associated > Plants > Roots > Unclassified | place...
TAGATTAACTCCAATTATATTCTAAGATTCACTATAAGGAGAGAACTATCTATGGTAGGGACTAAGGTCCTTTAAATACACAACCGTACTCCTAAGAAATCCTCTCTTGTACGTAAGGTATGTGTTATACATATTATACGTAGGCGTACACTGTGTATACTTCGTACACTGCGTATAACATTATATGACTCGCTTACTATTCCTTATTATATAGTTCCACCAGATCCATCCTAGACTGTACCTGTATTAACTAACTAGCTTCCTATAACTCTTCCCTAAGTAGTCGCAATATTATACTTAAAGCGTCTGTAATACTATCTCCCTCCTTTTTATCTTTGTTCTTGAAGATTCCTAACATCTCCAAGTCGTCCACTAGAGGTGTAATGTCTGTTTAATTAGTCTGGTTAATATCTGTGCTTATTATACCTAAAGCTTCTTCTTCCTTGTAAGTGCAATGTTATGCTCGTACTGTGGCTGCCATACTATTACTTAGTGAGATAATGTCGTCTCCGTATTCTCGTTGTGCAAAAGCAGGGTTAGTGTGTATTGCGATGGCAAGTCCCTTATCTTAACAACCCTTATTTTACTCGGAGTGCACTAAAGCAAACGTTTAATTGTTCTGTGATGTTCGCTCTATTTCTAACGCTAAATGTGCGCGTCCTATAACTCTTAACAGTCTTTAAGTTCCCTAAGTAACTTGTTATAGGGTCTCGTGTTTAATCTACCGCTATAAAGCTTAATAGTAAGCTCTTAAGCACCTTAGATAAGCTCTGTTGTTCGTAGGAAGCAGAGCAAGAGGCTATAGCTGCTTAATAGCGTGCCCTTAAAGCCCGTCTATTGGCCTCTACCCGTCTTCTTTATCTTAAGAAAGTGCGTAAGAAGGTCTGTTCTAAGAAGTAGAAACTTGTTTAACAAGGTCTTAACAAGTTAGGTAATAAAAGGACTAGCTCTCCTTCTATAAGGGAAACAACTCCAAGTAGCTCAGCAATTGCTCCTCTTAGGTCCCCCTTAGGTGACTTATTTTTTGGCGATTCTTCCTTATCCATATTGCCTAACCTGCTTTCTTTTAATACTCCTATACCTTTCCTATAGCGTTCCTTAGGTTGCTTAGTCGTTCCTAGGTAGTCTTACTATAGCCTATCCACTTTACTTTATACTATGTTTTATTATCTACATCCTTATAACTAATAATCTTTAAAACTTGCCATTTATCTTCCTTTTGTCCTCTATATATATCTGCCTTATAGACTAGTGGCTTAACATTCCTGTATACTGGCTCTAGCATTGCGATATATTATATAGAGTAGATCTTTATTTTGGCTAGTAGGTTTAACTTATACGTAACCAATAAAATTCTTTACTTAACTTTAAAAGGTCCTAGTCTGATATAGTCTAACTTCTTACTTAGTCGTCAACTCTTAAAATTTTTATATAGTAGCTATACTTTATCTCCCTCCTTAAGATCTGGTCCCTTAGATCTCTTAGTATTATAGTACCTTTTTACTCGTTCTTGTACTAGTTTAGCTGTTTCTTTAAGGTCTACATAAAGATTTATTAATATCTCCATTCTTTACTTAGCTATGCTACTCGTCTTTTTTACTTAACGTAGCGATAACGATGTTCTTGGCTTATATCCGTAATTCGCCTTAAATGGTAATGTCCCCATTCCTTCTTATGGTGTTGCGTTGTATGCAAACTATATAATTAGTAATAACAATACCTAATTATTCTATGCGTGATTAATATAATGCCTTAGATACTGTTCTAGTGTCTAGTTTAGTCTTTCCATTTATCCATCCGTCTGCGGATAATACGCTGTAGATATTACTGCGCGAACTCCTTATTTTGCCAGAAATACTTCCTAAAATGCTACTATAAATCTTGAATCTCTGTCTAATATAATCTTGTTTAGTACTCTATATCTTGCAAATACTTCTTTTATATAAATTCTAGTAATATCTTCTACTAATATTTCTTTAATGCATGCTATAAAGTATCCCTACTTTGTTAGCTTATCTACTATTACTAAAATTGCGTTATAATCTTGTCCTATAATAGGATCTCTTAACTTTGGTAACTTAATAATAAAGTCCTATAATATAACTTCCTATAGTCTTTCTGGTACTTTAATAGGTTATAGCCCTCTATATAGCTTATACCTCGTCGGTTTGTTCCTTTAGCAATCTAGATATTCCCTTATAACTTATCTTACTAGTCCCCAGATTCCTTAAATAATATACTCTTTTTAAAGTCTTAACACTAAGCCTATAGCTCCGTTGTGTCCTTGTGTTATTCCCTTATAGAATTCCTTTACAAATTCTTCTGTAATAGACTTAGGCATATATGTTGCTTCTCTATTTTTATATTACTCTAAGTCTAGATCCTCTACCTATACTTCTTAGATTTTCTATATCTAATTACTCTCTGGTAACTTATAGATCTAACTTTCCTTAGTTGCTATAATCTTTGGATAATTATACCTAATTAATTTATCTTAATTCTTTTACAATAAAGCTCCTAATAGCTTTTTATTATTTTATAGTTTAGCCTTTCTACTTAGCGCGTCTGCTCGTGCATTGTCTATACCCTTAGTATACTGAATTTTAAAATGGTATTTTGTAAGTATTTCCGCCCATCTAACCTGTCTTTAGTTGAGTTTCTTTGTTATTAGGAATCCTATAAGGTTCTTATAGTCCGTCTTAACTATAAATGGTTTTTCTGTGCCTTATAAGAATGCTCTCTATTTTTTAAGTGCTGTAACTATACCTAACAACTCCTTGTTGTAGATGTTATAGTTTAACTCTGGTAGTGTTATCTTTTAACTATAGTATGCTACTAGGTGCCATCCGTCCTAATATTTCTGTATAAAGTATGCCCCTAGTGTAAAGTCTAATGTATTTGTTTTTATAACCGTCTCTAGACCTGGTTAATAGATCTTAAGAACTGGCTCCTAGGTAAATAACCCTTTAACTCTTTTAAATAGTTTTTATTACTTCTTCCCCCATGCCTATAGTTCTTTTTTCTTTATTAACCGCGTAAGTAGCTTAATGTTTTTTAACTATTGCGCTATGAACCTTCTATAGTAATTGTAAAACCCTAGGAACAATTTTAACTGCGTAATATTCTCTAGTTCCTACCAATTTACTATAGCCTTAATCTTTTTTGGATCTATGCTAAGTTGGCCTAGTTTAATAATAAATCTAACAAAATCGGTCTTCCTAGTAAAGAACTTGTATTTCTTAATTGCTACTAGTATCTGTTCTTCTTGTAGTCTCTTTAAGACCTATTTAATGTATTCTCTGTGTTCTTCCTTACTCTCTAAGTAGATGATAATGTTATTAAGGTATACTATAATAACTTCATCTAGGTGTTCTCCTAACACACTATTAATTCGCTTCTGGAACGTTGCTAGTGTATTTATAAGTCCAAATTGCATAACTAATGGCTTATATAGTCCTTCCTTTGACCTAAAGGCTGCCTTCTATTTGTTGCCTTCCTTAATTCTAATCTAATGGTATACCTACCTCAGATCTATCTTCGTAAAGATCTTTGCGTTGCCTATCCTGTCTTAGATTTCGCTAATTAAGGGTAAAGGATACCTATCCTTCCTAGTAATGCTGTTTAACTATCTATAGTCTATATACATTCTAAGTTTTCCGTTTTTCTTTAGGATAAATAACACTAGATATTCTACTGATGACTATAACGGTCTAATATATCCCTTATATAAGTTCTCCTAGATAAACTCCTTAAGCGCTACTAACTCTATTTTAGTAAGCTTATAAATTAGAAAGAACTTTAGACTTATTCCCTCTTCTAATTCTATCTTATGGTCCTATGCTGTATACTCTAACAGCTTTTTACTTTCTAGTAACCATAACTTTTTACCATACTTATGGTATCTCTTTGGTATATAACTTAAGCCTCGCTTAGTCTCTTTGTATATCGCTCTAACTTAGTACTATACCATTTTGGTTTATTGTCGCACTTTACGCTATTAAGTATCCTTAATATTGACCTGACCTATAACCCAATTAATCTTTGGATTGTACTCCTATAACTAAGGTATTCCTAGTATCGCCTCATCCTGTCCTAATAGTAGGATATTAAAAGACATTCTAACTAGTCTCCTCTTAATAGTTATCTAAATAGGTCCTGTTTTAAGATTAATAATGCCTTCTCTATAGGCTATCTAATCTCCTAAAATTGTTATAAGTGGATATAGGTATTCTTTTTGTCTATATAGTAACCCTATCCTTTCCACTGCCTTTGGTAATATATGGTTTCTAGTTACTTTACTATCTACTAACGCTTTAAACTGCTAATCTTGCCATTTAACTTATAAATTTAGGTATTATCCTTAAATTCCTTTAAGGGTCTAAGGCTTTAACACTAGTTCCCTCTAGTTCTATATACCTCCCCTTTTCCTAACTGTTGGCTGCTAGATCTTGCCTATACTTAGTCTAACTTAGGCTAATACTTAGTTTATTTCTTTTCCTCTATATACCATGGATAAGTGTTCTCTGGGTACTCCTACTACTATTATCCGTCTAGGTATTCTTCCGTAAGGAATCTTCCTGGTTAAAGTGTTAAGTCCCCTTAACCTTATACTTCTACTAGGTGCTATTTATGTATATACTTAGTATTCCTAAACCGCTTTTCCTTTGGTGCCTAATATATCCTTACTAGGTACTTCTAGTTCTTGTCTTTAGGTGCCCTATGCATATTATACATATTATCCACATAAGCTATCCACAATAGTGTATAATACGCTGCATGTTTTAGGTTAACTCTTAGTTTATCTTTATCCTTAAGTTTAAACCTATACCTAGTTAACCTAACCACTAGTATCTCTACTACGGGTACTAAGACTTGCCGCTCACTTCTCTAGTCCCTAGATCCTTCCTCTAGGTTCCTTAACATTATAATTAATGCTTCTTTAATATGACTTATGTGTTTTTCTATAATAGGTTGGTCTTAGATAACTTTTTTATCTAGCTATATATAAAAGTCTTCCTATTTGTTACTATGTTATTACCTATACCACTTTCTATATAACTGGTTTAGTGTATATAGTCTATCTGTTAGAAAGTACCTTATTATCACTGTATTGTAATATCCTTTAGTATGCCTTTCTTTAAACCTGGTTGGGATATCTAGATCCTCTTCTTATCCCAGTTTATCTAACCATTTTGCCCTAGGTATCCCTGCACTTGGCCTATTAGTAACTCTTTATGTGGGTGCTCTATCCCTTATATAACCTGGCATAGCTAACCTCTTATCTAGCTTTTGCTCTTGCTATGCGATAATTCTTGTCCTAAACTTATCTATAGTTTCTTATTTTCTGCGTCTTACAGCTAGATCTTTATAGTCGTCTTGCTTTTTAATCTTGGTATTAACTGTTTAATCTTTAGGCTAAATACTACGTTTATTTAGGATTGCTAACGTTCTTATTTGTTCCCTAAACTTATAGTTCTTAAACTTGCGTCCTATACTTATTCGTTTGTTACTAAACTGAGTTACTACCCTTTTCTATTAGTTTTTGTCCGTTGTGGGTCCTTAGGTATATCTTATCTTATCTTAAAAATCTTAAGCTTCTCTTATCTCTTCTTAAGAATCTTAAGCCTGTGGCCTTTTACCTTTATTAAGTAATAAGCTAGCACTAGTAGTTATCTACTTGCTTAGTTTCTTCTAAATATTACTCCTATTGTCTTATAAAGCAATAGAAATTATATCTAATGGTGTTATAATATCCGTTACTGAACCCTATTCTATAATGGTTTTAGTTTCTACTTCTGTTTTAACTTCTCTAAGGTCTACATGCTTCTAGTAAGCTGCCTTTATTACCTTATTGTTGGCAAATACTTTGCGTTTATTAAATTTATCGTCTTTAATGTCCGATCTATAAGCTGGTTTGTTGGTTCCTCTAAACTTAGATAATAATGGCTCTTATAGCTAATAGCTTACGCTATACTTAGCGTCCTTATGAATTTGGTATGCGTTGTTGTAATAATACGCAAAACTGTTAATTAAACACTCTTTTATTCCTTATAGTGCACCATTGTTCCTCTGTATATATATACCGTCTGCTAGCCTAGTTCCCTTTACCGCGTAGTTACTCTAACCACCTCTATAGTCTCTAGCGAAATAACCTTATTTTCTGTAATTTATATAAGCCCTATCTTTAAACCATTTTTCTTGCTATAGAGTCCGCCTAAACGTCTTCTGCTGCTAAGATCCCTAGTTTAGCCTCTACTTCTAAGTCCTTTAATTACTTAATCCTTAACCTCTAGGTTTCCATAGTTTCTTTTCCTACCTTTAGGTTTCTTTGGTACCACTTAGGTCTATTAGCTCTGCGCTATTCTATAGTTTTTAACTCTATGTCTATTATTGCGTACTCTGCGCCTTATATAACTATGGAACTCTGTCTTGCCCTCTCTTAGCTTATTCCCTTTAATAGATCCTATTATTAATCTTTATTAACTAATCTATTAACTCTCTTAGAGTATCCGCATCTTCTATTAGGATAATTGCGTCCTGGACTTTAGCCTTAAGTCCCTATTTATACTATGCTATAAGCACCCTATTATTCCACTTAACCTACATGGCTAGTATTTAAAACTATATTATATACTTAATTGCTGAAGTGCGTTGTACTAAGTTCTAAAGCTTTTGTTCCACTGTGGTTATAGCCTCTAGGTCTCTAAATATCTATATTAGTTACTCTGCGAACCCATTCTAACTAGTAAATATATACCGTACGTCCTAGTTAGTAGTTGTTATGCCATTAGCCTGTATTTCCGTGAAATATGGTTTAAACTATTTAAGTGCCCTCCCTGTTAGGAACAATCCTGCATAGGCTACTTAATCTAATAATGTTACTAACTTTGCTCCTTCCTATATAACCTTAAAGTACATCTGCGTAAGAAATCCCTTAAGCTTTAACTTCTCTCCTAAGAATCGTTTGATTAAAGGTAGTTTAATTTTCGCTACTCTAATTCTATTAATGCGTTTTTTAAGTATCCTATTATTGTCTTATAAGTAATTAACCATTTTCTATAACTAACCTTGCGTAACTACTTAAGAATCCCTATTATCTATACTGGTATCACCTGGCCCTAAGGTTGTGGCTACTATCGACGTTGTTATAACTAGTGCTTTGGGTGGCATGTTGTTCGATCTTGTTTAATACTATAACCTTAGTAGTGAATGTGTAACGGAACCTTGTAGTAGGAACTACGGTGGGTCCTATTATTAGGCTAGGTATGTAGGTAAGAACAAATTAACAATATAATAATAACTAGTAGAGTAGTTGCCCAATAGATTAACTCCAATTATATTCTAAGATTCACTATAAGGAGAGAACTATCTACGGTAGGAACTAAGGTCCTTTAAATACACAACCGTACTCCTAAGAAATCCTCTCTTGTACGTGAGGTACGTGTTATACGTGTTATACGCGGGCGTATACTACATACACTTCGTACACTGCGTATAACATTATGTGACTCGCTTACCATTTCTCGTCACATGGTTCCACCGGATCCATCCTGGACCGTACCTATATCAACCAACTAGCTTCCTGCGACTCTTCCCCAAGTAGTCGCAACATCGTACTTAAAGCGTCCGTAACAGCGATTGCAATATATACTAACTTCTTCTCTATATAATAGGAATATTAAGGCATAATTTTACCCAGCGAAAGAATTGTTAAAATTATATAAGCATAACGCTTAGATATAGAGGATTTAATAAGAGAAATTAAGAATAGTAAAGGTCACTAAATTAAAGACGGGAATACTATACCTCTGGTAGACGGCTTAGAGATATAGAATATCTTTAAGGACGAAGATAAAGAGGAGGAAGATAGTGTTACGGACCTTATATTAGCAATAGTACGACTATTTAGAAAAGATATAGATAAGCTAGTAGTATTAGTGCGGGAGGCGTTAGAGCATGGGATAAGGGTAGCTAAGTTATATAACAGATTACGTTACTATTTTAGTATATAGGATTTATAGGATTTATAAGGAACGTTATACACTAAATATACTTCGCGTACTTTACATACTTAGTATTTCTTAGGCGTAGTATTATTGTAATAGAACTAGCTCAGTTACAGTAGAAATGTCTTAGTGAAACACTTAATAGATAAATTCCGAAGCTTTAACCAAATTTTACTAAACTCTGCTAGTTTAATCGGCTTCTACTAAGTTCTGCCAGATCAATTAAATTCTACTAAAGTCTGTCAAAGACCGCGTATATATATATGTACGCATTAACCACTAAGACCTCTAACTATTTGATTATATAATTCTCTTATTATTCCTTTCTCTTCTTTACGCAACGTCTTATTCTCTATAAGAGCTATATACCCTTAGATTTAGATAGAATTTATATTATTTCTTTAAATCTTCCCTAAAGTCTCTTCGCGCCCTTATACTACATTACGTTAAAACAATTACTATTAAAATAGCAAACAAATCCAAATCCCTTTTAATAACTATAAGTATTATATCCCTAGTTAGGGAACAGTTAACTATAATATAATAGTCCTTTACGGATGCCTTAGCTTAGCAGCGAGCTGCACTAAAAGCCCAGTATTAGTAATTAATAGAAGCACTCCGCGAAAAACTCTATAACGCTAAGGCATACACATTAGAGACCCTAATAGCAATACCTATAAATAAGATTAAAATAATTATATCTAAACCTAACCCGTTAAATATAAACACTAAACTAATAATAGTAGCTTAACCTATACACGTAATAAACCTAGTACTTATTATAAAATTTAAAAAGCTCTCTAATCCTCCAATATTTAATAGAAATTAAAATAATTTACGTCCCTTTATGTTGGAATTACAAGGTTATAAGGTTACAGCGGAGGTGTCTTGAGGGTCTATTTGATGATAGAGATGACGCAGACGATAAATATTGATTGATTCGTAATACAGTAGATACAGTTAATGTCTATCTAGATTAACATACAGAGCTCACTCTCGCGACGTGTCCAGAGCTTAGTCAGCATCTCTCGCTTAATTCTAACACTCCCCTATACTAACGACGCTCTCCTTGTCTGTCCTAAATAGGCAATTATAAAGCTATTCCCAAATACCTTGCAAGTGCCATTTGGCCTACGTACAGAGGGAAAACCTATAGTAGGCAAAAAACCTCCGTAACTTGCTCCATCTCCGTCCATTACTGTCTCCGTTAGTTACCGATTCCTAGCGTTACACAGTGCTTCGTAAATTGGTTGATTGGTAGCTATTTTATAAGCATATCTCCCGGCTGATCTTTGCCTAGTATATATACCACTTTAAGTTAACCTCGCTGAACCATGTCGTTTTGTACGAAGAGGTATTAAGTCTTAATATGCTTGGCTTTCTAGTGGTGTTTTATATTGTATAAAAGGTTAACCGTACCCTTATTATTACAGTAGAGCGTAGGGATAAAAGGGTTGTTATTATCTCTCTCTTCTAGATCTCTTATTAGCTTCTTAAGCTATACTGCTAACCTTACTCCTTCTAATGCCGCTATAATCTCTGCTTCTATTAAGCTTAATACCGTTAACTTCTGCCTTTAAGCCATCCAGATTACTACTCCCCTATAGCGTATAACTGCTATGCCTTAGAATAATATCCAATCGTGTTCTGTTCCCCACATAGCATTAGTAAAGATATTATAACCAGTAGGTAACGTAAGCTTGCATAGAGGAAGGTAGACTGCTTAACTTAAGTAGGTAATTCCTGCTTTAAGAGTGCTGTTTAGATATCTTAGTAGCTGCTTGCTTAAGTAGTAATATGATACTCCTAGTGCTGCTATAAACCTAGCTAACTAACTAACAGCGTAGCTGGTATCAGGACGTGTGCAGTTTAAGAGGTAGATTATAGAGCTAATAATCTGCCTAGGGGTGTATAGAAACGTACTAGTTTTAGTGTGTTTGAAACGTTTCAGCTATACGGGTTCATATAAAACTAAACCTTGTTTAGTTTAAGATGTTTCAAACCGTTTTATACGTTTAAGGGTTTCCTAGAAGAAAGGGGGCTCTAGTGTATACAAATATCCCAAAAGGAACGCCGAGGCGCTAGTGGTAAGCGAGCCAATAGTAGGGTATGGCAGAATATGACAGAATTTAGTAGGGGACGTCACATTAACCTTCTATCTTAATACCTTTCTACCTCTACATGGCTTCTCAAGACGATACCTCTATAGTTTCGGACTTTACGGAGGATACACGAGACGAAGACGATAGCTCCTGCCTAGCATCCCAAGCTAGCACTACTGACAGCGACGAAATCCTCCGCTGAAATAAGCCAAAGGCAAACGAGGAGCTATAGTCTTATACTCGTAAAGCAAAGGGTTCTAAGGAGGTAAGGAACAAGCATTACCAGCAGATATACTATTGTAAGTATTGTACTAGCTATAAGGGCTCTCCGAATACTAAAAGATTCCATATACACCTTCTTAAATCCTATGGCACATGTGTTAGTTCTACGCCTCTAGGTCTAACAAAGAGAGCTTTTAACAATATAATTGCGGACGTCTTTGGCGAGCAAATAACTTTACAAGAGAAGCGGAACCTAATTAAAAAAAAGACCCTCCAAGTAGCTATTAAAGTACCCGAATTTAAGGAAGCCTACGCACAACTTATTACCGTCCGAAACCTTCCTTGCTTACTACTTGATTGGCCTGAATTTTGGGCTGTTATTCCATCAGTTAACTACAGGGCTAAAGAGACTCTTAAATTCGCGCGATAAGACGTCCTAAAGCTTATCAAATTAACCTACATCCTCCACCGCGAAGAGCTTATTAAAAAGCTTAAGAACTCCCTCTCCCTAGTACACTTCTCAATTAATATGTGGACATCGCTAGCAAAGACAGGGTTCCAGGCAATTGTGGTACATTAGGTAGATACAGAGACTCGCTATACAGAGACTGCCTTATTGTCGCTCAAAGAATTCAAGGGAGCTCACGGTGGTAAGGAGCAGGCAGAGGTCTCTCTTTAGGTTATAAGAGAGGCTGGTCTGCAAGATAAACTAGGCTTTTTTACGTTAGATAATTATGGCTTAAACGACCTTATGCTACGCCATATTATAGAGGAGATTGAGAACTTTGACCCAGTCCTTTGTTAAGTACGTTGCTTTGGCTATAATCTTAATCGTGTCGCCCAAGCCTTTCTTTTCAGATCTACAGCAAAACAAGGAGAGGGACAGAAGGATAAAGATAAGGCAATTAAAAGGGCTATTTAGGACATTGCTTAACTCTAAGATAAGCTTCAATATTAAGAATCACGAAGTAAAGAAGATATTACTAAGGAGTTTCGTAAGTATGGAAGCCTTGGTAAACTCCATAACTATAATATCTTCTCTTGCTCTTCTCCCTATTGATTTCAAGCCTTCCTTGCGGTAGTTGGCCGAGCAATTCCTATGGATAATAACACGCGGTGGAACTCCTGGTTAGATAAGGTTACTGTCGCTTTACAGAAGCGTAAGGAATTTATGTCCTGGACGGAAGATCACTGGCAGGAGCTTAGTAATAATGCTTTTACAAGAGACGATTAGCAAGAGCTTAAAGATATTAAAGAAGTCCTTCAGCCTCTTAAGACCTGTATAAAGAATACAGAAGGGTATACTGCTACGCTTTATATGACCTTTAATAATGTAGAATTCCTTATCCGCCACTTTACCCAAATGCAGGAGAAATTTAGGGGTAACGCTTAAATGACTGTAAGGTTAATGGCAGCTTAGTATAAGTTTAACAAGTACTATAAGCTTAGTAATAATACACCCGTTTACGCAGCAGCAGCTCTTCTTTACCCTTAACTACGCAAGGCCTACCTTAAAAAGGTATGGTCAACAAAGGAGTAGTAGAAGTAGATTAAGCCTACTATTACTAAGGTCCGAAACCTATGGAAGGACTGTTTTAAGCCAGAGAGCGTATAATTAGTAGATCTTGACTTAATTAAAGATCCAGCCGCACGCTTTCTTGCTGAGATGACTATTTCAATGGTAACTGTTGATGAATTTAATGACTTTATTAAGGTATATATCTAACAATTGCTAATTACTCTAACTAACATTTACAGGGTGCACAAATCCCTATCGGCAAGCAATTACCTCTTAACTGGTAGCTGGAACCTATACGGAAATTAATTTACCCTAACCTTACCCAAATGGCTATTACGATCTTTAGTATACCCCCAATGTCAGCTAGCCTAGAACGAGTATTCTTAGGAGCTAAACATACAATTGCACTAGAGAGAGTAAGGCTTGGAGCGAAGATATTGGAGATAGTAGAGTCATTAAAGAGCTGGGTCCGAATTACAAAGGCAACAGGTAGGGCACCATTAAGTGGCGTATTTGCAAATAGTCACTTTATGGATAAGGCTTTGAAGGTATTAGGAGGGGAAGGCGATAGTGATGAGTTAATTGTCATGGTTTAAACCTATTGCCCTGGAAACCAGCCTTGTATATAGACCTGAAACGTATTGAAACATTTAATATAAAACTGATACAAGGGGCTATTAAACCGAAACTGCGTTTTAGTTTCAGTTTCAGGTGTTTCTATACAACACTGAATCTGCCGGTATACGGTCGCATTGTCGTACTTAAGGGGACTTTTGATATCCGCTTTTAGAACAGTACCAGCTGGTATTAGTAGCTTAGCCGGATTACAGCTATCTATTTTTAGCTGTTTGAGTAGCTTCTTAGTGTACATTGTCTAATGTAGCTTAAGGGTTTAGTTTGTACGGTCTTAATTAATTTGGAAGCCTATAAATACTTCTATAGGACCTAGGTCTTTGTATCTCCATTCTCTTAAGATTCTTATCTTTGTGCTATTAAGGTATCGGCGCTTTTCTGTGATCAGCATATCGTCAATAAATAGCAAGATATATACTTCATTTCCTATAAAGAGATTGGGGTTAGTATTAGCTGCTTTTAAACCTATACTTTTAAAGAACTTCTTAACTATCTAAAACCATTCTCTTGGTGCCTACTTTAGGCTATAAAGTAACTTATTTAGCTTTAAGTAGACGTCTTTTACGCCCTTAAGCTCAGGTTTAAAGTCTCTTAATAGGTTAGAAATCTGCATATAAATCTATTCTTATAACGGCGGGTTCAAGAATGCAGTTTTAACATTAATATGGTTAAGCTTAAGGTCCTTAGCTACTACCTTTGCCATTAGGAACCTAAAGGTGTCGTATTATATAACAGACGCAAATGTCTTAAAATAATTAATATTGGGGGTCTACTTGTCTCCCTAAATGTATAGTCTTGCCTTCTTGCGAATTACTTCTCCCTTAGTATTATACTTGTGCTTTAGAACTAGCTTGCTTGGGAGTAATAACCTTCCTTCTAGTACTCTCCCCCTTATAATAGTATAGGTGTGCATCCTCTTAAGTGAGAGGAATTCTTTAAAGATAGCTTTTATCTAGCTAGGAGCGTCCTCCCTTAAGGCCTAATCTAACTTAATAGCGTTAAAAGGTGCTATAGGTGCTCCTATAGAGGTAGTATTCTTAGCTTCTAGGTA
>Ga0307507_10008984_pt1 | contig 13530 bp, 17 predicted proteins | sample 7_EM_MG_FD_207223 | JGI IMG/M metagenome (GOLD analysis project Ga0307507, IMG submission 207223) | Populus trichocarpa ectomycorrhiza microbial communities from riparian zone in the Pacific Northwest, United States - 7_EM | ecosystem: Host-associated > Plants > Roots > Unclassified | place...
AGGGGAACGGTAAAGTTGGATCGATCTGCAGTAGTAAAAGTATAAATTCTTTTTTTTCCCCTTTCAACGCCAGGAACCAGCTCATTACCGACCTATATGGTATACTTATCCTCCAAAAAAAAAAAAAAAACTTAACACAAAATGCCGATTACTCCTTAAAAAGAGTAGAGTATGTTTTATGCCTGATTTATGTAAGGTCACTCGTATAGTAGTACGAAGTTTTTTTTTACTTCTCACTCTCTCACTCCGGGGAGGCCGGAAGTGGCTTTTTGATTTGCATACATATAAGTATATTATCATACCATCGATTAAGCCATATTATTTATAGTAACCGGTCTCCTATCTTAGATACAGTCTTCACATAGCTATTAACAATCGCCTTAAAAGCCCTTGCGCTACCTTACACCGCTTGTCCTCTATCGAAACAACACCCTATATAAAATCTATCTATGATACAGGAGAGAGGAGGGGAAAGGAAGAAAAAACTATACAAGAAAAACAAAAGACACGCACAGGCAGAGGCAAAAATTTACAGTGAGAGAAAAATTAAATAACAAGATACAAACTACAAGCTATAAACTAGAACTCCTCATAACAAAACTCTTTCCCCCACAAACCAAAGTCTATAGAACTTGTAAATAGAAACTCATAAATCCTCACCCAATCACGAAACCAAAGCGCCAAAAAGGGCAGAAAGGTGTGGCATATACGTGCATTCCGATCCCATGGAATATTTTTGATCTACAGAGTGTGATTCCCGAAGATAGATGAGTTAGTAACGGAAATCGAAGGAGAGGGGCAGCTTCTTCCACAAGGCGGCGTCTCTAAGGCCTTAAATCGTGTTAGGGACTACCATTTTTCGGGATTGTAGCAGGACTACCACTTTATTTTGAGAATTCTTAGTAGCAAGTGAGATAGGTGTTTGGCCGCTATTATCTGGCTTGTCGGGATTGACCTCTTCCCATTCGAGCAGTAGTTTCACCACCCCCTGAGACCTATCCTCAGCGGCATACGAGAGGGGTGTCCGGCCGCCATCATCTGACTTGTCGGGATTGACCTCTTCCTGTTCGAGTAACAGTTTCACCACTCTCTCGTGATATGGCGTGTCGGGATAACCCCCCCCAATCTGGATCTCCGTTCCCGCCCTTCCTCATCCTGACTCCCAGCGGCATACGAGAGCGGTGTTCGGCCGCCACTATCTGGCTTGTCGGGATTGACCTCTTCCCGTTCGAGTAGCAGTTTAACCGTTCCCTCACGCCTATTTCCAGCTGCATACGAGAGCGGTGTTCGGCCATCATTATCTGGCTTGTCGGGATTGACCTCTTCCCATTCGAGCAGTAGTTTCACCACCCCCTGAGACCTATCCTCAGCGGCATACGAGAGCGGTGTTCGGCCGCCGTTATCTGTCATATCGGGATTGACCTCTTCCCGTTCGAGTAGTAGTTTCACTACCCCCTCAGATCCACCCTGTGCGGCATGCAAGAGCGGTACTCGGCCGTTATTATCTGCCATGTCGGGATTGGCCTCTTCCTGTTCGAGTAGCACTTTCACCACCCCCTCATATCCAGCCTCGGAGGCATACGAGAGCAGTACTCGGCTGTCATTCTCAAGCTTATCAAGGCTAACTTCCTCCCGTCCGAGCAATATCTTCACCACTCTCTCATGTCCATCCACAGCGGCAAACAAGAGCGGTGTCCAGCCACCACTATCTGGTTTGTCGGGATTGACCTCTTCCCGTTCGAGTAGCAGTTTCACCACTCTTTCATGGCCGAGGGCAGCGGCATACGAGAGCGGTGTCCGCCTGCCACCATCTGGTTTGTCAGGATCGACCTCTTCCCGTTCGAGTAGTGGTTTCACCACCCCCTCAGATCCACCCTCAGCGGCATACGAGAGCGGTGCCCGGCCGCCCTTACTAATGACATCCAGCAGTAATTGGTCGCTCTCATCCGGCCTGTCGGGATTAACCTCCTCCCGTTCGAGTAACAATTTCACCACCCCCTCATATCCACCCTTAGCAGCATACGAGAGCGGTGTCCGCCCGCCACGACTTAGTTTGTCAGGGTTGACCTCTTTCCGTTCGAGCAGTAGTTTCACCACTCCCTCATGCCCACCCTCAGCGGCATACGAGAGCGGTGTCCGCCCGCCCTTACTAGTGGTATACGGGGGCTGTGATCAGTCGCTGCTCTCATCCGGCTTGTCGGGATTGACCTCTTCCCGTTCGAGTAACATTTTCACCACCCCCTCCTATCCACCCCCAGCGGTATACGAGAGCGGTGTCCGCCTGTCACCATCTGGTTTGTCGGGGTTGACCTCTTCCCGTTCGAGTAATAGTTTCACCACCCCCTCATATTCACTCCAAGCGGGATACGAGAGCGATGTCTGGCCGCTAAAATCCGGTCTATCGAGATTGACCTCTTCCCGTTCGAGTAGCAGCTTCACCACTCTTTCATGGCCGAGGGCAGCGGCATACAAGAGCGGTGTCCAGCCACCACTATCTGGTTTGTCGGGATTGACCTCTTCCCGTTCGAGTAGCAGTTTCACCACTTCTTCCTGCCCTTTATGAGCAGCCCATGCAAGTGGTGTAACACCCAACAAACCTCCTTCGTTGATATCATAACATTCCATCTTTATCAAAGCAGCTACAACTTCAACAATTCCAAAGAACGATGCACAATGTAGTCCGCTGAACAGAGAGCAAGTATCATAACGCCCACTATGCAAACTCGCTGCTTGGTTCAAAAGTAAATTGGTAGATTCCTGGTGGTAATTTTCTTTTAACAGCTCTAGCGCAAGTGAGCTCGCGGAGTCTGAGAGCTCCCTTTTCCCATGAACCCCCCAGTATATTGAACAATATTCTAGAAAGAGTGCGCCAGAGGCACCAGGAGCAGGAGCGGCAGAAAGAGCCTTGACCTGTCGGGAATTCAGATAGGTCAAACAGGTTTCCACCATTGCCGAGTGGGGTCTGCTGAATATATCGGGATAAGCAGAAAGATACCCCTGAAGAGTAAAGTGAATCAATCGAACAGTTGATGCCTCCTTATCCACAGTAATAAGCCCTTGACAACAGCTAACCAATGTCGATATCGAAGGGGGGTTACTAGCATTGAAATCCGTCGAGCCTAGCTTGACTGCAAGAGCGTGGCAGAGCTCATCCGCTTGTAACTGTCGTTCCGCATGACTGATCCATATCAACGCTGCCATCCCGAGTCTTGATTTATCCCCAGCTTGTGCCTTTATCCGTTCGATCGTCGCTCCATAAATATCTCCCAACTCTGACCCATCTGTCATCTTGCTAAGTTTTTTCTGTCTCCCATAGACTGTCGATTCATGCAATATTGCATCGACACTCAAGGAAACCAGTAGGAACCTAGATGCAGATCTATTAGTGGATAGTGCGGGACGGTTTTCCGAGTAGCATGGCCATACGTACATTTCCGACATTATCTCGAGAATCTTCGACAGAATGTCTGCCTCTAGACTCTCGTCCATCGCCTCGGGGGTTTTGTTTTTCCTCCAGTTTAACACGAAGGTATCCAATGATATCATCTTTTCTAGGCCCTACGGGCACACATATGACTCGTCCGGCAAGACGCTTTTCGACCTCAGCCCGAATATAAGACCTTCCAATGATGAATATCCGTGTGCGCGGGGACTCCTCGAGGATTTGTTTCAGCGAATCAAGGAGCTTGACTCGATGCACCACCGCACATTCGTCCAGGGCGGCTATGTACACAAATGTGCGGAGTGAGGACGTGACGATCTGTAGCATCTTCACGATGTCAGGAAGCAGCGGTCCTCGTCCACCAATGACCATCCACTGCCCCCGAAAGGCCTTTAATATCTTATCTGGAATCCTTTCTAGTCCGTCAACGATCTACTTCAGCAAGGAGCCCAGCATACTGGTCACCAGCTGCTCCTTTCGTGCCGCGAAGTCAAAGTAAAAGCATGTAACGGGTGTTTTTTGCTCCTTAGCCTGATCGCACAACTTGTCCACTACCAGGGAACTGGCATCGCAACTCGTTAGTGCTGGTACTCTTTCTTATCTCCCCCAAGAATAATTATTGTTACCTAATAAATGTCTTGCCGACCCCCGGAGCTCCATAGCAAAACAAGACTGCCTTATCACCTTCACCTTCTCCACAATATTCCTGCAAGCTTCTAAATTTCTCAGTTTTCATAAGCCATTCCCCCACACTGTCAACGCGGCGCTCTCGGATGTCTCGATGTCGTAGCTTGGGCTCCAGGGATGACAACCATGTCAGGAGTTGGGACTGATCATCGGTAATGGTATAGCTGTTCCAAACATTATTAAAAGAGTTCGTATTATTAGAGAAGTTAGTGCTATTATCACTGGTATGTTGAGACATTCTCTAGTCTTTGCTGCCCGTACTGCTGTAGAAGAAGAATTATTGAGCATGGTCGGTTGGCGATATTCCAGGCACATATCGAAAAGCAGGGCTGAAGAAAAGTGGGGAGTTCCTAGGAAGCGGGCGCCAAACCCGTGTTGCACAAGGGTAGGGAACACCAAGGGACAGGGATATATTTGATTAGTCAGCCTCAAATCGCTCCTCAATAACTTCTTGCTGTTCCTCCTCCACGATCGAGAAACAACACGGTTTATATCTTTTCCTCGAGTACAATCCTGCTTCACCTGTTTATTTTGCACTTCTTCGCCCCCACAGGTCCTCTAATGACACCGACTCAGCTCGCTAGGATATTGATCAGGAATGAGCATGAAGTTTTAAATGTTCATCCTGACAAGTTTGTCGAATTGGAACCGTACATTCGATCCAGAGCGTATGTATTCACAACATTTTTCACAATTATTAATTAACAAACTCCGTGTAGCTATACGTACCGCCCCGCCACTCACCAGCTTAAAATCAAAATGGGAAGCCAGATTCACGCCTCCGTAACCGACTGGGCGTCGAATCTTAAGCTCGAATGGGAAAAGATTGGTGCCTTCGACGCAAGACACCTGTGTCTTGTCCCAGAAGGACGCCTGACTAGCTCCGTCGGCAGGTACCAGGGAATGTAAGTTGTCATCTGTTTTTGCTTTCATAAATCGCTATACTGATACTACTATAGCACCAAAGTACCCGATTGCGCCTTTATCCCACACGGTCGCTCTTGGCCGAGCATTGTTTTTGAGATAGGTTACACAGAGACATACGAAGACCTAAAAGCGGACGTGAAGCTCCTATTAGAAGGGAGTGGCGGAAAAATAACGAAGGCAGTACTAATCAAGCTCCAACCCCTCCTCGATGGTGAACGTCAAATAAACGATGGACGTTTGGAAGTCTGGAAATTGGTAGATGGCAAGGCGACGAAAGAGGGTGGCCGAAGGGTAACTACAATCATCCAATTCTTGATTTTACTTTCTCTTAATACTAAATATACAGACATTATACCCAATTCCTAAGACTCATGCGGATCAAGTATTGTTTTTTTCTCTTGAAGAAGTCTTCCGCAACCAGTTCGGCAACCTCATCAATGATGGGTGGGGAAAACAGACTACACTACCTCTGCGGTTGGATGATCTAAGAGTCTCCATAGAGGAGGGGACAAGGCGTCACCTCGTTCAAAAGGGTATTATAGCCGATGACGACGATTCAGAATGACGGTCAACCATTTACGGGTTCGTTCTCTCGGTTCCGATTGGTGTCTATTCGACTTGATTTCTTTTCTCTTTCTTTCCCTGCATTCGGGGCTTGGTTTCGTGGGATTGTACATTTCGTGGTAGGTCAAAAGCTTAGCAAGTTAGCGCACTTCGTTTCGATGTTGTCGAGTTAATGCCTTGGGGTGGATGGGTGGGGTCCGGACTTGTATTATTAGTGGTGTGCGATGGTATTATATACCGGTATTAAACATGTCTCCCTGGTCATCGATGGGGTATTTTGTGCGTTCTCTCATGGATTTGCGATGTTGAGGCTCGCTCTGCGATAGCTATCCTCTCTATCTGGGTTATTCCGATGTCGCTAAGTCATGGGAGTGCGGAGGTGATATCCGGGAGCCATGAAGTTACTTGATTTTGATTGATTAGAGAACGTCAAAGTACTTGGGTATAGTGCCATATGGTGAGGTTTTATGAATGCTTGCTTTCTGTTTTTGTAGTTTGCTAGTAAACGGTATGATGGTACAAAGTGTGCTGAAGACGCATGATAAAAGGCTAGTCTACCCTGTGGAAAAGCGACATACATAGTACATACAAACGTACAAACTTGAAAAGAAAAACATATGAAATTAGGAAAGGAAAAGGAGTGGAAAGGGGGAAAAATGTATCAGGGGTGGCTACGACCTTTCAGAGGATCGCCTGATTACTGCCACCCTGCCTTGGACGCCGGGAGATCTAGAAGAGAATGTCACAGAGGACGTCCTTTCCCCCCTTTTTCAAGAGCTCCGTCATCGCCTGGAGGCTTTTCCTAGTCTCCAAGAATGCGCATTCAGCCTTCGCTGCTGCTATCTTGGCTTCTTCCGCTGCACATTCCGCGTCTCTGCTTTTGCTCACAGCATCAACCATAATGCTGCTTATTTGAAGCAAGCGTTCCCTTCTCGGACTCTGAGCTTCTTCACTGGCAGAGTTGATCAGGTCCATGCAAATGGCGATGGGGTTGGATTCCTTGGATGGGCTCTCGTCAAGGTTGGGAATATAACCCGAGGTGTAGTATTTGCCTCCAAGTGCATTGAACCCAGATGAACCATCTGGAGTGCTTGGCAACTGTATAGAAAGGCGGTTGATAAGGTTCTCGACATCGTTGTGCGAGAACTCGGCTTTTTTCTCGTGGCGACTGAGTGGCTGTAGAGCAAGGGTCGCGGTGGTTGAGCCAACGATGAGACTAGAAGCTACCTTTGACAATTTATCCTTATCCTTCTTAGCTCCACGAGAAAATAGCCCATCGGGGGACATCTTAGGAGATCGATGAAGCCATCCAGCGAGATTCCCAAGAGATCTAGATTTGACCTTCTCTTTATTAACCGGAGTAGTACCTTGGTGTGATCCGGAAGGGTCGTAATTTTCCTTTCTAGCTACGGCGCTCGAAATGGGTACTGAAACGAGAGAGCGGCGTCCAAACCAACTGCGTCCAGGAGAGGGCAAGGTTCTAGGATTTCTGTTTGAACCAATCGCGCTTATATCCGCGAGTGCCTGAGTTTTAGTTGGAGTCAACTTTTTTCCAGGAAAATTTTCAGTGGGTGGGACTCGGGAGAGGGTTTGATTCCCATCATTTCTCCTTAGCGAGCTTTCAACTAGGTGGTTTTGGGAAACTTTTCTAGGTACACGAGTCTCCGGGCTCTTAATCGGGATGGTGTTGCCGGGTTGAGAGTTGGTGGATACCGAAGTCTCCTGTTCTATGATAGCTCTAGGATCACCCGTGTCCTTAACCGTATTACCTTTATAGTGATCTAAACTCGCCAGCCATTCACCGCTCGGGGGACCACTTCTGTTGTGGGCGCGCTCATTTGTTGACTTCAGTTTATTTCTGGTTTTGGGATTTTGAATGACATCGTGCGAACTCCCTGTACCATTAGTGTCTAGACCAGAGGGGTTCGGGTTGGCGCCCCCCGTGAGTGCAGTGTTAAGGTTCACCGCCTGGGAAGTGAAGGACGATCTCGTTTTGGTGCCAGAGCCACGGCGAAGGAAATTTTTGGTTGAAGGCAGGTTCTCATTTTGGGTCGCAGCCTTGGGGTTCTCCGGCAGTTTGGTAGGAACAGTTTTTGAGGGGACGATCGTGTTGTTTCTACTGTAGCGAGGCCTGGTTGCTTTCTGGGTTGCGCTAGATCTGGAAGTGCTAGTCGATGTAGTAGTGCTTGTCGATTTTGTAGTCTTGTTTGACTCGGTGCTAGCTGTTCTCTGATGAGCTTTAGAAGGCGCTTTCCCGTGGCTGGGGCTAGAATAACTGGTGTTGACTGTAGCTGTATTTGCACGCTCATTGGGTGGTGCCACCCCAATGGATGGGATGAGAGGCTGACTGGTATTTGGTTTGTATTCTCCGTTCTCTTGGGGGGTGGTCGGTCCCGGGAGAGGATTTGAGTTCCCGATATCTTCTACTTCAAGAACGCATGACTTATCATGGGCCTCGTCCAGGTGCTCCCCTGCGCTATATAGAGAGTTCTGCCCTCCGGCTGGATCAGTTGTCTCAGTCACGGCCTTGAGGGGTGATAAAAGTGGCGCATCTTCCTCCCCGCATTCCGGTACCGTGGTAATAGAATTTCCGGAGAAAACTCTGCCGGGAGGACGGATCTTACACTGAGGATCGCCGGATCTAAGGGATATGCCGAATTCCATTGTATTTTTGGAAACATCAACTAGCTTCGGCAACCCTTTGGAGAATCCCGCTGTTGTGAGGATTTCATATTCCGCCTGCGCCATGGTCGCTATATTTTCGCTGCTATTAGATGCGGCACTGAGAAGTGTTGATGAAGAATCATCTCTTAAAAGGGGCGTGTCCTCATAGATAGAAATGACTGAATTGAACCGTTTCTTGGGAGAGGATAGAAGACTTGACGAAATGCTAGCTCTTGTTCCCCGCTTGTCAATGATATATCCCGGTGCGTGTTTCCTTCGGTGGGCTGGCGGCGATGCGGGAGGCTTGTTGGGGAGGAGTTTTGTGGTTGGTGCGACATCAGGAGAACGGGGGTGTGTTGGAACTAAGGGCGCCACCGTTTTGGGTTTTGCACCAAGTTCAGGCTTAGCGTTTCCAAGCATCTTTTCAACGGGTAGCTTCCTGTTATTTTCGTCTTTTGCGAGGAGACTTCGATCAATGACCCCGGGCGTGGGGATAGCGCTTGTGCCCCTCAAACTGGTAAACCGTCCAGGATCTACAGTTTTCTCTTTGGAAGGTACTTCGTTCTTCAGGGTAGGATATGTCTTTTTAGCCAATAATTTGGATATATTTGAAGTAGTACCATCGCCACCTGAGGAGGCACGGAGTGTCTTCATTAGGCCAGGTTTAGGCTGTGGAGATTCTATTTTTGCTCCCTTGGCTCTTGGGGCAAAAGAGCTTGTTTCCTTTCCCTTTAAGGTTTTCGAAATTAGCTTCTTTGCCGTGATCGGCGCCGGAGGAGTGAGTGGAAGTTCCTTGTCTTTTCCAAATGTGGCGGTGGATCTAGGGATACCGCTGCGTGTACTGGTCGTACAGATACTCGAGGGAGAAGAAAATACAGTCGTCTGGCTAAGCGGACTCGAAAGAGTCACTTCGGGAGTCCAACCAGGGGCGGATGGTTCTAATGGGGTAGTAGCACCCACCTTGGCATCACCGACTCCACCTATTAAGGAATGCCGAGGCAATGGCGCAAGGTATTCTTCAAGTGCGCCACCATAGACCTGAGAATCTCTCCATCGATCTTCTGCCAAGCGGTTTTCCTTCACAGTGCTCAGAATTGGAGAAAAACTCTCTAGACGAAGCGCCCCAGGTGACTCGTTTGGTGACAAAGAGAATGGCTGGTTCGCAATATCGATGGAAGGTGATGATGGTGTTGGAGGAGTTGTTGGGTTGGCTAGAGAGTCTGTTTTGTTGGCCGGCGGGGGGGTCAAAGATCCAGACAGGGTTTTCGACGTTAGAGGCCCATTGGGGATTTCCCGGCCGGTGGCTATGGTAACACTTGTAGTAGGTGATGTAGGCTCTGACATTTCGTGTTCTGTTTTGTTTGCCATTTGAATGTTTTCGGCCTGGAGGCGATTGGAGTTTTCAAGGTTAGTGGTGGTGGCGAGAGTCGTGACAGAAAAACTAGGCCCTGATTTGATGGTTTCCTCTGAATCGGACTCGTGCTCATCAAGAAAAAGGACACTCTTGCTATGGCAGAATGTCTGCAAAAACATGGCATATTTAGTAAGAGGTCTAGGCATCAGTATAAGAACTTACCTGCTCGTTAACCACCGGCTTGCCTCCGTTTGTTTTGATGAGTGGCTCTGGGCCGGTATTGGGTTTAATTGAAAGAGATGCAATACTGCGGTCAAGTTTCTCGGTAATTCTAACAACATCTAGGTATTCTTCAGATGCTTCCCGATTGCGTAGATATTCAACAGTGGTATCGATCGCCTCTGAGAACCCAGATTGGCTATGCTTCCGCCTCTGGGTTGCCGCACTGGCCTCTTGCCAGTAATATTTCTCCTGAAAACTCTGAGGGGAGAGTGGTAATTAGTATAGAAAATAAGAGGTGGAAGTAAGTATTGGGGTAGGAAGTATGTATAGGAGTGATCAGGATGGCAAACGTTTAAACTATCTATTGCAGCTGAATTGGCGCATAGTCCTCTCAGATGTGCAAAGGCTTTAATTATCCTAATATCGCGGGGCAAATGCGGTAACCTGGACTTTAAGCCATGTTCAAGATCTATGAAAAGATCGCACCACTCGGCCTCGGTCAGAGAAACGGTGATCTATTCACCTGGTCAGTCTGGCGAATTGGCTCGAGAGAAAAACACGAGAAAACTTACTATTGTATCATCCCCCTGATATTTTTTTCTTGTGTTCTGGGACCCGCCTTCATCCGAGGGATGAGGTAGATCGTTTAGTGACATGGCGTATTTGCCGAGCAACTGGTATGCGGTTGTTGGAACAAGCGCTGATGTTGTCTGGAAAGCTCGGTTGGTGAGGTATGATAGATGGACGGGTGGTGGAGTAGACTGGTGAATATGAAGACGAAAGACATGTTTATTTTGGGGTTACGTCTTGTTGGGGGATATGGGGGTGGTGTTTTACCCTTCTTGCCACTTATTACTGCCCTGCTTGCGTAGCATGTTAGGTTGAAGGGTATACAGTTTTATTTTTTAATACCTTCATCTGTTAGTCATCCAGCCAGGCCGGCTTAATGAATTTTCCGTTCTTACTAGCGATAGTTGAACATATAGCTAACAATGGCGGGCAATATTTGCAAACGGTATTGAGAAACAAATGGAAGAAAGTAGCAATTGAGATATTCTAATGGAGTTTGTTCAATAGGCGGGGCTCAAGGCAATGGTTTCTTCCCTATATAGAGTTTTAGAGTTGGGTCGATAGCGTAGCTTTTTTGGATATTAGTATGAGGAGTGATTGGAGCTGTTGCACTGTATAGAGACTGGCGAGTGAAGAATCATCGCACTCGGCACAAGCACCGAGATGAGGGGAAGTTGGATGCCAAAGAAGTAGGCCATGATATTGCATTAATCGCGTTAGATAAAGTGTAGCTGAATTCAATGCGAAACTAGTATTCAGTTCCACCTATGTGGAAATACCTACTACTCAATGACCCGAACAACGTCCGGAGCAGCGTCAGCCTTCCTCATTTCATATGCTTCCTTTCTTTCCATACTCCCGTCAGGACCTGGGTCCTCTCCATAACTTGGTTGATCGCTGGGGGTCAACTCCACTACGATCGTAGGTGCCCGACACCGTCCTTTGATTTGTGCAGTGGTAGGGGAATCATCTGTTGTCCCCTCGCTAGTGACTGTTGTTGTAGGGACACTAAGTGAGCTTCCGCTTCCTGGGTTATTTACTGACTGTTCCTTTTCCGCCTTCTCCTGTTCTCTAACGGCCCTTAAGAGGTCCGGGTAGTATTTTGCCCCCACATCCGGATGTGACTGTGTTTTAGGCGGAAATGTCAACCCTGCGATTTTTTTTTCTTTCGGAATGTGGGAGGTAAGGGATGAGTGAGACCTTGACCCGATTTATCAAAATTGCTTCTCCCAGGCACCCGAAACGACCCTTCTTAAATGTCATTTCTATTTCGTCCTTCCGGCCTCCTTCCTTTCGCATCATTTCCTGTTTTAAAGCCTTAACTTCTTCCGGAACGTCTATACTTTCAAAAGTGGCGTCAAACGACACCCCTTGGAAGAAGGGTATCGAGAATCTCGGTCCTGAGCCGGTAGGCGGGGATATAACGCGATGAGTGGTTGATAAGCAAATGCCGTCGGTCATGGCTTCGAGGCCTTGCCCTATTGCGACAACTTTAAAATGGGTCAACATTATGGCAGACGGTGTAACGGGAGAGGCGACATTACCAAATGTTCCCTTGATAGGAACACAATCTACCCAATCTCCTCTATAGTTCTGAGCCTGAAGACCTTTGTGATCTGTTGCCTGAAGAAGATAGGAGGTAAGGAGAGAATCTATTTTGATCCGGCATTAATGTTTCTCTTCATTATTGTTGTCAGTTGAATGTTGTGTGTAAAATAGCTTCGAACCTTTGTGCGGCCCAACTATAGAGAGAGCATTAGTCCCGGATGCTTTGCTAGCATGATGAGCGTAAACATAGGCAGATTCCCTCACCTCCCTGGCTCCCTGTTGCTTGCTCGCCCAGCTCCCCCAAGTCAGGGTATTTGATGACCTTCATCCTATCCTGCCTCATTGTTCCAGAAGCACTTTCTTCCGATGAATCAAAATATTTTTCAAAGGAGTCGGCTGGCAATCCAATAGCCTCGGCAACAAGGCCGGCAAATTTTGTTGAAAGTTCAGTCATTTGATTCATATATTCAGTAAAGGTTTTTCGAAAACCGGGCAAGAGTTCCTCCTTTGGCCAATGATTTGGACCGCGGAGCATGCGGTATCCAGGCTCGGAGGGGGAGGGGGCGGGGAGCTCAGTTGCAAGATCAATCTGCTCACGCCAGTCCGTGGCATGTTTAGTACTACGAAGTTTTCTGGGTCAGCAGTTGATATGTCTTGAAATGTATTACCCTAAGGAAGCTTTGTGTTTTCTCTCAGGATTAGCACCACGTGAGCTCGGAAAAACACACATTTCGTTTCCAAGGCGACTATAACCTAAAAAGCATGGAGCTGCATTCCCGAGATCAGGTCAGCATTCCCATCCTATGACGTGGGATGGTTCTTATTTCCCCACACAGACTAAGAGCCGCTCGTCGTGGCCGCCAAGCTCTCGCGAAATAGCCGAAGACGAGACGAAAAGCAAACAAAATAACCTCACTCACAATTCGTCATGTCAACTCTCATCTTCTCACTCTCAGGCAAGTCAAAGAAAGCTTTTCCGAGCCTGATGACCTCTTCCACGAGGTCTTCATCGATCCCAGTATTTTTGATGTAGAGAAATCCAACCTCGAGCAAAATTCGTCTTAATTCATCTAAGAAGGCTGGTTTGGTACTTTCATCTCTCGAGAAGGAAAAATCCAAGACTGGTATAGCCGTAAAGGACGACATTCTGTCTGAGGTTTTGCTGCTACCAGCCGCCTGACCAGTGAGATGTAACAATAGTGATTGATTCTGGGAAGAAAGGGGGGGGGAATGGAGGTTGGAAAGCTTCACGAATTATGGTGGTGGTGGTGCTGGAGTATGGGGGAATTATTTTTTTTACGACACCGGTATTTTTATTTTATTTTTCTCACCTTCCCCTCACTTGGCTCAAGATGGAGAAAAGAAGCGCGGCCCTGCTGACTTTTCACTCTGTTTCTTGTTTGCTCGGCTATTGGGCCGGAGCACCGCAGAGGTTTTTGTCGATCCCATTCCTATCATAGCTAAAGTTTTTTATGGGCACTCAAAGTCTGTAGGCGCCCCCGTCTAGTAAAATGAGAAGGCCAATGAGTTATAAGTGGGATTTTTGTACTTG
>Ga0307507_10008985_pt1 | contig 13528 bp, 12 predicted proteins | sample 7_EM_MG_FD_207223 | JGI IMG/M metagenome (GOLD analysis project Ga0307507, IMG submission 207223) | Populus trichocarpa ectomycorrhiza microbial communities from riparian zone in the Pacific Northwest, United States - 7_EM | ecosystem: Host-associated > Plants > Roots > Unclassified | place...
ACCAGTACCTCGACCAGCGACTACGGCCCTTTATAGACTACTATTAGGACAACTGGTTGGAATTACTGCCTATAATAGACTACGCGCAGCTTACACTCCCCTATAATAGTATAGGGATGTCCCCATTTAAACTGCTCTACGGGTATACACCACGAACGTCCTTTAATTGGGATAGGCCTACGGAACCCACTACGGCCCGCGAACGCCTCAGCTACAAAGAGGCCCAGGCATTTGCCGAGAGAATGCATAGAGCCTAGGAGACTGCTTAAACAATTATAAGAAAGGCGCAAGAAAAAAAGAAGTCCGATATAAACCAATATTGTCGCGAGGAAGACTTCTAAGTAGGAGATAAGGTATGGGTGTTAACAAAGAACTAGAAAACCCAAAGGCTAAGCCACAAGTTAGACCACCAAATGGCTGGCCTATATAAGACTCTTCAAAAGGTAGGATACTCTTTTAAGGTTAAGCTACTAGAGTTAATAAGGATCTACCCCATCTTCTCTCTAAACTGGCTACGAAAGGCTGCGGATGATCCACTACTTGGATAGTATAACGACCCCCTACCACCAATCCAGATTGCTAAGGACGAAGAATGGGAAGTTAAAGAAATCCTAGCAGTAAAAAAGGTCCGTAATGTCTTAAAATACCGTGCAAGCTAGGTAGGCCATAACGACAACCTAAAGTAGTACCCCGCATCTAATTTTAAGTACTCCCCCTATAAGCTACGGGACTTCTACCTAGCCTACTCTAACCTCCCTAGACCACTATGTAAATTAGACAACTAGATTAAATACTAGGAAAAAGGGTTAGATAATTACAACAATTTAGACAATAATAGGGAGCTTAGACAACGCCTAAGGGCAGGCTTTTTTAGGAGGGGGGGGTAATATGACGGTGCTAGAGCGCGTTACCTGCCAAGTTCTGCCATGCTACTGCCATATTCTGCCAACCTACAATTGGCTCGCTTACCGCTAGCGCCTTGGCGGCTGCCCCTTTATATATATTTACTATGGTCCTTGCGACCCCCTTCTTTTCTTCTCCTTAGCTTAGTATCTTTATTAGATAGTAATCCACAAGCTTCGGTTTAGGGGCATTTGTACAAGCCGTCACAAAAATACGCAGTAGAACTTATAGTATAATCTTAGTAGCTCTTAAATTAAAAGACGTAATTATAAAATATTAAAAGTAGTATATTAAGGAGTTTAATAAGGAAGATATATTTAATACTACTAATTAAAGAGCTTTTTAAAACATCAGAGACTTTCTATAGCCATTTTAAAGAGGTATAAAGAAGATAGGAAGTAATAGAGCTACTTTTAATAAGATATTTTATATAAGATATTTTATAATAAAATACTTTAAATTAGCTTTATATAAGTATGTAACTAACTTAAAGCTTTGTAATTATATTTAAACCAGCTAGTACACTGTTACGGCACTACTACAGACCCTAGTCAGGGGCTCGTCTCGGGGCTTGGCGCCATGTATAGCCATTAATGAACGTTAGAGGGTGGGGGGAGGGGGTAGAGGTTTATAGGGAGAAGCCGGCTATATCGATTTAGTAATACACTATGCTATGACCGGTGGTATTACCTATATCTAAGATATCGCAATTATTCGTTGATATCGCGATATTTTGATCGGCTTATGAATTGAGTATAATATTTGGCCTATTTATTCAGTCATTCATCATCGACAACCCTAATATTAGTCTTTGAGAATAATAGCTATTTACCTTTTCAGGATTTATCATTGTAATGCTTCTCTTAGTTATAATTTAAGTAACTTTACTGATTACACTATTAAAAATTACATACTGAGGGCTCTAGTTACAAACTCTGGGGGAAATCAGCAAAACTTAGTTGCTGCTCAATTACCTCAGCAACCATCTCATCTATCAATCTAAAATGCTTCAGCCCTAGAATTTGTTCCGCCCTAGTCGTATCTATCACTCCTCCCTTCATCTCCCAGCCTTCAATCTTAGACCCCACTCGAGGGTACTTCTCTTTAACAAAATCACCGACTTTATTCCAATCAAAAGGCTGCACAGAAAGCATGAATTTTCCGACCCCACTGCTCCAACTATCCGGATCCATATCGGGATCCGATTCCGTGGCTACTTTTAGAGCTCTCAAGTGAGCTTCGGTAACATCAACGATATGAACACCGCGGTTGCCATGGGTTGGGTTGGGCATTTGCAGGGCTTTCCATAGCCACCCGTTGGTGCTATCAGGGGACAGCTCCGCAAAGGAAGACTGTAGCAAATTATGCCCGTAAATGAATGAGGGATGGATCGTTATGACTGTAAAATGTGGTTTCTTCGTTTGTACGAATTCAGTGGTCGCTTTGTCGGCTAGGATCTTGGAGCCGGCATATGCTTGCCCGCTGTGAGCGAAGGGGAAGTCCGGGGACAAATGGACGTTCGCGGCATTTGATTCTAATAAACTTTAGCGACTAAAAACGTGTAGCATGTTCAGCGCAGAATTGATGAAAGTCTGCTAAGGATCTACCGTGACAAACGAACCTTTATCCGGAACACCTTCAGGGAAGCCATCGATAGGTTTGAGGGCTGCAAATGAAGAAGTAATGACCACTCTATTGATACTGGGAACTTTTGTGGCAGCCTCGAGAATATTAGTAGTGCCGAGAATAGCAGGCTCTATGTAGTCTTTCTTCCAATTTGTACCCTATCTAATGTTAATAAGACAGGCGGCTACAGTATCATGGAGGTAGAACTAACGCTGGATGGCAAAGGTGAAGCGACATGGAAGATGTAGTCAACGCCGTCTAAAAAGCCATCATATGCGCCATCTTTAGTCATATCTGACACTATCACAAATTCGGCCTTGTCGCCATATTGGGGGCCAAAATGTGCCTTAAGTTGTTTGGCTTGGGCATCTCTACGGACGCTGCCTCGAACGCGGTAGCCCGCTTTGAGAGATTCGTTGACTAACTGAGCGCCGACGAAACCAGCTGCGCCGGTGAGCTGTGGGGTCGATTAGCCTCAAATAAGAGTCCTGGACCTTGCTAAGTGTACATACGAAAACAAGTTCTCCAGTCATTGCCAGCTGCCTTTTCCTTGAAACGATAAGAGCAGGAGTATTTTGATGAATTGTTGTGGTTAGACTGAACAAGGCTTAGAGAGGATATGTGACCGTTGTCTGAGATGCTCAGGTTGGAATTTCAAAGTCTAAATGCCAAACGCTGGGAGTAAACCAATTATATAGGCAATGGATTGGTAAGAAAACATCATGTTTATGTGCAACTTGGTTTTGTTTTATTGCCACAATCAGTAATTATTCATCCGAGGACTAAGAGCCTCGGAATGTGCTGTCAGTCTCCTTTCTAAGCAGCTCGCAGCCGCTTTGCATGCCTTGGACATAGGTTTCTCCAAGGGATAGCTAGCTTGCATGATTACTACGCCTTGGGAATTTATTGGTAGCAAATAGGGCATGATCGACTTCCGAGGCTTATAAGGCGTGGTTCAGTAATCGGGAGTTGGATGAAATCTTGGTGGGGCATTATCTCATGTGTCTGTGACGCTTTTCCCAACCAAAATTTAGCGAAATACACCTTTTTATACCACCTATAGTTTAATAACTATAACATTATTAGAATTTTTTTTAATAATGATATTGACGTTCGATTAGCATTTGGACAGCGTTCGTTCAGATATATTATTTACAATAATTTCACCCCTATATTTTATTTAATAATAATAAAAGTATAAAAGTATTATATAATATAACTAAGTTTATAAAGACATTTCTTTATTTTATTTTATTTTTTATAAATTAAGTTAAAGTTATATCAACTTAAATTTTATTATTTAGTTTTTTTTAATAATCTATTATTTTTATAGTTTTTATAGGAGGGTAAATTCCGATTTTGTATAGGAGTTCTAGCGGCCCGAGCTTATTATAGTTAGAATATAGCTTATAAAAAGGACAATAATTAAAAATTAAAACATTTAGCTACTATTAAAGCCGTAATAAAAGCTCTTAGACCCCTCGTGGAAGATTTCGTTGGTTAACAAGTTCGCCCGTGCACATAAGCGATCCAACAACCTCCTCGGAGGTGTGACTCTTAGCCGGTCTGGCCAATTCAGCCCTACGACACTCCAAGCCCATGGCCAAGGAGTACAAGCACCAAGCGCAACGTACCTAGCAGCGATCCTCCTTCATCACGACTTCGTTGATTATGCTACCTGCTTCCTAACCTATGGGATAAGACTGGCCTCTTTTCACTGCCGGATCAGTGATACACCAACGAGGCATGGCGGATGGAGAACGGAGGCAATTGTGGAACGCTGCAGCAGCGACGACGACGCAGCCCTACCATGTGCGTATCCATCATCCCGTGAGTAGTAGGGTATCATGCTGATATGTTTATTCTACTCAGCATTGCGTTCCGTTTACTCTCCCTTCTTTGGGAGTGATTAGACTCGATAAGGACTTCACAGTAACCCTCACATCCAACGCGGTCTTTACTCCGGAATGCACCACGTCCTTCACGTCCGAGGCCACCGGTGGCTATGGCCCTCAAAGCATTACGGATATGCGTGATCCCTTTCACGCCTCGATAACGCCGCAGGTATACGCGACTGCTGCCGCGACTGTGATTTCGTGGATGTTGGTTATAATGCTACTCATCACCCCTCGTACATTCTTTGTCGGCGGAACAGGAGGACGTTCGGGACTTTTAGGAAGACGTGGCATGATAAGTGGAGCAACAGGTGGTGGATCGGTCATTGGTGTTGGGACAAGACCGTGGCTTCAAAAGGTTGCTGCTTTGACTGTGGCAATCTCCTTGACCTTGGCAACCGCCGACACCTTCAAAATCGCCGAGAAACAATATGAGGCTGGATATACCGATGCACTGGCTCTCCGGGATGAGGTGGTCGGAGGGTTGGAAATCAAAATATCTAGGGTCATCTCTGACATATTTCTCTGGCTTGCCCAAGTGCAGACCCTAATAAGGCTCTTTCCTCGCCATAAGGAGAAAGTCATTATCAAGTGGACCGGATTTGCTCTGATCATGCTGGATATTGCATTCAGTTGCCTGAACAGTTTTATGGGGAATGGCGCTGGTCGACCTCGTCGCTTTGTGGACGCAATTCCGGCCCTCAGCTACCTCTTTCAACTCGCTCTAAGTATGCTTTATGCTGCTTGGGTCATATACTATTCGATAACGAAGCGAAGATATGCCTTTTACCATTCGATGATGTGGAATATCTCTATAGTCGCTCTATTGTCTCTCGTTGCAATACTTACACCGGTTGTATTTTTCATTACGGATATCTCTAATTATACAGTCGCTGGATGGGGCGATTACTTTCGATGGGTCGGTGCCGCAGCCGCTAGTGTCATTGTTTGGGAATGGGTTGAGCGTATTGAAGCGCTTGAAAGAGAAGAAAGAAAAGATGGAATCTTAGGGAGAGAGATTTTTGACGGAGATGAGATGCTTGACGCTACACCGTCTGAAGAGGTCAATTGGCCTCAAAACTACCGGGATCGCTTTGAAAATGGTCGGAGAGGTGGTGGCGGTGGGGGAGGAGGAGGGGGAGGAGGAGGGGGAGGAGGAGCCTATAGTTCAGGATTGAACGAACATGGACTGAGAAGTGTGGCCCAACGCTCGGCTCGGGCAAGGCCACAGCAAAATATTGCGGACCAAGCTGTCAACTCCTTTGGCAGGACAGATTCCCAAAGCATGGTTCAGAGAAGATCAGACTTCGGTCAGCATCCTAACTCAGCTTCAACAGCTTACGTTCCGATCCCTACACCCCCACTCCCTATTGCATCTCCAATCAGTAGGACGGACACAACGAGCGCTGCCAGCACCGTATATGCGGTCCGCTATCATCCAATTAGCGAATCGCCTCCTATAGTGAGAAGCACATTGCCTACGGATGAAAGACAAGCGCTCTATACCTCCGGCCCACCAACTTCTCAAGTTCAAACCCATCAATCAACCCATCAATCACTAGATAGGCCCTTTGAGACGGAAGGAGCCGATCAACTGCAAGATGACTTGGATGGCCCCTTACACCCTAGAAAAGGTAAACTGCGTTGGCAAGCTGTGTCCAATCCATTTAAGAGGAGGAAAGCATCGCCACCACCGGAAGTACGACGTGGGAGAGTGATCGAGCCCGTCACCGTAGACGATGTTCCTCCAAATTTGCCCTCTCACAACTACTCACGATGGGCATTAAAATCCAGGCTAGGAGCTTTTGCAGCAGAACAAGGCGAGAAGCTCCGTGAAAAAGCAAATGCACGACAGGTAGAGATGAATTTACCGGTAACCATTATTCCGGCTCAGCCACGCGGCCGCACTTGGTCACCGGAGATCTTGCTGCAAAACCCTCAATCCTCTGAACATCCCACAGCGGGTGACGCTGGTCAGGTCCGAACGATCACAGCAGATGCGAGCTCTACTAATGATTCGGCTCCCGCGAACGAACAAGAGCATACTGCAAATGGTTCTGTGTCTCCTCTACGGGCCTCAAACGGATCTCCGCATGGATTTTGTCCTACAAATACTGATCCTCGCATTCGATTTGCCGCAGAGACATGGCGTAGGTTAGAAGATCAGCAACCCAGCGTTGTGAACGGTAGGACGTTCGGTCCTCCTTTATCTCTAGTCACATCGCTGGGTAGGGAAGAGTGAGCTACTCCAATGGAACAATTTCAGGCAATGCCAACGACCCTTGCTGAACCTGGCACATCTTCATTAACTGGGAATGGCGTTCGCTGAGCAGCACTTAGCAGGGCTCTAGCATGTAATTTGGGCGACTAAGTCGCTGATTCGTGTCATGTATAGGGAAGAGGCGCACCGGGCCAAAGGCTTAAAAGCGTTACTGTTGCTATTGAGCTTTACCATGGTATGGGCATGATTTTGGCGCATTTGATTCCTTTTGTCAGGTTGGGGAAGCAACGATACCCAGGGCTTGCTTTTGGTTGAACGGCCACGTGGAAAGGTCCTTCGCAAGCATTTTGCATTGATGTCGCAATTTTCATAGTTATTATGGGATCGCATAGCGCACAAAGTTTTCTACATCCCTCTAGTAATATAACAAATTATGAGATAGCACTTAATATTTATTGAGCTTCAATTTCTTGCCGAGTCGTCATCCGACTCGTTTATCGAAGCTCGGACCGCAGCGCTTCTACAATAAGCTCCCTGCACCTGGTCCGCCGCATATCGCGTGGATGGCGAAACGACTGCCATGCCATCATCGAACCCTTTTCCGTGTCATAGCGGTTTCTCTAATTTAAACGTACTGTAACCGAGCAGTATCATCTTTCTCACACCTTGATTGACCTAAGCGTATTATCCTGAGTTGGTAGCAATGTCTCTGTTTGGAGATGACGACTTGCCCTCTCGGCCAAAACAATCAGCACTCTTTGACGACGACCCTAAACCAACAGGCAGGGCAGGCTCAAACTTATTTGCTGATGATTTCAACGATGGCGCCGATTCGCCATGGGCTTTCCCAACCCCTAAGAAAGCCGCGCGAGGCACATTAGTCAAGACCCTCCTGCCTGCGACTGATGTTCCAGAGAGCTATATTGATGCGTATGACGTACTGTTAGCATCGGGTGACCGCATGGGGGCTGGAATAAGTTTGACTGGCGTAAAAAAGCTACTGGGTGAGAGCGGTCTTCATGCCGATACACAGGCCAAGATATTGGATATTGTGGTACATCCTGGGCAGGACTCAACAGCAGGGCTTGGCAGGAGCGAATTCAACGTTTTGTTGGCGCTCATTGGTCTGGCGCAAGAAGGCGAGGACGTAACGCTGGATAGCGTTGACGACAGGAAACGAAGTGAGTTTGGGCGCTCGACGATGTTCATCGAAGCGCAACAATAGTGAATCTAACGGTCACTCCAGACCTTCCAGAAACGTCATTACCAATATCGAAACCCGCAAATCCTCCCAAACCAGTAAATGCAATACCTGCGCCTGCGCCTCCTACACCCTCCTCAGCGCAGAGCCAGCCCTCAGTTACCCCGAATAGATCGCGTCTCATGCGGAAGGAATCTTTTGGGTTTCCGGAGACGGATCCCTGGGGTAGTCCAGCTCTTCACCGGGGCCATAATCATCAGATAGAAGACGCAACGACCACTCAAAATACTGCAACAACATTTTCTAATGGCACAATAACCACGAGGACGACGAGTACCTTTACAACTACCTCCGAGAACACCGACTCAACACCGACTAGTAATCATATTGGCGACCGTCCGACTGTAGGGAGTGCTGGCGGCTGGGGAGCTTACAACGGTTCTTCAGCTGACAGGTTCACAGGCTCTGGCTTAGGAGGCGAGGGATTTGGGCCACCTTCAGGCGGAGATGAAGGCAGCAGCAACAATCCGGGTGGTTTAGGTAGATCTTTAGGCGGAGGCAGGGTTGCAAGTAATGGCATTGAAGAAGTTGTGACTGTGACAGCAATCTCTGAAAAAGAGGGCATGTTCATGTTCCAGCATCGGAACTACGAGGTCACAAGCGCTCGCCGAAACAGCAAGGTTATCCGCAGATACAGTGATTTTGTATGGCTATTAGACTGTCTACACAAGAGATATCCCTTCCGGCAGTTGCCCTTGCTCCCTCCGAAACGAGTCGCCAGTAAGTCCTCCAGTACCTCTTTGCGCTCAATGAATTGATGGTTTCTTAGTCAACGGCAACTATTTAGCTGCAGATGCCTCTTTTGTGGAGAAACGACGCCGAGGGCTTGCACGTTTCGCGAACTCACTCGTCCGTCATCCAGTGCTCTCCCAGGAACAGCTCGTAGTAATGTTCCTCACTGTACCAACGGTAGAAGTCTGCCTCGTGACATGTGAGCTTGGAATCGTGTGCTGACTATAGATGTAGGAATTGGCTGTATGGCGTAAACAGGCTACCATTTCGGTGCAGGAGGAGTTTGTCGGCAAGACACTACCGCCCACTTTGGAGGATTCCCTTCCGCAAAACCTGCAAGATCTATTTGATCAGGTCCGTTCGGGTGTCCGTCGATCTGCAGAGGTCTATATCAATCTTTGCAATTTGCTTGAAAGGCTTACTAAGCGGAATGAAGGGATTGCGGCAGATTATCTCCGTTTTTCCTTGGCGTTGCAATCACTGACTGAGGTATCTGCTGATACTTATGCGGTTGATACTAACGATGTTCCTCTGCTAAATGAAGGGTTGACTTCTACTGCGAAGCACCTGTCCGCCAGTCAAAGCTTACTAGAAGATGAGGCTCGAGCATGGGACGAAGGCGTCCTCGAGGACTTCAAGAAGCAGAGAGATTGTCTCGTTAGCATGAGAGACCTGTTTGACCGACGAGATCGCTACGCAAAGGACAATATTCCACAACTGGAGAAGAGGATACAAGCAAATGAGAACAAGCTTACTATAATAAGGGCCAAGCTGGAGCAAAGGCCTGGAGAGGCGGAAAAGGTTGAGGAGGCAATTTTACGCGTAAGATGGAACCATATGACTGGAATCTTTTCACTTTTGAAAGCCCGCTAATCATTACAATAGGACAAGCAGTCTATTGTTAGCCAGCACGCTCGTGGAGTTTTTATTAAAGAATGCGTTCGCGATGAGCTTCTCTATTTCCAGCATTCACAGTATCAGGTCAGCAAAATGCATCAAGACTGGAGCCAGGAGCGCGTCAAGTATGCTGAGCTGCAGGCGGATAATTGGAGAGCATTGAGCGAGGAGGTGGATGGGATGCCGTTGGGGGATTAAGTGCACCAAATCGTATTTCTGCGGGTCGTTTGTAAATTCTAGCTAGGGACAATACCGGAAGGCGCCTTTCATCTGTTGTTTCAATTATTATTTCTTGTCGGCTCAGATTGTTAATGTGACAACACATCGGCGGGTTTGGTTTGTGGGTTGGGGCTTTGGAGTGGGAACGGAAGGAGATATCGTTTCGCTGGTTGGGAACCCGACCGCGGGTGCCTGCTTCACAATTGCTAGTGAATAACCTAGCTTCACATGCTTCATCGACTTCGTCCACTTCACATCTACAATATAACTCACACGATCATTTGTTTATCGCTGTTATCGACAGCCCTCACCGCCATGCCACTCAAACGTAAAAAGACGTCCTTAATAGAAGAAGCCGCCGTGGAGGAGACCACAAAAAAGGCGAAGAGGGCAACGTTGAAGGTGGAGGGCCCCGAAATGAAGCCGTTGAAAGCTATGAAGAACGGTAAGTCTTATCCCGGCCTTAATATCTTTAACCCGGTTTGTCCTGGACGGCCAGGACGGGGGTTGGGCTTGGCTCACCTGCATCTCGATTGCGCTTCACCCCTCGGATTATCTTATCGGCCATCCTTTGGCTGCCTTGAAATGCTGGACCCTAACCTTTCGCTGTCGCACATACTTTTACCTCCTAGCCCTCAAATTCTTCTCGTAGTTTCTCCTGAGACCAGGATTACTCCTACAATCTCGCTTCGTTCCTTACTTGACTAACTTAAGCCTTCACAATGCCACCAGGATACACGACAGCGCAGAAGAACGCCATTTCCCAGTTCATGACCTTCACGTCTACAGACAGGAATACAGCTGTGCGGGTGAGTTGGCTGCCTTATTGTTTTTTTGTTCTCTCTCCTCTTGCTGGGCTTCCCTGTTCCAGTGTGTTGCTTACCAGAGCACCTCGCGTTGCTGCAAGCTCCCTTCGCTCGACTGAATTACCTTTCGCTGACCTAGGATTCGATTTTCTAGCATCTCAAGTCACACAACTGGAATCAAGAATCGGCAGTCAATGGGTATGTGACATGATTTCAATTTGCGATTGCGCTGTCACCTTAACCACCACCCCGCAATACTTTTTCCTACCGAGACCAAAAATCTTTCTATGAGGAATAGGAATCCCCGGATAGTGTCAGATATACTCCTGGAGTTCAAACGTGTTATAGGGATAAAGAGATTGTGTCTGGTCTTGTGCCTCCAGAACTTTGGCAATTCGAGTGCCGCCCTCCCCTCTTTATCGAATAAATATCCGACAGAGGGGCATTCTGTGAACATTCGGATGCTGGTCACATATTCAGTAAACACTCTTAGCTTCAGGGAAATATGACGCTCTTGGATAAATTTGGCCTGGTTCATGCGGCCGTTATAAACACCAGCGGTGAATGGTGAAATAGTGGTCATGGGTGATTGGAGTCGCCGTTGCCGCAAATCAACCTTCGTCGCTGCTACAACAATTGGTCCGGATAGTTATTACTTCCTCAAGGCCCACAGCTCTTTCTCTCAGAAATAGCTTTGTTGAAGAACACAAACCTCTGTGGCCACCTAAAGCAACATTTGACTATTCTTCCACTTCAACGCAACCTATTCATCATCTAACGAAATCCGCACTCTCCAAAATGTTCGGAAAAGGGGATCTAGACAGGATAAAGCTAGCCAACATGGCCGGGCTGGGTCAGCGCCGACGAGACGCTGAATTACAAGCCGGTGATCCGCAAGCTAACCAAGCTGAGGGCCATCAGTCTCAGAACAATCAAACACTAGATAGTGATATATCGGGCCTTACGAACCGCCTCCGGACTCAGTACATTCATGCGCTGAATATTTCAGTCCAAGCCCCTCAAACATACAATATCCCGGTGCCCAGACACCAGCCACATCTCCCATATGGCCTTAAAGACCAGGATCCACCTTCTTTCAACCCAATGTCGGGATATATATCACCATATCGTCCTACAATATATCAAGCACAATATCCTCAACGTGGCATTCAAGGCCAACACGCGCATTCGTTCTATCCAGCGTTCATTTCAAATCAAGAAACTATATATAGTTCTCGTGGCTATATATTTAGCTAGCCTACAAGTGTCTTTGCTCGTACTTGTAATACTCCGACACTTTACTACACGTCACCGAGCTTTCCAACGTATTAAAGTCCTGTATAAGTCCTGGATATACACCAAGCAACCTCGCGTTAAGTTCTTCAGCGGATTCAGGTCCAGTTGATCCAAACCGATTATTCGACGGTAGAAAATATGCCAATCACTGAACAGGAATCTCGAGTCCATTACTACACCTATTTGAGGAACTCACAAGACTTGCACCCGCTCAGTCCAGACTGACTCTACAACGGCCACGCCAAGATCCATTCTAAAAGCTCTTCGTGTCACCATGTTATTCATAGTTCCTCTTATGTTCCTTTAACATATTCCAATTGGAACTTATTGCCAGAGCCGTTACTGACGATTCTTCCACGTTCTAGATATTTTTCAGGCAGTAGTGGTGCGCCCGCAACATCCAATTCAAGCAAGTCGAGTCTGAGCAAGATCTTCGACAAGTATGGAGGTAAATCTACATAGCTTCTTAGCGTTATTGGAGACTTTCTGACAGACCTCCACTCCAATTGAAAGAAAGTATTTATTAAGCATTCTGTGCTCGTAGATGATCCCAGTTCGCCCGACTCTGTTCTCATGGAAGGTATGGCAAAGTACCTCGGAGATATTAGCGTTAGCATTGAAGACATCGGAATGCTCGCTGTCTCGGAAATAGTGCAGAGTCCAACTATGGGCGAGATGAGCCGCGAAGGATTCGTGGAAGGCTGGTCCGCGCTGAAGTAAGATTCGTCCGTACGATTCATTACTCGCACAGAACGCCATCATTAATAGAAGTTGAACTAGTGCCGATACTATCGACAAGCAAAAGTCGTACATGAAAAACCTTGTCAAGGCTCTCCCCCTCCCCAGCTCAAAGGACACCTTTACCAAGATCTACAAATACACCTTCCAGATCGCGCGTTCGGGCAACCAGAAAGCCATCCTGCTTGAGATGGCTCTAGCATACTGGCAGCTGCTATTCAGCTCTCCGTCGTCACCAATCCGCTGGAAAACGGACGCAAATCCGTGGCTGGACTGGTGGAGCGAGTTCCTAGAATCCAAGTGGAAGAAGAGTGTTAACAAGGATATGTGGACCGAGACACTCAAGTTCGCGCAGCAGTGTCTGGAGGATGAGTCCTTGGGTTTCTGGAACGAGGAGGCCTCGTGGCCGAGCGTCGTGGATGAATTCGTCGAGTGGGTTGGAGAGAAGAGGGGAAAGGGTGGAGAGGTAGAGGAGATGGAGGTTGAGTGAGAGGGCGCTGCTTTATTGACTTCGATGCAACCCTTATGGGTTTGGGAGGACTTGCGCGTTCAAAACTCACAGACAGGCGTTTTATTTCGTAGCCACGAATTTCGTGCTAAGATAAATACGGAGCGCGATTATGGGGCATGGACTCCATAGGCTTGACTTTTACGAGCGAAGAATGGTGCATGGCATACCCCGATAGCTTTAGGCTACACAGCTATTACTTATGGAGGATACGAGCAGCAGATTATTCCTCCAGTATGTTGTTTGACATGCTCGAATTGTCCCGTGCTGTGAGTCCTGGGGAATATACTCAAATCAAGCTAGCCTACGACCAAAATCTTACACCATCTCGTCAATTCCGGTGGTTAGCGCAGCCACGTCTGCACGGCCTTTTTGTTTGGGAAGTTTTGGTATTTTTGCTGTTTAAGGGAAAGTAAGGCCGTGCAG
>Ga0307507_10008987_pt1 | contig 13525 bp, 14 predicted proteins | sample 7_EM_MG_FD_207223 | JGI IMG/M metagenome (GOLD analysis project Ga0307507, IMG submission 207223) | Populus trichocarpa ectomycorrhiza microbial communities from riparian zone in the Pacific Northwest, United States - 7_EM | ecosystem: Host-associated > Plants > Roots > Unclassified | place...
TGAAGCAACTTCTCTTCCAGCCGCACTTTCTTACCCATGCTAGCGTATTCTGGATCTTCCCAATTTTTACGGTAGTTAGGGCAGACAGACTAAACGCTACGGAAAGCCCCTAGAGTATATTAGATTAGCAGGTACAAGTAGTAGGCTCGCTAATATAGTGAAAAGTTAGATAAAAAGAAAAAGAAAAAAAAAAAGTTTCCGAACAGTTTAATTCAGGTTAACCCGCAAAATAAACCCTGTCCCGTACAAAAACTTTTTTCTTTTTTTTCTTTTTTCTTTTTTTTTCTTTTTTCTTTTTTTTTCTTTTTTCTTTTTTTTCTTTTTTCTTTTTGTCTTTTTTTCTTTTTTTCTTTTTTTCTTTTTTTCTTTTTTTCTTTTTTTCTTTTTTCTTTTACATCAACTTTTTGGTATATTAGCTAACCACTAACTACTTTGGTTAAACTAATAACTACTGGGGGGCTTTCCGTGGTAATCAATCCGTCTGCCCTAACTCTCCCACCTATCCTCTTTCCAACCCATGCACTCAGACCCATCTTTCCTCTAGGGTACAAATCAACCTGAATCCCCCTCATTCCAACCAATAGCTGGAACCTAGTCAGAACAAGAAAGAAATACCCATACCTAAGCCCAGCGTGTACACTAGGTACGTCACCCTGCCAGGTCATGTAACCTAAAATCAAAATAAAACAAAACAAATGAACTCCATCCTTTCAACCGTGAGATCCAAACGCATGTAACCCTGAGTGTCTTTAATTACCAGGATGCTCTCTCTGCGCGTCATGAGAAGGCGCCATTATTACTCAGATGTACGTTCTATTGGGTCGTTTGAGATTGTTCGTCACTTCATCTTGTGGAACAAAAGAAACATGCATGTCGTCCAGGGGGTCATCGGCTCCTTCCTCATCACCTAACCAAATCTCAACCTCCTAAAACACTTCTCTCAAATCCAAACCCCTCTTCCGGGTATGGGATACTACACTTGCAATAGATGTAATGTCCCAACCCCACAAGGCTTAAAGAATGTGATGGCACTTAACAATGCCCGCACCAGACTCTCCACCACTCCTACCCCTACCCGTCCACTTCAAAAACAAATCTCCTTCCTCTCCTGTTATCATTGAACAAAAGAAATATTACCCTGAAGGGAATCCCTAAGGATACCACTACCGGATCCATTATCGGAATGTGACACTTGCAATGGGTGCCACCGCCTCAAGTATCACCAGCCTCTCTGAGAATGCGCCACCCTGGAAGGCAGTCTCCAAAAACTCGGAACTCATTCCTCCGAACCCTAACCCCCCAGCCCAATGCCATTGGCCCGCCAACTCCGCAACTACCAACACATCAGCCGCCTACCACACCAACCCTATCCCTGATTCCTGAGGGTCAAAATGATCCCCCCTCCCAAACTCAAGCCTTCGACAAAAAGCAAACTGTATCGTGGATGTTAGGCACAGCAAGAAAGCCAATCCATCTGGCTCACGCACAAACTCCTGTGTGCCAATTAGTCAAAGTATACCTACAAAAAATATACATCTCAGTCTAGCTTAAGATAATAGTCATGTGTTCGATTCACAGGCGTGTCATAGTTATTATTAGTTTAAATATAATTATGCGACAAGTCATAAAACGACGGCGATAATAGCGCAAAGACGTCTGAGAGATTTAAGTGTGCGTTCCCGTTTTAGGATACCCATAGGGTAAGAAGAAGAGTTCCCTAAGATGATGGACGGAATCAGAATAAACACTTAAGTAAAATATTGTATGAGATACCAGAAGACACAAAGCGGAGACCTCCTGGCCCGCTCAGAACCAGGCAGTACGAACATAAGATAGTAAGCGCAAATTGCTATTTGAGCGATTGCTGCCACAAGTCAGTTCGGAAACCTGATGCGCAGACAGTGACAGACTCTCGCACATTGAATAGTCTGACGCCCTTGAAGTTGGCCGCTTCATATACGGTTCGGTGAAGAGATATTACTACGTTGGTATTAGTCGGCTATGTGTACTCTAGACTGACCTATTATTCGCGGGAATGACACACCTTTACGATAATATGGTAGTCTGCATCTTCATAATGTTAGCATGGAGTCGAACAGTTGTCAGGGTCAAGAGGTATTCGCACTTACGAGTTTAGAGAACTTTGTTCGGTCGATACTTAGTTAGTATAGTTAGGACATGTAGCCCGCAAACACCCCGATGCAGAATATAAATATTGAAGTGCCTCCCTCGCTTAAAACAGAATCATCAAGCACCGGAGAAGAGATCTTATCAATATAATAAGTTGCAAACTATTATTTCCTCACCATCTTTACACTACGCGAGTAACTTAGTTACACTTTACTACGAGCCTTCCTAGACAAGATTCTCCATCTATAAAACCACTTGAGCATAAGGCCTAGTCCGGCAATATAAGTTACCATACCGGCTGCCCCTAACAGGGGAGTCCTACCGCTCCTGCTCGCCTACCGTAGTAATGCATGCAAAAATCCGCCGTTTGTTGAAAAGTCGAAATATGGCTTACTATAAAACTAATCGAAAAAGAACATGCCAATAAAATTGGGAAGATAATCCCTCGTGGGATAACATCAACTCAAAAAGAACGAACCTCAGAAAATGAATGTTGAATTTGAAGCGATCGTGAGAAAGCAAACAAGGAACCTAACTAGTCCACAGGTCAAAAATGACGACACACATGGAGTTGAAATTTCAATCGTTGTGGTTGTAGGGGTGACAGCGGTTGTACGAAAACCTTTTTTTTTTTTTTTTTTTTTTTTAAATTTTCGGCATTTATTAGCTAACTACCTGCTATCTAATACACTATAGGCTTTTTATGTCCAAAAGACGTTTGCCTTAAACCACGTCCACCATTGACCAGCCCACTCGCCTAACCAACTCCGGGATCCAGCCCCCTCACCATTCTAGCGGCTCGGTTAAATAGACCTCCCCCGCATGGGTGCTCACGAACCTAACGGTCCCAAATCAACAAACAAAATCTCCAAAAACAAAACAAACACACATAAAATCAACCCCTCTCGCGCCCGCAGGAATACCAACAGATAATGTGTCAGCACTACCACAACCGCGAGGAAAACAATTTAACCCATCCCCAAACACATCCTCCAAAAACTATATCCACCAACCATCGGCCTCAGCTAGCAAACCCCACCCTCTCCAGGACTTTGGCGCCTGGCATCCGGCCGCCGGGATAACCCAACAGCAGCAGAAGATGAAACCCACCACCGGCAACTAGCCCCAGTCAGCCCAAAACCAAAACCCAAACAACAACCCAAATCAAACAAACTAAAACAAAAGAAATATTGCCCCGAAGGGAATCCCTAAGGATACCACTACCGGATCCACTATCGGAATGCGACACTTGCAATGGGTGCCACCGCCTCAAGCTTCACCAGCCACTCTGAGAGTCCGCCACCCTGAAAGGCAGCCACCAAAAACTCGGTAACCCATTCCTCCAAACCCTAACCCCCCAGCCCAGTGCCATTGGCCCGCCAACTCCTCCACCGCCAACACACCAACTGCCTACCACACCAACCCCAATCCACACTCCTGGGGGTCAAATCGATCCCCCGCTCCTATCCCAAATCCCGTAAACAAAGGAAAACCGTATCATGGAGTCCTACTGCCTCCCGCTCGCCCATCGTAATGAAACGTGCGAAAATCCGCCGATCGTAGAGAATTCGAAAATAATCTTAGAAGATCATGCCGATAGAACTGGAAAGATAACTCTTGCGAGTAACATCAAACCAAAGGAAACGAAACCTCATAAGAGGAATTGTTGAACTTGAAGCCATCGTGAGATTGGAAACAAGGAACCTGACTGGTCCACGGTGCGAAAATGACAGCTCACATGGAGTTGAAATTTCAATCGTTGTGGTTGTAGGGGTGACGGGGGTTGTACGAAAACTTTACCCATGGCACTTGTATAATAATATTATTATTATGTAGGTCTGCTTTTTTTTTTTTTCTTTTTCAAAAAGGGAACCAAAATAAAATAATATATATAAAAAAATGGCAAAAGCCTCCCCCCTTCCCTTTAGGCTGAACTCGAAAACGTTATGCTTTCCACCTCACTCTTTCGCTCCTACAGATTAGTTATCAATTAGGTATGTACGATAGCGGGAGATAATAGGGACTGAGGGCACACTAAAATCGCCAAACTCAGATTACTAAACCTCCGACATTTCGGCCAAAAGATTTGGGAAGAGAAAAAAGAAAAGAAAAAGGCAAAACAATCCGGAAAAACGCCACTTCCGTGTCTTGCCAAGCGGTGCCTAAATATTTAAGGTATCATAGTGTAATATTCAATACCTTAACGGTCACTGTAAAGCTCAGCAACTGATCTAAGGCGGGAAGGGGATGGGATGGGATGGGATAGGATGGGAATCACCTTACCAACCAAGACAATAACGTGCCGCGTGCGTTTTTCTCGCGAATGAATACCAGGACGGAGAGTAGTGAGAGTGTGTCAATCGCTTGGGAAACATTTCCCCATATGTCGGGAATGATTTTAGGTTCTATCCGCTTACCGGTAGTACCGGTATCAGCATAAACCTTACATTGTCTTGTTTTTGTTTTGACTTTTAATTTTAATTTTTTTAAAAAAAGGGGGAGGAAATAATGTACATGGAACCCAAAACAATCTGTGTACCGGTGATTTAGCATCTTGATAAATCACTGTGCAATTCCCTACTCTTACCGTAAGCAACATTTATGCCTAATGGGTTTATATCTTCGGTTGAAGGGGCAATCTATAGAGGTAAATTGGTACTATCGCGCATGTCTCGGTTCTTTCTACTAGCTAGCCTGATGGGGAATTATAGTACCTGGGGGGGATTGGCGACTGGGTGTCATACCGGGGTAAAAGGGAGAAGTCCAATGGTTTCACAGGAGGGTGCTCAACCGAATGTACTGCATCATGCTGGTACAGTACTTGTGCGCCTTGGCTCGGGGGGGGGGTTCCGGGGTGAGAATTGGAAGCGAAAGGCGGAGGAAGTCCGTTCAGGGACGGAGAGGGCTTAAGACGGAGAGTTGCTGGGAAAGGGGTAGGAAGTGTGGAAGTAGGGGGTTAGGTGTAGCTGCCGGTTATGCATACTTTTGACTTTTAACCAAGATTTTGAAGTCCCCGGCTCACGATGGATGTTTCTAGGGCCTCGACCATATGAGAGACAATTGGCGAGCGGGTGATCTGGAATGGCACGGGTGGCGTTAACGGTGTGCGCCCATCACCAGTTGGGACAGATGTATCCTAGAGGAAAATAGAGAGATAATGAGTCACCGGAGAACCGAATAGAGATACTGGTCTGAGTGAAATGCGCGACAAGCCCGCTGACTTGTGGCTCATAATCACTCTCGACAATCTAGTATACTGCTTTCATTTCTTTAGAGAAATAGTGGCAGAGCGGATCTGCAGGCAGGTACACTATGTTGCATCTACGCTTTTAGCATGCGTACCCTAAATATCATATACAGTACAGTGAAGGCAGAAAAATTTTCCGTCATCACGTGTATATCCAGGAATTAGGGGTAGCATATCTGATCCTCCTCCCATATTCATCACAAGGGGTGGTAGAACTTAGTTGTGCCACCACCCCCTCCCCCACTCTCCTATAGACCACAGTAAAAAAGGTCGAATAGCTGAACCGTGTAATATGTAGTCGAGAATTCCCTACTTTGGAAAAGGGAGAGGGGGGGAATCGCACAGCAGTAAGGGAGAAGAGAGTCGATCAAGGATCAAGCCCCTCCCGAGAGACATACTTGGAGAAAAACAAAAAAGAAAAAGAAAAAAAGGATCACCGGGTCTTACTAGAGGAGGCAACTCCAACGACATAGCACTTTGTTCAACTACTTGAGCTTTCACAGTAGATGGTTCACCTCCATGAGAAAGACATCCCTACTCATGAATTCCTGCTCCTGTCCATTTTGACCATCTTCTATAATAATATCTTCCTCTTTTCCTTCCAACCCCACCAATACAATTCTAGAAGCGGTATAATGCATAAAGCCGGGATTGAGGCATAATGATATATAACCTCATGGTCCCGAAAAACCTAATTCTTTCAGGGTTTCCAGCTCGATTCGCCCCTACCCTCTCCTGGACATGTTCCTATCTCGCCAGCCACCGGCTGTTAGCAGCATTCCGAACAGGCAGGTCGCAGTGGTGTCTCCGGAACTCTGGGTCTTGACGATTTGACTGTCGTGTTCATCCTAGACGAGATTGTAAGGGAGGCGGACAAGGGGAATTAGAGTAGACACCGCCCAATCTGTCAATGGCAGTGGAAACCCCCTAGTGCAATTGAGATGAGCCATGCGGGGGCGGGGGGGGCTCGGGGAAATATGAGGTATGAGTCTCCGATAGTCTTCGGCACTCTGTCTCAGTGATACCATAGACAGATACGGTACTTCACGAACTCCTTTCCTGTGGGTAGCCTAATGCGCATTTATCCTTGCTGTACTGACATCCTTAATGCGCCAGTCCCTCCGAACACAAGAACGCCGTACGGGGTGGCTGGCAGCGAGTTGTTATTAGCGTATGTATTTTTATTTTTTTTCTTCCCCTTCCCTCGTGAGGTTATTCTTCTTCCTCAGGCTGACACCGGCCTCTTGCAGGCCTCGGGATGTCCTCGGCCCCTCACCATTCTCTGGAGTGTAGCTGATAATGTAACACGAGCTCCTGTGCCCATGTATTTCAGCCCGTCCTCCCGGAGGATGACATGTGTAAATAAACAGACACTACCTCCCCAATAAGTGTTATCCCAAATCAGGAATCTCTAGCCAGAAAATCTCTAATGTTCATACTGTATATCACCGCAACCTATCTATGCATCTATTATTGCATATACCACGATGGTCAAAAAAACCCCCACCCAGCGATGAGTAACACTCCCTAAGGATCAAGTACAGTCGCACCTCGCTTGTCCCGGACCTCACTCTACAGGATGCCCCGCTGTCCCGGATGAAATTCCCTGAATTCTAAATTTTTTTGCACCAAAGCCTAGCCTGTTGTCCCGGATAATCCACTGTCCCGGGCAGATTCTTTTGATTTTGCCATCTGGGATAGCGAGGTGCGACTGTACCTCATTCCCTTTCCTTCCCCAATCCTTCTTTCGGCTACTGAACCGATGGAAATAACTCTGATGTAAGTTGGCAGCATAAAAAACTGAATGCGCAACTGCGTACAGTACACTGCTTACACTACCTACCCATAAAACTACGATGTGGTTTAAACCCCCCCCCCATGTGTGATATATTAATACGAGAAGTATGTGTCTCCAGCCGCCAGGCCTTAGCCACCGGTTTAGTAATGAGCTGATGCGTTCACCGGGCATTTGTTTGTTGTAGGCCCAGCTAGTGTAAGACTCATTTGTTTCAATTCGCAAGAAACGTAGTGGTAAGTATATACTTTCCCGTTTGGCGCTGGACTACTACTACACCCCCGCCCCTTCTCGAGCAACAAAACAAAACAAAACAAAACGGACAAGTAAGGAAAGTTCTCTTTTTCGTCTTGGGACCTGCTCACATAAGCAGTGGTCACGAGATTCCATCCGTGACCTATCCAACCAACAGATCAGAGAGAGACAGTCTCTCACCTTATTAGGTTTTGTTCTAAATCACCCCGTCTCGAATACCCATCAATTAGGAGGGTTCATAATCGACCCTGGCACTCGTGTGGGTTCGCGCAGCACGGCAGTTTGGGCTTTCTGTTGCAAATCCATGCTTGTGCATAAAGTACGGGCACCGTAATGGCCCAACACAATATCACTTCACACCGCCAAGACAAGAGTGACACATCATGAATCCGCACCAAGGGCTTTCATTTATTTATTCAGACTGAGAGCAGAAAAAGCGAAGATGCAAGGAGAGAAAAATATATAATATAACTAGGCTAAGGTATGCTGAGCTACACTAAGCTAGCAGGCTAGGCTAGAGTACAGCTTCCACTACCCTATCGAGATCCGTCTGTTTAGACGTAAACGACTCCTAGCTAACAGGAGGGTGTAAAAAAAAAAGGGAAGAGGCTGGAGAAAGTATAACTACAGACAAAAGACTAAGGATACAAAGAGCAAAAAGTCATGGTGAAGGAGTTTGTAGAAAAAGGGAAAGATTTTTTGAATTTGATCATTAGGTTTGCCCCCAAGGGTAAAGAGAGGAAAAAAGGGAAATAAGAAGGGGGGAATCACGATGAATATCTGTTTATCGGTTTTGCAACCTAATAAGCCTATCCTCTGAATGTTAGGTCCACCTAGAAAAAAACGAGCACAGGCCTTCAGTATGGCTCAAAAGACAACTCAAATACTTGTTGCGGAAACCCATACCTGTGCTGGAGTAGTCTGTGGCTGTTCCCCTTGTTGTTGAAAATACTTGGTATAAGGATTTTCGCCTCTACGGATAGCAGCCTCGTCGATTTCAACTCCGGGATGGCCATTCTCCATCATAAGGCGACGGTCGGTCGTGGACTCTTTCCCATCCTCGGCTAGCTTCGACTTATTCACAGATTGAATAGAGAAAGGCCTGTGGAAAGCGACAATGTTAGTAACGAAAACATATGAGGGTAGATAGGAAGGAAGGAGAAATGAGTAGGTGAGCATACTAGTGTAAAGGGATACATGGGGAGAAATAACGCAAGCTTGCTGGGGAAAGAATTATAACACAACAAATGGGATAAGGTTTGCAGGGGATTGCTAGGTCAGAAGAGCGGATCAAACCGACATGGGGAGAAGGGGAGGAGAGGAATGGTTTGTTCAGTTAGAAGTTAATCCGGTGCCCGATGGGTCAAGCCCATAGGCTTCGTCGCGCATGAAGTGACAAATTGAAGTCACAAAACCTGTCCCGTGAGGCGCTAGGTGAAGGGGGAGGGGAGGGGGAAACAGGGGAGGGGTTTAAGAAGGGAGAAATTTTTTGACTTGCCCATTGACCTCACGATCTAATACCATGTACTCCTTAGCAGCATCCTTACCGCCACGCTCCAACAGATAAACCATGTAGAAGTGCGTCAGGTCCTTGATGGTGATTGGCGGGAGATGACTCTTCTTACGAATATCATCAACTACCTGGCGGATTCTATCATGATTCTGGTGCTCTGCCTCAGCACTCGTTGGTTGCTCCATCTCAAACTGCAAGTAGTTGATCCAGAAATATCTGCTGTCCAGGTACCAGTGGTGATTCTTCTGGTAAACTTGGCGTGCTTCATCAACACTGCCCTTGATTTTCCACAGAAGGCGGGCCCATTCTGCAGTAAGGGCACCCTTTGCGTAGATGTCGCATTTGTCGCTTTCAATCTGGGCTCGATAGATAGCAATTGCAGCATCAAGTCCGCCCTGCCTGCGCTCAAGGTTCGCCCAGGCTACAATTGTCTCAATGTGTCCAGGCACTACAGGAAATTAGTTATATCCAGTAAGGGAAGAGGGCAGTCCTTACGCTGCTCGAGAATAGATTCCAAGACCGCCCTTGCCATGTCAACTCTCCCCTGGGACTCCTCGAAATGTGCGTATTGAATTCGAATACCCGGGCGCCTAGAGGAAGTCAGCATAGAGCGAGTAAGGTGATAGAGGCACAGTCAATACATACGTGATGGGCACAAAAGCCATGCTAGCTCTCTGGTAAATGTTTCTAACTTCTTCCTCTTTCCCATCTTGGGCAGACATCCATCTTGCATAACGATACCAGAATTCATCATAAAATGCAGCGGTGACAAGGCAACGCTCATAGAGAAATTGGGTTCTTGTGAAATCACCCTCCACCTCTTCGAAGTCAAGATACTTCCGCCAATTCACCAATTGTGGCTCATCCAGTTCATTGACATGGAAGTACGGGCGTTTGATTTCGGACTCGTAGGTCCACCTCTTGGTTGTCTCCGTCTGTGTTCGGGAAAAGATTTCCAAGTGGAAATTATCAATCCTGACCCTCATTTCTCTTTCAATTTCCAACTCCCCACGTTCCATCTTAATTTGTTGTTGACCGGCCTGAACAGCGGCAGGGGGTTCTGCCATTACTTCTTGCCTAAACTGGGCTAGGGTATCCGAGGGTAGCAACTCCTCAAGAGGGCGGGTCTGAGCCAGCTGGCGGAAACGTTCGAAATAGCGAGCATACTGATGCATAGGAATATGAATGACACGGTCTAGAATAGCAACTATTTTGTCCTCGCATTCCAGCCGCTCTTCGAATTCAATGTACTTGTCCCAAAAGGGATGGGCAAGAAAGTCCAAACCAACTGAATTTGCACCACGCTCAAACAACCTGCAAAGTAAGGATTAGTAACCAATTTTGCAGTGGGTATAGAGTGAAATTTTGTTAAAAACAAGAAATGAGTAAATACGGGAAAATATTAGTTGATCTTTATCCACCAAACCATCGCTTCGAGCTATATATTTCGGCGCGCAAAGGCAAAGCAAGGGGCATGAAACGTGATTCTGAGATTATGTGAGATCTCAAATCAAGAGAATATAGCTGGGTTGCAACAGCTCACCAATTGATTCAGACTTTTGTTCGCAACCGGGTTATCGGCGGTGCAAGAATGGGAAGGGGGGAAGAGGAGGCGGTGAAGAGGGGAATAAGGGGGATGGCACATCCTATTGATTCCCTCTATAGTAGGGGATCATTTTTAATCATTAAGGACTTACTCTCGGATAACATCGGGATCATGGCTAGTCTCGACTTTGAAATTGCAATAGTTTGTCCATAAATCGACCGAGTTGGTGATACTAGCGACTCCACGCTCATATACCTACATATAAACCCCGCAAGCATTAGCCTCCTCCTATTTGTTCCGCGTGTAATACCGGGCGAAAAGGCAAAAAAACAACATACCATCTCAGCTGCCTCAGTCCCCGCAATACTAAACTCCAAATCGGCATATTTCTTCCAGTACCCAAAGAGCAATGGGAATCTCGCCAAAAAGCGATCGAAAACCCCCCTGGTAGCAGCAATAGCCTGAGGTGAACTATTGCGTGTCAAACCTCCCTCTAACTGTTCGGTGGTGCGCACAAGCTTTTCCCAGGCTTCAAAGTCATCAGGGTCCTCGACAGCAGCACGGTTGGCCTTCTCGTATTCTGCAAACTCGGGCTTGAGATCATCAGTGACGTGGCTAGTCTCCATATAATCGGCCATTTTATATATCGTCGCCTATTTTTGGTTATTTCTTTTTGCAACGGCGGTGAACGGAGAAGAAGATGCGCGCGCTTTTTTTTTGACGCGATACGTGCAGAAGTTGCGGTGAGTGGAAGTTTGTGTAGGGTGGAAGGTGTTGAGATGTGTTGAAAATGATCGTCAAGGTGGGGATAGAGATGAAGTGTCGTGATAGGGCGATGAGAAGGTTGAAGCCAGAATGTTGATGCTAGAAAGGAGGCCTGGTGGCGGTCAAGGGTTCGGGGCTCATTCTCGCTTACCACGTGACCCTAACACCCTTTGTACTTGGAGCCACCCCAAGGTTACCCTCCCTAGCAATCGAAACAGGGTAAGTTTAGGGGAGCATTCGAATGTGTGAGCACGGCGATACCGCCTCACTAGTCGCAATGAGGAAAATTGCGTTTGAGGAAGGCAGATGGGAAAAACACTAGCATCAACCAGCACTCCCCCTTCAGACAGCATATGCGGATAAATTTCATTAAACATTGACCTTACCCTTCTGCCTCCGGCATACAACAGGGTCTATAAGACCTCCTTCCAAAACTAATCCAAAAGGTGCATATAAAAAAGATACAAGAGATTTAGACCTCCCACAGAGGAACAAAAAAGGTATCAATATGTATAAGAAAACAGTGACACATCCATACGATCACCCAAAACATTAAAGCCCAGCGGTAAACCAGCCTTTCTCAAAGAGCGTAATGTCATCCGTTATAAAATAATCCCCAGCCAAAACCTAGAACACCGTCCACCTATCCATCTGTACCGGCAGACCCGTAACAACCCTTATCACTTACTATCCTTTTTAATATCGATCTTCTTGAGCTCGCTCTCGAGGACCGCCTCTTGAGGGACTTCTTTTTTTCCGAATAAACCGTTCCTAACCCCGTGAGAAGCCGGAGCTAGCGCGGCATCAGATGACGAGTGATCGGTGCCAAATCTGGAGAAGATACTCCTTTTCTTGGGCCGTGCATCATCATTAAGCTTAATTTCTTCGAACTTATCTTCCTCGACGGGTTCCACATTCTTAGCAACAATTGGCAGTCTCGGAGAGCGGACATCGAGACTCGTGCGCGGGACAAGAGGACGCGAGTCGAAGCTAACACGGCCTGGGGATGGATCTAGCACAGGAGATCTTGCGGAGATATCCTAAACAAAGATTCCCCCGTTAGCAAGAAAGATAATGCCTTCGATGCAATACCGTACAGCAGTTGTCGCGAGAAGAAAAATCACAAGTAAGACTATGGGGAAACACAAAACGGTCGCTTTAAGATAGGGGGTGGTAGGAGAGGGAGGAGGTAACCAACAAATGATCTTCTATAACATTCAAATGATTCTCTTGATATAACAAACGGCTCCTCGACCTCGGGAGCCTTTGTTTGGGGAGAGTTATCACTTTTCCTCCAGAAGCTCTTCTTGTCTGGGGGTGAGGGCTATAAACAAAGGGCAAATCAGTTCTCCAGTATTCTATGCGCCATCACAAGGGTCGCCCGACTGCGCACAAAATGTGGGGAAATTGGGAAGGGGATTGTCCGTACAGGCAAATAGACCCCACTATCATTGACAACTATTATCACCAACAAAACAAATCAGCCAACAGTTCATCCGATTCCCTTGCCCCGCGCGCGAGAAGGTATTCTCCATCGCTTCACAACACGTACCTGCTGCAAGCTGCAGGCACAACCGCTACAAAAGAAAACGGAGGCTGGGACAAAAGGAACAAAGAAGCGAAAAATGAGATACATAATAGGTTTGCGCGGTACATGCCGGTGCATAAGGCAGACAATGCTTCCACTGAGGAGGGAGATAACCCACCGCTTAACTTGTAAGTGTTCTTTTCCTCCTGGCTCTCTTTTCCAATACTGATAGCACTAGTGGACTTCGCTCCCGTACTATGAGCCCTTCCCACTTCATCGGTGCTCGAGTCAGTTTCGGAAGCGGGAAGTCTCCCGGTGTCCGGGTGGGCGGTAGGTTGATGCTCAGAGAAAGAGTCAAACCGATTGTTGACTGGAGCTGTCGTGTTTCTGCGAAAAGGGTTTCGAATAACTGGCATACTGAGTAGCGGAGCTGAGCGAAAGAAAGATGGTCGCAAGTACTGTAACCGCAAGAGCTGGACTGGCTAGAAGACGTGGTCGTTTTTTTCTTTTCCTTTTTTTCTTTTCTTTTTCCTTTCCTTTGTCCCGCAACTTTCCTCTCAGTCTTCGAACTCTAAATCGCGATCTCGAGAGTATCACCCCAGACTCCAAATTGTAACCCGTAAGTATGTACCGTACCGTATAAATTGGGAAAACCCAGAATACGCTAGCAAGGATAAAGAAGGTGTGGCAAACCGTTACCCCCTTTAGAGGAAATCGAACTGCTGAAAGAGAAGAAATTCTGTGCT
>Ga0307507_10008988_pt1 | contig 13525 bp, 16 predicted proteins | sample 7_EM_MG_FD_207223 | JGI IMG/M metagenome (GOLD analysis project Ga0307507, IMG submission 207223) | Populus trichocarpa ectomycorrhiza microbial communities from riparian zone in the Pacific Northwest, United States - 7_EM | ecosystem: Host-associated > Plants > Roots > Unclassified | place...
AATTGCATGCATGTGAAAACAAACCACAAGAACAAGGCAAGCCACATTATCAGAGCAAAGCAGAAGACGTCCTAAGTATGAAGAAGAAAAAGGAATGAACATGAAGTGTACGTTCAATGGCTAGCGCTTTATCCTCTTCATGTGCATTTGCCGCGTTTCCACTGGACAGAAAAAATCTGAACAAAAGGCTCACTTTGATCTGTCAAGGGAATGCCAGGTCCCATCGCGTTACAGTCTTATAACGAGGACCATAGTTTAGAACCAACAAGGTATGCCATATTATCAAGATCTAACTACTGACTATATGTATATCATGATAAGGAACAAGAAAACACTGTCAACTATTCGTACAAGCATGATGCATGAAATGAGAAATTAAATTAAATTCAACGGCCACGAGCGTGAAGAACAAGGGAATAGTAATGTCACGTCCAAAAGAGCAAATTCCAACAAGCGAAGCGAAGCGAAAACAAAAGAGAAAAAAGAAAAAGCAAAAAAGAGGTTGATTCAAACAACAACAGGTACTGACTCGTTCATCAACCTGTCCCGAACTTCAACCAAGGTCCTCCCAAGTAGGTTTTGTCCCGTCCCTCCTGGTCCCGTCCCCCAATAGGAGTCATCTGCATCAGCGTAAATCAATCGTGCAGTACCTGTCGAAAGAAGCATGGTGCGTAAATCGGGGTGTTGCCTGAACTTTTGGTGCATCACTTCCTTCATCTGTCGGATAAACATTTAGGCCACATCACCGGAAGAGAGAGAAACAATGACGTACGAAGCCCAAGAAGACATTACCCCAGTCTGGGCGTTGGAACTGCTGGAAAGCTGCCGAGAGTGGGTAGACGTCTTCTGGTCGCTCACAGGCCCTGATTTTCTCTGAAACATCTGGCCGTGACTCCATAAATTTAAGTGCTTCGTGGAGATGAAGGGCAGTAGGATATGTGTTGTTGTTCCACACGATTCGGTGAGGTGAGTGATTCATAAACACGGCGTATTTGCCCGCTTGGTCAAATCTGATTGCAGGAGGACTGCTCGGGATCGGTGGAACAGGTGTAGTTGGTGTAGTTGATGAAGGGTTGACATTCATGGAATTGAACGTCGTGGCACTTGTCGGCATGGGAAATGTCGCCGACCCTGGCTGTTGTCCTTGGGTCGCAGATAGATCATTTTGTGAAGGTACTTGAACAGGAACGAACAGGACTTTTTGTGCTGGTCCTTTTCCTTTGTCTTTCCGACTCAACGATCGCAAGATTCCGCTGATTCCTGATTTTTTGGGCTTCTTTGAGGGGTTGAGTGTTAATGAACCTGCAGCCAAGGGTTCTTGCCGAGGGTAAGTCGCAGTAAGCAACGCGGTTGTTTGAGGGAGGGTCAGCACGGATTTATAGGGAGACATCTCATACAAGTCTCTTGGTGGAGGAGGAAGTGGGTTTCGCAGTGGTGGTGGCGGGCGCGGTCCTGGACCAAACGCAGCACTATTTGCAGGTCCGAGGGGTTCAATGACATGTGAGAGGTCGGGAACAACAGGTGGAGGTGAAGGGTACCCTGTTGGTGTTCTTCGTGATTCGAAACGATTATGATCCGGCCTGGCACTTGGGGGTCGTTCATACTCTTCATCCTCTTCATCATCTGGGTCAACTTCCCTACCATACGGAGAAATGAATGGGGTTGGTGCTCTACGACCTTGGGGATGGTTAGAGGATGTGGCTAGATTATTCGTAAGTGAAACGGAGGGGTAAATATAGCGTGGAGCTGACGGTGAAGGAAAGAAGGTCGTGCGTGTGATTCAGAGCGTCGACGATGAGATGAGCCTACTTTTGATAAGATGATAGATAAAGATAAGCCTGACTACATACCTCCTGGTTGTGGCATGAATTCTGCAGTATATCTGTCGGATTGTCTCCGTCTTGACCTTCTGTGATTTTCCTGAGGCATGAAGTTCACTTGAGGTGGAGGTTGTGGCATATAATTGTGGCCAAACTGAGCCGTTTGTGGCACAACGCCCGGTGGATACATTGGTGGTTGTCCATATCCTCCGTATGGTGGAAAGGAAGGTTGAGGAGGACCGTATCCAGGAGGAAACATCGGTTGTGGCATGGGATATTGACCATACCGACTCCTTGACTGCACAGAGCCCATGTCTGGAGCAGAGGTATATGCTCAAGAAGAAAAGATGAAGAAAACGATGCGGTAAGTTGGCAAAGTGGCCCGAAATTTGACGCTAATGAAGAGGTCAGTAACCGCATCGATGCTGAGACTTGTATGACTGACAAAAAGTGGGTCTCCAATATAGCAGAAAAATGGGAATTAAATACGGAGGGGTAGCGCTGCGATGGAAGGAGAGAAAAAGGGCATGAGAAAGAAATTTACGAGCAGCCAGTAAGTCGAACGTATTTCCAGATAAGGAAATACTGTCAAGTGTGTTGACACGTATGTGCCTGTTTGGCTTTCCCGTCCAAGGCGGCATGCAATGATCCGATGGCCTGTGGTACGGTGTCCAATTGCGCCCTGTAAGTCATTGCCTTGCGTACCAGACCCTTGCTTGAGCTCAGGAATGCCGATTTTAACTTTCCTACTTCCAAAACACACTAGAGACGGGGTGCATCAAAAATTTTGAAGGCAATTTTATTTACGGCAGCAGTTTGAATTGATATCGACTTACTTATATTCATCAAGTTGACATGCATCACCAAGACAACTGGACGAAAGACACGCATCATGATTCATATTCAACACTCGAGGTCGAGGAATGTAGAAAAGCCCGACGCGCAGACCCACTATTCCGAGTTTCCTGATATGCTTTGATAACTACGGGTATCTTGACAAGAAGGTCCTCTTATATATAAATGCCAATCAAAGGTAGACCCTACTAGTGCCTAATCACCTCTTTTGCTCATCTCAGCCTTAGCCAAATATGTCCCCAAATTCAACCAGCCCTCCCAAGAGTTCCAACCCTGCAGTCGATGCCGCCCTTCTTCAAGTGAAAGGCAACGCTCCTTTACACGTAAAACGACAGTGCCTATCGCTCATGGGCGTATTTGTGCTCATACCTGAGAAGGCATTTGCTGCGAAGGTCGGTCATCGCCTAAACCTAGTCCAGGTGGATATCCGGGACGGTCCCACTCAGGAACTTTATTCGCGCCGGACTGACGGTGATGGAGAAGGACGAGAAGTTGCCATAACCGTCTTCGAGACCGTCGTTGAGGAAGGTGAGCTGTCATTCCTGCGGACCTTTTGGCTTGATTCTCAATGAAAATCCAGACATGATCAATTCTCTTGGGGTGCTGCACGGAGGTTCCGCGGCATATATCATCGATACGTGAGTATATTTTATTATTGGTACAAGTTTGCTGAAACACGAAACTACAAAGTTGTACCGCATCGTCTATTTTGACATTGGGCATCCTGAAAGGAAAGCTGGCCGAATATGCAGGAGTGTCGCAAGCAATGAACATCATATGGTACCAACCTATCAGGCTGTAAGTTTATAAATCCTCACGAAATCAGTAAGGCGACAAATTTACGTGTACGTGTTCAGTGGAACAAAGATCCGCATAACCTCTACGTCAATGGCGGTAAGTGGGAAGATCAAAACGGCCAGATGTGAAGTACGTCATTCGCCACAGAAGTGGGGATCAATTATTTAACCAATTTTCAGGTATGGGACGGAGATCGCCTTTGTATTTCTGCCACACATTCCTTGTCAAATTCAGGAAAAGGGTCACTCCTCAGGAATGGTGCTTTGGTAAAGTTGTGATTGGTGCATGACTTGAACAAACGATCCCAAAGACACACTAATGTTCTATATACATGTCTGTAGAGCTCCTTTAGTAGCTAGATGCTAACGTTCAAACTACTCCAACGCAGATGCTCGAAAAGGAAGGTCAATTTCCTAAGTGGGTCATATGAGTCATTCTCATCCACCCTACTATTAGAATTCTCTGATACGAACGAACGAACAGCGCTCATACGTACTGTAACATCCGAGTCTCCAACTTATTTTGAACCGGGCATACTGCCGTGGCACGTCATTACCCGGCATTCATTAAGTTTCAACCGTGGTCTGGAGGCAATGACGATTCTTGGCCCTGACTACTTATATCTCCCCTTCTGAAATGTACGAGGGGTTGATGATCGTTGCTGATGATAGTAATGGGTAATTGAGCCACCGTTATCTATGTTGGTGATATATAAGCCCTTGAATCCTCCTCTTCTCATTCAGTAGTCTACCACAATTAAAATTGATTATAGGGCGCATTTTATCACCGGCAGTTGTTCCAAATGCAATAGGACCATAATTGATCAGACTCTTGACTCGACAAGTAATAATCGATAATCACTCATGCAGGAGACTCAGGATTCTGAGGGGAGTGAGTGTAGATACGCCCTAAGTTTCTCCAGAGCTCTCCCTCTATGCGAAATCTTGTTCTTCTCTTCAGAAGGCATTTCAGCATATCTGCAAGAATAAATTAAAAACCCAATCAATATTAGAGGAGAAACGCACGTCATATCATAACCCAATGGTTCAAACACAGCATCCCATCCAAACACCTTTGGACCCCGTGCAGGTACGATTCTCCCCTCCGTCCTTCCTTCAAAAATGATGGGAATCGCACCTAAACCATGTCAAGGTTCCTCCCCACTCTATTAAAACCCCTTGCTCACCAGGACCAGAAGAGTACGCAAACGTACATAACGCTTCCGCCTTCTTACTTTCAAAACCCACCAGCATGCGATTCAAACCATCATGCCCGATACCATTCATAAAGTACTTGATGTATGGCCCCGGAAGACCATTCAAGGCCTCATAACAAAGCGCCGTGTCTTCCGTGATACAAGGGCCACCGACGAGCTCTGCTGCTCTCTGACATTTTGCTGAAGCGACTTCGACCGTCGTCCCCTGAATCTCGGGGACTGGAGTTTTCCAAATCAGTTCAAAAAAGAAAGAAGAGAGGCAACCGGGAACGCACTTTCTAGACTTTGCGATTCTATGATGATAGGATTACCACCTTGCGAGAGGATTTCTTGCACCTCTTTCAGCTTGTTCGAATTGCCTGTTACAAAAACTATAGAGAACGAAGCTTCAGTCCAAGTCGTATTATCAAAGGACAGGAGACCAACTTAGCGGCTTTGTGGACTGTGACATGTTCAAACTGATATCGAATCTACATTCACGCAATTGACATCCATCTTATCATGATTGGATAAAATTAGACATCTTAATTCATAACCTTATTAAATTGTAAGAATTACATTCATTATATAAGGAAAAGCATCGGAATATCCAAAGCTTTATACAATTTTATGTGGTGGCAATAATGATAAGGAGGCATGGAAAACCATAATGGGTCGTTAAAGTGAATTACGACGATTTGACAATCCGATTGAAAAAAACCATATCCCTACTGTTTCCAAAGTTCAGTCAAGGTGGAGTTCTGTTCAAAAGCTGTGAGCCCACCTTAAGAATTCAGTATACTTGAAATATCCCTTTTATTAGATCTTGTAGTTGTAGATTTGATGCTCCCAGATGGCGAAGATTGTTTTATATGATTTTGTATGCAACTGGTCGGTCTCTTTGGCATTCCCTTGAGACGTAGGTGCGTGTGTTCCATTGCTTCTTCATTTAACCGAAGTCGGATATTGTACCATTCGCGGAGAATTTTTTCAGCAGTTGGTCGCATAGTGAAATCTGTCTTGTGCATATGTACGAGGAGATCCGAAATGAAGTCGAGACCATAATATTTCTGGAGCAGTGGTGAGGTAATTAGTATGTGAATTCTTGAGAAGCAACAACCCACATTATACAATTCCTTCTTGAACACGTTTCCCAGAGTATAAATATCCAGTTTGAAAGGATCGTAGCGACCCTCACGCAATTCGGGGGCATCCTCGTCCTCGCCTCCTATGTCCGTAACCAACTGCTGCTTCGAAGAATGGGGAAGGTGATAGGCATTCCCAAAACCCACGAAATAATACCGGACTGGAAAGTTCCTTCGTTCCAAGGGTGAAATTCTGGACACACCATCTGGTTCGCAGAAGTGCGATACAAAGTGCCAACCTGTGGGAATAATAGCTTTCGCGTCCATCATTATATGCTCGGCATTCAGATTGCTGGTCACGGAGAGTGGTCAGGGCTTAACCGTAGGTAAATGAATAGGACACACTGATGAGCTACAGAATTCTCGTGCAAAAACGCCAATCCCTATCACCAAAAATATCAGCACACGGGCGCTCCGTTAGCCGGAGGCTGTGCAGGGATAACTCCGCCGATTAAAATGCGACGCACCTCAAGCGCTTGGCTAATGAAATCCACAACTTCGCACGGTGCAACAAACTCGGGGTCGTCAAAGCGCCTGAGAACGGGCATCACGATGAATTGCAAGTTTGGGTCATAAGAATCGAGAAAGGAATCGAAACGGGGAACGACATGATTCCGCGTATCGCTCGTCATGCGTCTGGTGGAGAAGTGATCTAAAATTCTGACTTGAAGCACTTTTCGGGGGTCCTGGATTAATTTCATGCAGACTACGAGGCCATCCTGACGGCGGATTGCATCGAGGACCCGCGGAAGCTATCGGTGGATCAACAACATGAATAAATGCAAGAATGACATATACATACAATCTGCATAATGTGGTCCTCTGCGGTTATGGAGTGCGTCCCATTTCCGTGAAGGGTAGCGTTCCAGCGTGGCTGATATCGCGGCCGCAATTGATAACCTTTTTGAAAGAGGAACTCACACCGTTTGCTCCACACCTGTTCAGATGGGCTCAAAGGGGGAGGGCGGTATATGGAAGCGTGCACAGGTGCCTTCATTTTTTTCCGTGACAATGAATAGTCGGCGTCGGCATCGTCATCGGATGAAGCAGAAGGGTCACGACGCTTGAGTTTCCCATTACTGTCCACATCAGACCAAACGACAGGTCGAAGAATTGGTCGGATCCCAAGACTCATGATTCCTCGTCGGTAGAGTTTGTATACAGGAGGGCTATAATCCGCGCCAAGTGGGGTCGCAGAGAAAAAGGAGTAAGAATATGGCCCTAGAATTGACCAAGATATTCGGAATGAATCAAAATGACATGTGCTGATTCAAAATTTCTGGGAAGATGATTTTATGGGACTAGATATGCGATAGGGCAGACGAACATGGGAGATGTGGTTCAAGTGATTACATTTGACACAAGTGTGAAATAAGACATCCCCTTCAGGCTGTTTGATCCCGGTTCCCACGTGCGGTTAAGGCCGGTTGTAGGTCCATGTTTGTTTTCTTATCGGAGCCTGATTGACCGTCGTCTTCGGCTCATTGCTGCGTTGTAGGCAAGTTATTCATGCTCGGAAGTACGTCTACCTTTGGAATCACCGGTCCTCAAAATAAAAATCATGGGCGCCTACATCTTATCCACAACAGGAAATACATCAAAATAAGGAGACACAAAGCTAGCGATAGCAAGTAGTATAGTACATATTCTCGTGCTTCATATATCAATCAAAGAAAGACCAAAAACTAGCAGTGACAAAGGCAACTTCTTCGAGATACCAATAAACCGTCGGTTTCTTGGCTTTACCCTTCTTCTTGGTAACCTGCGCATTTTGACGAACGATCTGAACCCAAGTACCTGCGAGTCCCATGCCTTCACGGAGCAAGTTGGCGTGTTGGCTTTCAACGAGGACAACAATGTCGTCATTGTTTGGGTCATGTGGCTTTAAACCGGATCCAGAAACGCCATCGCCGACAACGGCACCTCGCGAAGTCTCCATGATAGTCGGCGACGAATAGATGGGCGCCTCGCCATGGTCCCAGTCAGGCATCGGGGATAAAAGAATCTTGCTAAAGTGGTGATCAAGGTCGATCTCAACGCCAGTGGGATTAGGTCCACCATCGGGAAGTCCCTGCGACTTTGGAGGGTTGTTATTAGGCGGATTGATAGACTTGATACGTCGCATCGACCGTTCGACAACCCCAGTGGTATGAGTTAAGGGGAAAACTGTCGGCCCAAGAATACTGAATATCGGTTGTTGTTTCTCCTCAGTTTCCCAAGCCATCTGTTCTAGCTGGTCAGAAGTCCAGGCATTCATGGCACCAGCATCAACATCAGCATCGCCCCAGTTCGAGTCACCACCACCACCGCCCCAACCTCCGTTGTCAGCGCTGTTGGTAGCGCTCAGAATGTCGATCGTTTCTTTTTTGGCCTGAACTTCTGTTGTAACCGTCACGGCGTTGCCCATATCCATGAATTTATAAGTTATGGCTTTCCTACCCCAGCACCCAATGCATCCAGTGGCAAGTTTATCCGGAATTGCTTTCATAAAAGTGGCGCTGTTGGGGAGCTGAACTAACCCTGCTTTGGTTATCTCCAAAGTGCGACGGTATTCCTGTTCGAGGTCAGGAAACACCTTGCTCCTCAAGAGGAAGTTTATAAGGAAAGCGAGAAGTCGAGGCATGTGGAATAAATTCTCTTCCGACCTGAAGGCGAATGAGTGTCAAGACCCTGGCTCAATAATTTGCCAGACATACCATATATACCCTTTATTCCATGAATGAGACGTCATAAAGACGCTAATTGTCTTCGCAGGATCCTCAAGGAACATTTGAACCCTATCTTCATTCGTCAGAACCTTGTGGGTGATGACAGCAGGATTTTGACCACCAGCTTGGGTGGTAATCGGAGCTTCAGGGAGCGGGATATCATCATCATCCGAGTCTTCGGACATACTGTCATCTTCTTCAGCTTGTCGCTTCTTCTTCTTGCTCTGAATCTCTTCGGTGATAGGCAGATATCCTTCTGGGAGACCAATGAAACGCAGAAACTACATTCACATGTGTTGTCAGGTGGGGAAATATATTGTAGCGAATTAATCATCAAATTACCTTCTCCCAAATGTACTTCGGACCAGTTTCGCTTGTGACCTGTGCCGGCCAGTTGCGATCCCTGGTGAAGTCAGTTATCGCAGCTTGAATCTGGTCCGAGCGCGAGGATCTCCTGAAACGAAAATGTCAGTCTCCTGAAAGGCAATGAACCATCTCAAATGAAGAGAAACGCGTCCATTGTGAGCCAAAACTCACGGATCGACACTTTTGGTGACCCTGATCACCTCCGTATCTGCCCAGACTTCCCACCACTGACGCGTCTTTTGCGCAGCGTTACCACGCGCCTGTTTATCAGGCTGTCTCTTCCTCTTTGTGTTCGTCTTACGGACGTCTGTGGAGTGTGCCACTTTCATAACGGTGGTGGGTACGCCAATAGAGTCAACTTCTTCTTCGTCTGGTCCTGGGATTGTGCTTATGCCTCGTTCGATGAAATCCTCAAAAGGGACGATGTGGACACCTTGTGGTGGCTGAGGAAACGGGGGAAATGTAAAGAGGTGTCTTTTGGCATGGTCCGCATTTGTTGGAGTCCCTGACTGGGTAATTGCCGTTGCCATCTGGTTGGTTCGTGGAAAGGGGTTTATTCGGGAGACCGTGACCTTGTATACGTTAAATTTATTCTTGAGCGTCTATCCAATCGGAAACAAAGCGGACATTGGAAATCTTTGAGGAAAATTAAGCGTAGTAAAATAACTGTACAAGACAAGATGACCCCTAGATACTGAATTCAGCGGATGTCAAGAGACGGGTTGCATGAGAAAAAGTATCCACACGCAGAAAGTGGAGGAGTAATTTGTACGTGATTAAGGATTGAAATTTCTATCAGAAGGGAGTGGGATTTGCAAATATACCCTTCGTCCCGTAGGTCTCTTATGCCAAAGGCGCCCAACCCGATAATGTATACTGCGTGGATCGTACCATCGTAGTCGAGAGCATCTTTCTCTTATCTTCCCAGGATTTCAACCCCTTCAAAAGTTGAAGAATTTTCTCCCTCTTGCCAAATCGGACATCATTAATACTAACGCTGCCCATCTTCACCTCATTGTCCAACAAGAAATCAAAAAGGCGAACAAAGCCATCGAGCTTCTCGTCATTGATATCTCGAGGGAAAGCAGAGTCCGGCACGGAGGGAGACGCAGATTGGCCCTTGATGGATTCTGCTAATCGAAGAAGTCCCAGCCCACTGCATAGTGATCCATGTGGATCCTTGATCTGATGCTGCTCAGGAAGATGAGAGTTGGCCCATTCGATGAGTCCATCATCAGCAACACCGCCTTTCTGTACAAAAAAGTCAAGTCAAATAAAATCACATCAATGAACCCCTTACGGCTGTGTGGACCGAGGTTGATCGGCGCATCTCTCTCGATGGGCGGGATGGTGGTGCAATTGTGGTGTTGGTTTTCACGGACACGTTCGCAGGTGAATGGTCATCACCAAGGTAGGTGTCTGCTCGGGAACGCTCTTCATTGACATCGCCCGCAAGGCCCATCAACACCCGAGCGTCACGACTAGACAACTGAGTGGTGTTCTCGCGACGAAGCGCCCGTTGAGTAGCAGCACGAGCCGTAGGAGATGGAGGTCGAGGAGCTGGATTCATGGCTTGGGCGACAACAAGTGGAATGGTAGGCATATTACACGAAGAGACGACAGGTTCTGGAAGCAGGGTCAGATAACAGAGAAGACCATAACGATAACCCACGTACTGGTATAGTCTCTCTCAATGGTTGCTTTCATGAAGGCCTTCATCCAATCACGAACAACCGACTTGTCTTCTGAACTGAAATAATGAGTCTTGTCGTGGTCATGTTCAATTCGGAAACCGTAGCGGCCTGGGTCGATTCCTTCATCAACTGTCACCTTGTAGCCATGAGTATTTATATATTCCTTAAGACGTTTTTCCTACGAAGCAAGTAGACATTGTCAATATCTACTCATCATATGAAGGGAAAACAACATACCGAGGCGCTGTTGCTTCGCAAGCAGTATAAATGAGGCCCTTTTAGAATAAGATATCTCGTCTTCCACATGTTATACCTCTCTCCCTTCTTTCTCATCCAGCCAGCATGGTCAGGCTCCCCAATTTGTTGCAGTATGCTTTGGCCTTGCTTGATGGCGCCCGTAACGCCACTTTCTTTAGAATCAGTAGATGGCAGTCCAGGGGTGGGGGCAGAAGAGGTACGTTTTCGAAGCCCAGGATCAGGATGTTCAATAGTATTTGAGTAGCTGTTTTTCACAGGCGAGTTACCAGCACTGTTCGTAGTCTTTTGATTCGGTGACCCGACAGGTGTGAAAGTGCGATTTGATGCGGAGCTTTTCCTGGACTGAAGTCTCGGAAGACTGAATTTGTTCGGTCGTTCTGTTGGAAAGTCCACACTAATTTCCGCAGTTAGTAAGCTTATTAAAGGAATAATAAAATTGAAGAAAAACCTAGGTGGCGGTTTGCGATGTTTACTCCTTGGACCAACAAACGACCCGCCAAATATGCTCAACCTCTCCCCCTGCTTTCCCTTTCGGGAGCCAAAACTTCCTGAATTTCTTGGGCTATCCTTTTCCTTCCCTAGTGAGTTGTCCTTATCGACCTCACGCACAGTGGGCGAAGGCAGAGGGGAAGGTATCGTTTTCACACCCGACCCTGCAGAATCGTGTGAGCGACCAAAAAAGCGACGGCGTTTGCTCGTAGATCTAGGAGCAACCTCCTCAGTCTAATACTCCACGTTGAGTAATTTATCTTAATACAGAAGGGATCAAACATACCTCACTCAGATGTCCTAGTTCGTCGTCTATTGATGGAGCAGGAATCGTCGTTGAAGAATCTCCAAGAGCGGTGTCACTTGGAGAGGGAGAAAGCGAGGAAGTGTGCTACAGATTTGTCAGCCAAGAGAATAATCAATCGCTTGTAGTAGAAACATACACCATTGGAGTTCAGATTGATTCCTAACCCAACAGACGTGGTAGCGCTAATTGTGCTATCTTGCTGGCCTGATTCTGACATATCTTGACTTCGGGAGGCTACCTCACTGTCCCGTTCCTGTTCTTGTTGATGGATAAAGAGTCCAGCGCTGCCAATAGAGCTCTGCATGCTCTGCGAATGTTTATGCCTGGCAAGGACAGATTTAGCCGATCCTGGAAATGAGTGGTGACTTTGTTGGCCTTGGCTCTTTATCCTGGAATGCATCATCGGTGCCATATCAGACTGAGCGTAGTGAAACTGCATATTACTATAAACAGGGGATGGGAGGTTTGAATTGCTATTCTGTGTCGGAAATTCGAAAGAGGGTGGCCGTCGCAGCTCTAATATGGCGTTAGCAATACGGACACGCTTTCCGTAGGCCATTATTCCGATTTCAGATTTCAGGACATTAGCGTCGAGTTCAAGCAGTACATCTCCAGTGATTTCTTGCTCTATAAAAAAAATCAGATATCACGAGTAACAGCGAGCAAGGAAATACAGGCGTACCAGTAAACTTGTCACAGATTCCCTGATCAAATCCTTTGCTTTTCAACCATTGAACAACCAGTTCGACATTCCATTCAGATGTTGGTATCTTCTTCAAATCGTCAACCTGTGAAACTTCACTTGTTTGAAGCTGTCGAGACTGAGGTTCTGAGATTGATGTCCCGGAGGTTACATTTGGTACAACTGAGTCGAGATTTGACTGCGCGACCTGACCGCGATGAGTAGAGGCCGCAGGAGAAGGTAGGCCACTTTGGGGTGAGTAAGGGTGCTTCTGACGGTCCAACTTAGATTGTGAGCTTGGGATAGAGGCTGTTACTTCAGCAGCAGGGGCCAACGATACTGGAGTTGGATAAGAAACGGATTCCGACTCGACCAATTTCTCCAAGCCTGCCTGAGCAGAAGGCAGTTGTTCAGGTCGTGGTGTCTGTTCATCAATATTTGATTCCGGGATTAGTGGTTGCGAGGGCACTTGGAAAGTTCGAGTTTCCGCAGTAGCAGTCGGTATGTTAGTCTCATCCTCGGGAGGTACCACAAGGTCATCCTCCGCAGTGGGCTCCTTAATCTGACTGTCGGGCATCTCCCCTTCGTTTTCGTCCTCTTCCAAAATACCAGGGTGGGTCCTCTTGATTGTCCTCGTAAAGTCCCCTCCGTCTTCTGCTTCGCTCTCATCACTTATTTCCACGTCGATAGGCGGAGCGACAACCCTTCTCGTAGACGTCGATGAAGCACCATCCATCATCGCCTCAAGTTGTTTGGCATTCTCCACTGCCCTCCTCGCCTTGGCAGCCAATTTCCGCCTTGCGCTTTTGTGCCAACCCTCCCTATCACCACCCTCACCAGGGGCTTCGTCCAAATCACTGAGATCAAAGTCGGTATCAGTTTCCGTGTCACGGCCTTCCTTCGTACTTGCGAAACTGAAACTCCGTGCGCCGTCGTCATAGTCATCCGCTGGGCCATCTCTACCGAGCTGCTCGATGGCTTTCTGAACATCCGTCATGGTTGCGCGCATCACCTCTCCCTCAGGGGGACTCTTTCTGGGGGATGAAGGAGGTATTTTTTGACCAGCATGATCCTCGGCCACGTCTAAAAATGAAGGGACTGATGCCGACTTGGGGACGGGAGAGTGTATCGGGGGTGATTCATTCTCTGGTTCTTCACGAAGAGTCTGTAATGGGAGATTTGATTCTGGTTCTGCGTTCGAGACTTCG
>Ga0307507_10008989_pt1 | contig 13524 bp, 4 predicted proteins | sample 7_EM_MG_FD_207223 | JGI IMG/M metagenome (GOLD analysis project Ga0307507, IMG submission 207223) | Populus trichocarpa ectomycorrhiza microbial communities from riparian zone in the Pacific Northwest, United States - 7_EM | ecosystem: Host-associated > Plants > Roots > Unclassified | place...
AGACGACCGTCGCCAGAGCTAGACGACCGTCGCCAGAACCAGACGACCGTCGCCAGAACTAGACCACCGTTACCAGAACCAGACGACCGTCGCCAGAGCTAGACGACCGTCGCCAGAACCAGACCACCGTCGCCAGAACTAGACCACCGTTACCAGAACCAGACGACCGTCGCCAGAGCCAGACGACCGTCGCCAGAGCCAGACCACCGTCGCCAGAACCAGACGACCGTCGCCAGAACTAGACCACCGTTACCAGAACCAGACCACCGTCGCCAGAGCTAGACCACCGTCGCCAGAACCAGACCACCGTCGCCAGAACTAGACCACCGTTACCAGAACCAGACGACCGTCGCCAGAGCCAGACCACCGTCGCCAGAGCCAGACCACCGTCGCCAGAACTAGACCACCGTCGCCAGAACTAGACCACCGTTACCAGAACCAGACGACCGTCGCCAGAGATAGACGACTGTCGCCAGAGCCAGACGACCGTCGCTAGAACCAGACGACCGTTACCAAAACCAGACGACCGTCACCAGAGCCAGACGACAACGACTAGCCAGCGAACACTATAAACGATTCGATCGATTGATCGAATTAAGGCAGCACAGACAGGTAGGCATAAATAGGGAGATGCTGACGGGTAGGCAGATGCAGATAGGTAGGCAGATACAGACAGGTAAGTAGATGCAGATAGGTAAGCAGATGCAGATAGGCAAGCAGATGCAGACAGGTAGGCAGATGCTGATGGGTAGGCAGATATAGACAGGTAGGCAGATGCAAATAGGTAGGCGATGCAGACAGGTAGGCGATGCAGATAGGTAGGCGATGTAGACAGGTAGGTAATGTAGACAGGTAGGCGATGCAGGTAGGTAGGTAGATAGGTAGGTAGGTAAGTTAATAGGTAGATAGGTAGAAGAGAACTATCGCTATATTATATTAAATTATCTAAAATAATAATATTTATTTTACTAGCCTTATAAATAGCCTTAAAGTAGCTTTTATTTATTTAAAATATGCTATTAGTATAAAAGAGGTAAATATAATTGTAGTTGCTAAATGCGCAGATTACTGGCAGGTTGCGCGTAGGTTGCGCGCAGGTTGCTCGTAGGCTGCGCGCAGGCTGCGTGTTAAAAAAACACGACATAGGCTACAGTCGCTTCAGAAAAGGATGGGTTTATGTCAGAAACCATGATCTAGTACAGAAATTTACCGAATTCTTACCTGTTTAAACCACTTTTCTATACCCACGTATGCCACCACCCATCCTCTATACTAACACATCACCGTTGCCTATTTTTTGAAGCTATTTAAAGCCTATATTTTTTCCTATTATAGTTAGCGCTATGGTATACAGGAGGAAAGCCAAAGCACTTAAGAATACTATAAAGAATACTTCTAAAGCGCCTTAAGAAGTAGACCTTACCGCTAAACCTGTACCGCCTATATCAATACCTCCTACTGCTGTAGAATAGTCTAAAGGCCCTTAAACCTTTCTTTTGAATCTGGCCGTATACGCTAATAGTATAATGCTATTTACCAACGTTCTACCCATTTTATTTGGAGTCTTTAAATTCCAGGAGTTTGTTGCCGAAAATACGCATTAAGCTAGTGAATATTATGGCCTTTGTTCCTTCCAGCTTAATCAATTAACTGCTGTTATTTTATTATTGAGTCTAAAGGATCCTACAATACCTAAAGAAGTCAATAATGCAGATAAATAGCGTGAAGTAGAGGGAATAATAGAGACAGAATTAAAGTACGTGAGGAAGGCTTTTTAGGTTAATCTTATAGTCAAATATAAGACCGCTACTACACCTATTAACGCGTCTACTAAAGCCAGAGGTGCTGAATTCACTGCGGCTGTTGATGTGGCTGTTAATATACGGCTTTAAGCGGTAGGTCTTTCGACCAAAGCAGCGGCCAATAAGAAAGTAGAGTCCTCTAGTAAGGATTACAAAGGTGTAGTGGAGGAAGTTATTAGTAAAAAGAAGAAATCAACTACTACTAAAATGTAGAAAGAGGCTGCTGAACAATATAATCGTGATGAAGCTGAAGGCAAGCATCTATACGCGCTACTTAAACGCCATTACTGCCTTTAACAGCACTGTAAGAACAAAAAGCACGGCGTTATATACTGTCTTAAATTCGAATTAAAGCACTACCCATTATAATCTTACCACTGGGCGCGCTGGTCAGAAGCAATTGAACAAAAGAAAGCCACGCTTAACGTGCCAGATCTATCGCTACTGTTAAAGATTAGGTACAGTGAACATATGCAGGATAGGGAGGATAAAAAAGACACAAAGGCATCTTTGGGCAGCTATAAGCACCGTTAAGGTAGCTCTAGCAGCATAAATGAATTAACAAGCTCCCCCCTAAGACAATAGCAGCGACGAGGAGAGGCTTATACTACAGTTATACAATTACTAGCCAATCCTATTCCGCAAGACCAATTAGTGGCAGTAACGGTTTTAATAAACCAGATACAGCAGCAGAACCAGCAGATGATATAATAGATGCAGAATGTTATATAGGCGGCGATGCCTCCTTCTATATAACCAACCATCGCCAATGGTTATTTTATAGTGGACCCTACACCAAATACAAGATCCTTATTAGTGCCGTTATTATAGAGCGCTCTATTAGTTCCAGCTTTATCCTCTGAAACGCCTACCTATTACTATCCACCCCCAACTACACCTATAAGCCTACTACCTAGTAGCCCCGCCCGCAGCGATATTGAACAATTAAATAGTAAGCTTGGCGCCTTTACTAAATGGCTACAAAGCCATTACCCAGTTGTCGCTAACGCCTTTGCTAAAGCGGAGTTAATTTTAATTAAGGAGGACTATAACTTCAAGTTACTTAAGCATGCGCTACTTAATAGTAGTATGGGCCATACAAAGCTGTATAGGATTGGTTTAATATATAGGCTTATTAATCGCATAGTAAACTACTTGGAAGACTTCAGAGCAGATTGGTGACGTTATAATGCTGCAGCAGAGGCCTTACTTAACGTTTCAATTGGTAAGCACCCTATATAGATATATTACAAAAGACCAGACCTTATCCTTTTTATACTACCTCTTAATTCCTGCCCGTGAGAAATGGCCTTTTGCCCTCTTATTAAACCCTTATTGCTCTACCGCGTGGCTTAAAAAGTCACCAAAGTTATTCCATAGTTCAGCTTCAAATCAATGAGCACGCAGCCACTGCTTTAAGTCGTGAAAAGAAGCTTTAATTGGATTAAAATCGGGTAAGTAAGGAGGAAGATATTCAAGCCTAATACCAGCAGCATTGCAGAGGCGTTAAACTTCCTAGGTTTAAGTAAGCAACAGTATTAAACACCTATCCTTTATAGACACCACATACCTCATTATGATGGATTAACGCATTATCTATTACTAAAACTAAACGAGGCTATAGATAAGGCTGCATACGAGTAAGAACCTCATTCTTTATCTACTTAATAAACATTGGCCCATTAACAGCGCCCTGGTGTATTAACCAGCCAGGCATATAGCCCTAATAGGTATACGCTGGCAGCAAGCTCTATCTTTTAGATCTCTTTAATTCCGATATTCCTTCAGCAGGCTTATTAATTGGCGCCTATTTATACTTTCTATCTATTGTCTTCTTATTGCAAGCTGATTTATTAATAAAGACAAACTGATCGCGTCTATAGCCACAGATTTAAATAATCCAGTCGTCCCTTAGGCCTGGATTACGCTGTTGCGCAATTATCCTCATAACCTTTCTACTCCATTTTCTTCGCTTTAATCCAGCCGATAGTGTGCTTTATACTACTATTATGTTATATTTATTGTATAGAAACCAGAGCATCTCTTTAAAATAGGCGTCTGGGCTATATAAGAGGTATTTAAGGAGGCCCTAATTGGCACGCGTTTGTTAGTAAAATTAATATTAATATCACCACTTAACGTCATACATCTAGAGCTTCATCTATAAGCAGTAGTGGCCTGCCATTCCCCCTAATCGGTGGATTAATCTGGCTATACCTTCTCAAATTCGCCCTCTAGCGTTAAAGGGTAGATTAAGGAACACGGGTCTTAATTTCTATATGGACATTGTTGTAGTCAAGGTTAATTAGAGCTTATACAATCGACTTCTGTTTGGTTGACCAGGCGGGCTTGCCCATGGCTTTAAAAAATAGGCGACGGCGATGTGTTGGTATGGAGGATGGGTGGTAGCATGCGCGGGTACAGAAAAGTGGTTCAAACAGGTGAGGATTTGGTAAATTTCTGTACTAGATCATGGTTTCTGACATAAACCCGTCCTTTTCTGAAGCGACTGTAGTCGGTTGAGTTGCCAAATGCCCTTAACTGCGCGCCAATTGCGTCAACCACCAACCATTGAGGCCATTGGTAGGGTACTATATTTTGCCGATGGACCCAGCTAAGTGTAACTACAAAGTATATAATAAAGAAATGCTAGCTATTATCCAATTACTATCCTAATAGTGCGTAGAGCTTAAAGGCACGAACTCCCAGATTAAGATATATACGGATTATAAAGCCCTAGAGTACTTTATAACTATAAAGTAGCTTACTAGATAATAAGCCCGCTAGGCCAAAATACTCTCCGAATTCTTCTTTACGATTATATATTATTCTAGTAAGCAAAACACTAAAGCTAATATACTAACCCGAAGGGAATAAGACGTAGGACCCTAGGATAAGCTAAAGACCTAATACTGGACGCGCGCCCTCCTCTATCCCAAATAGCTTGACCTGTAAATTCTTAAAGAACTAAACTCCAAACGGAATAAGCTAGCACCCCTAGAGGGAGCAGTTTTAGACGAACTAATAGGGCTAGTTAACCGCATCCTAACTATAAACCGCACAGCTAACTCCCTAAAAGCCCTCCGTGACTAAGCCGCGAAGGAGGACCCTAATTTGGAAATAGAAGAAGGACTGCTTCTATACTAAGGACGGCTTATAGTTCTAGATATTAACAACCTATAGACAGAGTTAATCCGCAAAGCCTACTATTAAGTCTCTACGGTATACCCTAGTTGTAATAAGACCTACCGACTACTAGCGCCCCGTTACTACTAGCGAGGACTTCTATCCAATATAGATCAATTTGTTAGAAACTGCCACGCCTATAGACGCGCAAATGCCCCTAGGAATTGAACTCCTGGGTAGCTATAACCACTGCCAGTTTTAGAACGCCCTTGGTAATATATTACTATGGACTTTAAGTCATTTCCGAAGGACGCCTACGGCCATGATGCAGCCTTTATAGTGGTCGACCGACTATGCAAGTAATCTATCTCCCTCCCTTATTTTAAGACCATGACTACAAAGGATATGGCCCGCCCCTATATTAACAACATCTATTAATTCTACGGCGCCCCTAAATTAATTATCTCTAACCATGGCCCCTAGTTTATATTAGATTTCTGGAATAAACTCTACTATATCCTTAGGATTAAGATTAAGCTCTCTACTATATTCCACCCTTAGACTAATAGCTAAACCAAGATTATAAACCAGTACCTCGACCAGCAACTACGGCCCTTTATAGACTACTATTAGGACAACTAGTTGGAATTACTACCTATAATAGACTACGCGCAGCTTACACTCCCTTATGATAGTATAGGGATGTCCCCATTCGAACTGCTCTATAGGTATACACCACGAACGTCCTTTAATTGGGATAGGCCTACTAAACCCACTATAGCCCGCGAACGCCTTAGCCATGAGGAGGCCTGGGTATTTGCTAAGAGAATGCATAGAGCCTAGAAGACTGCTTAAACAATTATAAGAAAGGCGTAAGAAAAAAAGGAGTCTAATATAAACTAATATTATCGTGAGGAAGACTTCCAAGTAGGAAATAAGGTATAGGTATTAATAAAGAACTAGAAAACCTAGAGGCCGAGCCATAAATTAGACCACTAAATAGCTGGCCCATACAAAACTCTTTAAAAGGTAGGACACTCTTTTAAGGTTAAGCTACTAGAGTTAATAAGGATCCACCCCATTTTCTCCCTAAACCGGCTACGAAAGGCTGCGGATAATCTACTACCTAGATAGTATAACAACCCCCCACCGCCAATCCAGATTGCTAAGGACGAAGAATAGGAAGTTAAAGAAATCCTAGCAGTAAAAAAGGTCCGTAATGTCTTAAAATACCGTGCAAGCTGGGTAGGCCATAATAATGACTTAGAGTGGTACCCCGCATCTAATTTTAAGTACTCCCCCTATAAGCTATAAGATTTCCACCTAGCCCACCCTAATCTCCCTAGACTACCACGTAAATTAGATAACTGGATTAAATGCTAGAAAGAAGGGTTAGATAATTACAACAATTTAAACAATAATAGGGAGCTCGGACAACGCCTAAGGGCAGGCTTTTTCAGGAGGGGGGGGTAATGTAATAGTGCTAAAGCGCGTTACCTGCCAAATTCTGCCATGCTGCTGCCATATTCTGCCAACCTATGATTGGCTCGCTTACCGCTAGCGCCTTGGCGGCTGCCCTTTTATATATGTTTACTATAGTCCTGGCAACCCCCTTCTTTTCTTCTCCTTAGCTTAGTATCTTTATTAGATAGCAATCCACAAGCTTTAGTTTAGAGGCATTTATATAAGCCGTTACATACAGTACCAACGGCTTATTAAACGGTTGCTGCTTATTCTCCTTAATATCCATATCTACTTTGTCGGCTAGCTCTTTGTTTTAGATTAGAAATTGGTTAAGATCTACACCGCTACTTAGTACCTGCTCCTTCTGCTTCTAGGCCTCCTCCTGCCTTTCCTTTTAGAGCTCTTGTATAGCGACGTCGGCAGCGCGTTTAGTAATCTCAGCGCTTGTTTTACCCTACTAGTTGGCCTTACCGTACTTCTTTTTAGGTGGTGGCTGCTAGCGAGCCTTTAGAGGAACCTTAAATAGAGCGCCCTTAGGTAGCGATTAAAGCTCTACCTATCTACTTAAAATAGCTATTTAAGCCACCTTAAAGTCTTTAAATTTACCAGCAAGCTCGCCTATTTCTTTAGTAGGAAGGTCCTTAATAATATTAAGGAGGCAGAGAACTAATAGCCAGATCCTAGTAAGAGCTTCTAGGTACTCTAGCAGAGGGTCGCCTTAGAATGCCATATCCTTAATATATCGCGGTTACTAATCTAGTGCGGCAATTAGCTTTATTGCAACACACTAACAAGGGTGGATTAAAGCCGGCGATATAGGAAGCCTCTATATTAAGCACTAAATAAGCATATAGCGATAGGGGAGACTATATTAGTAGGGGTCCTTGCAGTTGCAGTCACCCTGCTTCTACTCCTAATTAGCCCACTCCTGCTTTTCCTTATTTGTTAAAGCCCTCGCGCCATATATAGAGTTAAAGATTCGCTCAAGCGCGTAGTGTATTACTATACCGTTAATCTATATAAAGTAGTGCTAAAAGAAATCTAGGGTAATAATTCAGGGGAGGGACGTTTTAGAGGTATATTTAGATTTGATTAATTCTTTATATAATATTAAAATCCACTTCTTTAGCTTAATTATAGTATCCTTAAGGCTTAATTAATAATTAGTAAAGCATTTTAATCCTCTATTAATACCCTCGCCTTATTGGCTTGCTACTATGCCTAAGTTTAGAAGGTATCTAGTAAGGGAGTAAACGGTTAAGGAAAAGTTAATATTAAAATAAGGTTTTAAGCTAGGGAACAAAATGTCGTCAAGAGGCATTTAGATAAGCTTTACTATAGGCCGGCCTATAGTAAAGCTTATCCAAATGCCTCTTAACGGCATTCTATTCCCCGGCTTAAAAGTTAAACTTACCTAATATAGCAGGTAATTATCTGGCTCTTCTTTTTAATGTATATAGTCTGAAACCATACCTTATCGCACAGGTATAGCTTATTTAGGACTACCTTTTAATTGGCTTTAAGCTCTACTACTGTTTCGGATTTTAGATAGGGCTAAAATAGTTTCTTTACTACCTTCCTCTCTTCCGCCGAGTAGCTATGCGGCCTCTTAGCCTTTGTCTGGATCCCCTTATTAATCCGCTTCTTTATTACCTTTACGGCATGCCACTAGCAGTACTAGAGAACTACTACAATTAACTACCCTATTAATAAGGCGGCTGTAAGGCCCTTACTAAAGTTGGTAATAATAACTTTAGGTGGCCGTTTCCAAAGCTTCTACTAAGCAGACTTTAGGAAGAAGGCCTAATCTAGCTAAAACTCGCTCTTAATAAACGACTATATTGCTAGAAAAGAGGACCCCATATTAATAACGCCAGTAATAATAGCCAATAAGAGCTTAGATTAATTGGTATTAAATATAGCGTCTATTTAGTAGCCAAAGTTGGTAATAAACCTTTGCGCTAAATCTACCTAGATAGGAAGCCAGAACATAAGCTACTAGAGACTCCAGGCAATTAGATAACCTAATTCTAGATTAATTATATAGGTATATTAAAACCGGTACTTAAATCCATATTAGTGGAGAAGCAGCTCAAGTATATTAAGCGCCCGCGGCTAACCCTTAGCTCTACTAGGAAGGCCGCTTAATAATTACGCTAAGCCATAGTATTTCTTCTTACTTATATACAACTCCCGGGCAGAAAGTTAATACTACGCAGTAAAATAGGTCTCTCGTGTTGCCCTAAGAGTATAGGCTTCCGCGGCTGCCTCTTTAGCCTCTAGTAGTTAATCCTAGTGGCCAATATAAGCAAGAGGATTAGCAACAAAGTTGTATAGACAGGCCTCTAGATTGTCTGGATCGCCATACTTAGTATAGGTAAGAGTTGCTACCTACCTATATACTAAGCCTATATGCTCAATAAGCTGTTTCTAGGCCACCTAAATAGTCCAGCCGCACCTTATCTAGTGTACCTTAGTGGCCTCTTGCTGACGGTTGCTGTTTTCGCCGCAAAAGTCGTCCAGTTTGCGGTAGTTTCGGGTATGCTTGCCATAGTGCTTACAGACAAAAATGGTGCGCGGCCATAAAGTATCTAGGCCAGATACTGACAATTTAACAATAAAGAAACCTTTAGAGAATATATAGTCCTAATATCAATTAAATGCGGCATTAATATCCTCAAAATTTTCACCCGTATATAGCTCTAAAAGGTGTTGGGCCGGCATTAAGTTAACTACCTTTTTTACTACTGGTACTAAATCTAGGTGTAACTAGGGGTTCGGCTTCCACTCTAGACGCTCAATTTCGACTTCTAGTAACGGCGATTAAAGCCACAGTAGAAGAGGACTCGTAGTATAGTATTCCAAGGCAGCGGAAGCAGCCCGACATTTACGGCGGGTATAGGGTGGTATTCCAGGTGGTGGTAGAGCAGGGAAAGGCTCCTCTACAGAAGCCTACACATCTACTTAAGACGCTGCCGGACGGTTCTATACTGTAAACTAGGGCTTGCGGAGCCATGAAGGGCCTTAAGTAACCTTGTATAAGGAAGTAGGGACGGTTTAACGAGGTAGTAGTGTATCAAAGAGCTCAATTGGATTACTCTAGCTGTCGCCAAGTTTTCGAAAAGGTGCAGCCAAAGGAGCACCTAAGGGGGCAGCGGATGCAGTAGCAATAGCTAGACGGGCCCACCTAGTCTACAGGAGCTTGTTAAGGTCAGGAAGGGACAAATCAATATTAAATAAAGAGCTATTGGCCATATTATATAATAGGAAATTAATATAGGCTTAGAAGAGGTAGATTTAATATAGATTTGCGGTAATAATCCTTTAGAAATTAACTATTCTATACTCTAACTTTGGCCTTTAATTTTTTACCCCGCATGGATATGTTCTCCACAAGCCGTTTAGGGCTTACTGTTAGTATACTAAACTGTCGATTTATTACCTTAGATAAGCATATATACCTTATAGTTAGTGGAATATTAAGCTATTTAGATTGCGGTAGACACTGGCTTTTTTGAAGTTGATTATACGTTGGTAATAGTGGCCTGTGCGAGCTTACTAATTGCTAAGTAATCTGGTTCTGTGGGATAGTTCTGCCCGGAGACGCTCCGGGATTTTAATATCATTTTGCGTAAGGAGATCACTAAGTTACTAGTCTTGCGTAGCCAAATACTTAGCATTACTACGGAGGTTAACAGTTTTAGAGATATCATATGCCTTCAGTTTGACAACTTTGGATGCTGGGATATTCTCAAGCAGCTGTTTAATTTCTAATTACCGGGAGACAATAGCCTTAGAAGCAGTCCTCATAGTTGCTTTCGCACTTTTCCCATCCTTTGCAGGCCCTAAGGCCTCAGGTTTGACTACCCCGTTGCTAATGGTAAAATGGATAGAGTACTTAGATTACAGAGGGTGGACAATAGCTTAATAGAGGGATCAAACGCCTTTTATGAATAAAGCTACTGTATATCAATACAATACAGATTTCGTGATTACATGATAAAATACACCCATAATTTACTTTCTGGCACAATATTTGTAAGCACATACCCTTACCTGAGCACATTCCATCGGCAACTTCTTCTGGCAGTTGGCCGCCGTCTCCGCGTAAGATAGCATGTCAGCATTAATGCCCTTGCCATCTGATCCGCCATTGAACACCTCGTACAAAAACCAGCCCCTAAACCCGGGTTTCAATACAGCCTGCGCGACCTCCACTACAGGGAGATAGCCGCCGTTGAACCGGAGGGGGGGCTCCAACGTCCTCGTGGCGTAAGGCCAGACTCATCGGGTTCTTGGCTGAGCGGTTGCGGCGGCTTACATGCATCTAAGATCTGTAGGGGGTAGATCTTGTCTTTCGGGACTGTGGCGCTTAGGTCCTCCAGACTCCGTTTGAACCGCTTCTCTAGCTGGTCTCTGGGTACGTCTTTGCGTAGGCTAGAGGCGGTAGTCGGGTCGCCCCATTCGCCGCCTGCGGTCTGGAAAGTGTCGAGGCAGAGGCTAGCGTTGGTACGATCGACGCGCCGCACGATGTCCCAGACATTGCGCTAGTAGGGCACGTGGCTAGACTAATACCAGTTTTCGTAGGCGAGGCGGAAGCTGTGTTTCGCGAGGAGGTCAGCGAGGGATTGAAGGCCAGGGGCGATGCGGGAGCGGTCGAGTTTCACGAGAGGAGTATCGGAGGAGCCGGCTTGTGTAGTCGGGACGTCAGCAACTGATATACACGCTCAGAGCGGCCAGTGATCCGCGAATGGATCTGGAGTTGAAAGTGGCTCAAGTCAAATCTCGCCTGCAGCATGTCTGTCTTGCATGCTTCCATTATCCGTATCCAGCGGTGTGCTCGATCAAATGCATCCTTTCTCTCGTTAGAGCCCTCTGGCCACCCTTCGGAGTTTGGAAATGGCTGCAACGTCGTAATCTCGAGGCCTTTGTTGTCACATAACCTCTTAATCTCGGCAGCAACAGTGCAGAGCTCGTCATAGTTCGTTGGACTGACGTCATGCTCGAGATGTAGTTTCCCGAAGGAAAGAATGTCTCGAAAAGAGAGTTCAATGGCTGTAAAGCCGGCTATAGATATCGCATCGAGCTTCTTTGGAAGCATGTCGCCCGGTTTGCTGCCAATGGAACAGCTGGCGTAGCTGATGGGAATTTGTCGAACAGGACGATCAAGAATGAGAACTCTGTCGATTGAAGCTGGCTCTAGAAGCTCTCTATATACATAAGGTAGGTGCAAGCAACAGAAACTGGGTGGTAAGACATAAGCAGGGTGGTGAGACAGAGGGTGGTAGGCATCAAAGACAGTAGTAAGACGGTGGTAAGGAAATCCGATTTAGGTCAATAGAATTGTGTTGAGGAGGAAGTCCAGTGCCGGATTATAGCTATTTGCTTCTCAAGAGAGTCTAATTGGTTAATTGATTAATTATTAACGATTATATAGGGAAGTAAAGCATGATAAAAGAATAGTTGGACGTATTACCCGTCATGGTGTGTGACGAGCATGTTTCATTAATTCTCTATTAGTGACGTCGGAGCAAATAGGAATGTCGGAGCATCATCGGCAACGATTTTGACGAACAACATGACATGCATATCCCCCGCGGTAGCCCCCGTGTGGGAACACCAGAATCAGAAGTACGCGCATCACCTATATAGAATCAATCAATGTATTTTTGTCAACTATGCCTTCTAATCGTATTTCTAATGATATAGACTTTGTTCCACCAACTTAATACCCTATTCCACCAACTCGGAAGGCCAAACAACCCCCCGAAGCCCTAGCCGCTGCCCGCATTCGAACTTCTATGGGTTGAGGATTACGACTCGTATGGCACTTCCCCCCTACATCGATCCTCACGACGCTTTGCTATATTTAAGCTGTTCTTTGCGGGAAAAGTCCTAGACAAGCTTATAGAATAGACAAATAAGTACGCAGAGCTTTATCCACTAAGGAGGATACTGCTGCCAACATACAAGGAGGAATTATACACTTACTTTAGGGCGCTTACGAGCCAGATGGCGCAGGCCTCGACAGATTGAGTGTATATAGGAATATTATAGGCCACTGCTAGCTATACACCCCCTAAATGATACGCGTACACCCCCCAATTGATACGCATACACCCACTACCTTATTTAGTTTAGATACTTCCTCATTAAGTTAGATACTTCCTTATTAAGTTAGAATATCACGTGCGTCTGACTTGTTTGCGCCTATATCGTTATCTCAGGTGCCTCAGCCGCTTCTTCGAGGAATTTGTGGCGTTGCATGGCCCCACATAGTCCCACCCGCGGCGCGCACTAACTCCTGAGCCAATAGAACGTCGCGCTACCCCCTACCACCCCTGCCACCCAAAAATTCCTCTGCGAAGCGTCTGAGAGATTATAGGCGCGCGTTTGGTGTAAGCCAGGCCAGATTTCCAACGTGTATTAACTTTAAGCAACCATAATAGGGTCAATCTAGCAGCTACGGCTATAGTTTGCGATGCAATTAAATTACAACCTCCTCTACTAGTATATTTTAATTAATATAGCTAGCTAACCACCGTATTAAGGGTCGAAGTATAGCCTTAAAGTTGAAAAACGTGTTTTTTGAAGCCAGGCCGACCCTACTAGCCTCATTAATATAGTAACCGTACTCCACCACCACAACTCTATTTACTATTAAACTTTATAAAGTACCTCTTATACCCTATTATAAACAGCTCACCTAATTATACTATACCTATACTAGTAGGTATAGATTTGCTTCGCAAATCCTATCCCTCCGTCGTGCTACGCTGCGGGGGCTGCTTCGCAGAAGGGGGTAAGCTTTGGGCAGAGCCTCGTGCAGAGCTTTAGTAGAGCTTCGTGCAGAGCTTCGTGTAGAGCTTCGTGCAGAGCTTCGTGTAGAGCTTCGTGCAGAGCTTCGTGTAGAGCTTCGTGCAGAGCTTCGTGTAGAGCTTCGTGCAGAGCTTCGTGCAGAGCCTTATGCAGAGCCATGTGCGGGCGTGCAGACGTGTAGATTGTAGACGTGCAGACGTGCAGACATTCGTACGGGCGTTCGTGTGGGTGACTAATTAATTGATCAATTGTATGGACATTTATAAAGCCGTTCATACGGGCGTTTGGTTGATTGATCGTATAGACGTTTATA
>Ga0307507_10008991_pt1 | contig 13521 bp, 2 predicted proteins | sample 7_EM_MG_FD_207223 | JGI IMG/M metagenome (GOLD analysis project Ga0307507, IMG submission 207223) | Populus trichocarpa ectomycorrhiza microbial communities from riparian zone in the Pacific Northwest, United States - 7_EM | ecosystem: Host-associated > Plants > Roots > Unclassified | place...
TAAGCTTCCTTATTGCGTATCTTTTACTATTTAGTTACGCCTTAATGTCCAGATCTAGTTGTATCTAGATAGGGATATAGTCTAAGGTAAGTGCCTATTCTTCTTTAGGGGAGCACCTTTTAAGTCTCTAGTATAGGTTTTTATCTATAATTATAAGGTTAATTATACTTTTAGCGGTGCCCTGTTGCCATATAATTGCACCTAGGGGGGTAGCTAGCTTAAGGCCCCTATTGTCTATAGCTCTTAGTAGGCACTCTGCCTATTAATTAGCAGCAACATAGATGCCCCCCTACTATAGGTAGTAGAGGTTTATATCTCCTAGTAGGATAGACTCCGCGTATTTAGTTTCTAGCAAGCTTATTATAGATATAATATTCTCTATCTATGCTACCCCTTCGACCCTAGGGTTATAGACATTAATGATTTATACTAGTCCCCTATATGTCTAGATGGTTATAACTGCAATATCTGGGTTAACTGCCTGCTATAACTATAAGGCAAGGCTAATATTTTTGCTAATTATAAAGTATACGTGTATAGCTGCTTTTAGTTTATATAGGAGCTAAAATCCTCGGGGGCAGTATATTAATTATATATAGGTATTATAATATGGCTCTTATATAGCAAGAATATAGTATTTCTCTAGGTCTAGACTGTCTAGTAGAGGCCTTACTAGATAGTGGTTCATATTGCCGCAGTTATACTGTATAATAGTTAAGTAGCGGACCCCTAGTAGGGGTCCTTTACCTCTCCTTTACTCCTTACTTCTTCTGTTTCCACTTTCTCTAAAATATTTAGAACTTCCGTCTCCTGTGTTTACTCCCTGGCTACTACTTATTTTGTATGGAGCTTTCTATTCCTATATCTTATGTTCCTACTAGCCTTTCTAAATCTAAGTTTGTTATTGCCTTTAGTTCTTCCCCCATTCTTACCAGTTAGCTATATACCCCTTATAAGCCAGCTATATATATTATATTTACCACATTAAATCTAATTCTTAATTATCCCGGCCTTAAACTTACTGTAGCTATCCATAGGGGTCTTCCTACTGGGCGTCCTCTCCCTTATGTCCTATGTGTCCCTTATATCCCTATTCGGTCTAGTAATATCACACGGTATTACTTTTAGCCCATTAAGGCTTGGGATAGCTAGCTTAGCCCCCTAGTATTAAAGGTAGGAAACGCTAGGAAGACACCTATATCCCCCTAGCTTATTGCCTGTTGTTTCCATTTATATAACCTAGCGTGCAGTTATTCCCGTAGCTGTTAAGCCCTTTCCTTCCGTCTCCTGTATTTAATGCAGCCTTCTCTCTCCTACGCCTTATATGTGCTTTAGTAACAGTTCACGCATTTATTTAGTCTTAATTTATATATTATCTTGTATTATAGGGGCCTACACAGTGGCCGCAGCACACCTATACTGCGTATGTGGATTAAGTGTGTCCCCATTATGCGCAGCAATAATATTATTCCAGGCGTAGTCTGTGGTTATAGAGCCTTATGTTGTATATAAGGCCATTTATAATTATTCCTTTTTGGATAAGGAGTTTTTACATTCCTAGTGTATATATGCTAACGATAAGGGAGCTATGTGTTCGTCTATTGTTTCCCTAGTAAGTCTCTAGCGCCCCTTATATCCTCTCATTATTCTTATTATATGCTTAGTTTATATTTTCCTATTAAAGCTATTAGATCTGGGTAATTACAAGTCCTAGTATAAGGCGTTCCATTTGTTTTACTATCTCTTATATAGTTACTGTATTGTCCACCTAGTATCCCCTTTCTACCCTAAGGCTTATAGGAACCGATAGGACTTTAACTAAGTAATCTTTATAAAGCACTTTTATGCTAATACGCTCTCCTAGCCTGTCCCCTACCCTTACGGCCCGTTCCTTTGCCTATTAGTCCTTTAGGGTGACTCTAATGTCTCCACTCCTAAGGTGTTAGACTGCGACGGTGTTATAAACCTTCTTATAAATCTCTATAAGAACTTCTGTTTCTAATTATCCCCTAAGTTCCTCTACCTTTTCTATATTTAGTTATATTATGATTATATACCTAGTTGTTGTCTTTAGGGGGGTAGGTTCCCTATGCTATAAAAGCGCAGCTATGGCGGCCTAGGTGCGGTTTGCCTATAGGGGGGAGTTTTATTTATCTTTAATTTTGTTTAGCCGTTAGAGGATTTAATTAAGGGTTTGCTAGAGGGGCGCCTAAGGTTCGCTGGACTAGAGCCATTCTGCTAGCTGTATTAGTTCGTAATAGCTAATAGATACTCCCCTATAGTTCTAGATACTAGACGCGTCTAAAAGGCTTTATATTTTGTTAGATGCCTTCTTAATTAGGGTATTTCCGCTTTCTGGTATAGTATTTACCTGTCCTTGTTGTTGTTATAGGGGGCTATTGTTAGGTATAGGTCTGGCGGTCGCGCGCAACTGCGTACCACCGTCATTCCACCTGTGCCTCCCCTGTAATGCATACATCTTAGGGGATTATCAGGGTGTTTTTCAGGGTTCTTTTAGTTGGTTTGGTCTTTTTGGGCCGGGTGCAGCAAGAGCTCCAAAAAAGTAAGATAAGTATTAAGATAAGTTGCTCTAACTAATTATAAAAGATATAGTAAAGCTAATTACAAAGCTCTAATATATTAACATTTATTAATACTAGCTATATTAGGAATATATAATAAGATAAGTATAATTTTAATAAATAGTAATAAAGGAGATAATTACTAATAGACTTATAAAGGCCCTGCCTAAGTAGAGGTTTTAAAGCTTTATTAATATAATTGGAATAGTAGATATTAAGAAGCGGCTAAATAAGAAAAAGCAACTAGAGGACCTAAGGGATAATATTAAAGCAAGACGGAAGGATTTAGATAAGATTATGGTTTAATTAACTTATTAACAGATACAAGAAGGTAGTTAGCTTTAACCTTAAAGAGCTTAAAGCTAAGGGGGTATATTAAATAATCTATATTCTCTAAAGGTATAGGTTATATATATAAGTTACGTGCACGGAGCCCGTGCACTATAGAGTCTCTTCGTAGCTTAAAGCCCTAGGGGCTTATTAGAAGCATTAATCAACAATTAAGTCAAGATTATTAATCAATTAACCCATTTCATTAATAAACTGCTCTATATACACTTCGTGACAATACCAGAGGCATATACCCATAGTATATAGTCTTTATAATCCCTAAAGCCTCACCTCTTTAAAGATTTGTCTCTCTTACCAATCTATCCTATTCCGCAATTGTGTCCTTATAGCCCCCTATCTATAAAGTCCCCTTATAGTTTCTTATATCTAGCTAGATAAAGTTACTAATCTAGTAAGCTAGTACTAGGGTTTAATTCTTATTCGCTGCGGCTCCACAGATAGATTAGGCCTATATTATTTTATTAGTAAGGAACTCTTATAGTTCTTCTATCTTCTTTATAAATTTATTTACTTCTATAACTTATAAAGGCGTAATAAGCTAGGCGAGGAATATTATTAAAGGGTTTAAACCCTATTTGCAGATGCTAGCTATAGTTAGCTAAGAATAGGGAGACCTTTATAGTTTCTAAGACAGAGTTATTTATGGTAAACTTAGTAAATATAAGCCAGTCTATCTATTTGTCCTATAAATATAACGTATATATCTAAATATACTGTTCCATTATAGCATTTATATATTCCGTTTAACTATCCGTTTCTAGGTAGTATGCTATAAATAATAGTGCTTTAATATAGAGTTGGGTAGTTAGTTCTTTCTAAAATATAGAAATAAACTAGCTGCCTTTATTGGAGATAATTGTTTTAGGGAGTCTATAGAGTTTTTATACGTAATCTAGGAATAGTTAGGCAATAGCAGGCGCTAATATATTAGAGTAGGCAATTAAGTGTTTTATCTTAGATAGTTAGTCTATAACTACTATAATATTTATACAGCCTTTACTTACGGGGAGCTTAATAATAAAGTTAATTAAGATATCCTTATAACTTTATCCTTATAAATAGTGCTTATTAAATATAGGGCTAGAACTAGGTAAAAATTAAAGACAGTTACTAGTGTTGGCCGTTTATAAACTATATTAAGGCATAGGGACAGAGTAGTATTTTAAGATATAAGCTTTACTTCCGCACTTAAAGCAAAGGCCTAGCTTAATACGTTATTCTTATTTAGGGGACCCTATGTCACGGCACTGACCTAACGCGTTGTTATGGCTACGCGTATGCATAAGCACGGACCTGACCCCTAAGCAACACGTATATATACCTGCCTCGTCTCCTGTACATTATCTTAGGTGCCTTAGCCGCTTCTCCAAGAAATTTGCGGCGTTGCATAGCCCCACTCTCTTGCCACAGCCCTACTCTGCCAACTCGTGCGAACTCCTGAGCTAATTAGCGGCGCGCACTAACTCCTGCGAACTCCTAAGCTAATAGAACGTCGCGCTACTTCCTACCCCCCCTATAACCCCTAAATTCCTCTACGAAGCGTCTGAGAGATTATAGGCGCGCGTTTATTATAAACCGGGCCTAATCCTTAACGCGTGTTAACTTTAAGCAACTATAACAGGGTCAATCTAGCAGCTACAGTTATAGTTTACAATGCAATTAAATTGTAATATCCTCTATTAGTATATTCCAGTGAATTTAACTAGCTAACCAACATATTAGGGGTTAAAGTACAGCCTTAAAGTTTAAAGACGCGTTTTTAAACCTAGTCCTACCCAACCAGCCTTATTAACACAGCAACTATACTCCACCACCACAACTCTATTCACTATCAAACTTTATAAGGCGCCTCTTGTACCTTATTAGAAACAGCTCGCCTAATTACACTACACCTATACAATATTTATGGCGCGTTATTGGCTGGGTACGCTCTCTTAAAGACTCCTACAAACTCCTACAAACTTCTAGGCCAATTAGATAAGCTCCTACAAACTTCTATAAACTCCTAGGCCAATCAGATAGCGAGATTTAGAAGGAAGAAGAAGATAGGCAGTAGGAATATAAATCGCCAGAGTTAATAACATAGAGCTTAGGGTAGGGCAGTAGAGCCGCCTATAGCACAGATATTAGCCAATCGTAGTTCTATCCCAGAGACTCTCCAGTTAATTTAGAGACTAAGCGTAGAAGAATTACCATTGGTTATCCAGCAAGTAGGGCGTATAGAGAATGTACCATTCTAGCATAAGGTTATTAACCTCTGCCTTTAGCAAATTATGCTTCAGACCTACCCATAGCTTAATAACTTTAAGCCACGCAACGAGCAGGTGCACACTCTACGTCGGCTTATATTTAAGAAAGGTGACACTCTTCTTATTGCCTATATAGGCTTTGGTAAAAGCCTAATCTTCCACACGTATTCTATCCTTACGGGGAAGATTACTATCTAAATAATCCCATTAAATAAACTAGGCAATAAGCAGCTGGATAATATTAAGAAGATAGATAGCTCTTATCCAGTTCTTATTAACGCTAAAATAAGAAGTTAGGAGAAGTCTCTAATCGCAAAAATTTGGGAGGGAGCGTATATATATATACTTCTTAAACCTAAGCAGGCGTTAATAAAGTTATTCTAGGATGCCTTAAAGGAGCCAGAGTTGCAGTCTTAGATTAGGCTAGTTGCGATTAATAAATATCATCTTATAAAGGAATAGGAAGGCTTTTAACCGGCCTACTTAATACTAGGTAAGCTGTGGATAATCCTCCGCCTAAGTATAGTCTAGTTTACCTATTCTACAACTCTTAATAAGAAGGCAGAGAAACTGGTCCTATTACACACTAGGTTCTAAGCAGTTGGCCATTATCTATACCAGACTAAGGTTATAAGAATATCTATTAATCATCTAAATATATCTATATATATACAACCAACTCCTAAAGGAAAGGTAGACTTATAGGAAAACCTATACTTTCTATTAGATAACTATGTGAACGACAACAGAGTACCTACATCTAAACAGATACTAAAGACAATAGTCTTTATTAATAGTCGGACATCTGTTTAGCAGGTAGCAGAGTACCTCTAAAATATGCTACTCTAAAAGTCTAAGGCGTATATAAAAGGGACCAATAATAATAATAAGGCCTTTTATATTAGTAGCATAATCCAAGAGTTTACCGCTACTATATAAGAGTATAATCGCAACCAGCGGTATACAGAGTTTAAAAAGCCCTTCTCTATTATCTAAATTATAATAGCTACAACCTTACTTAGTATAGGCGTAAATGTCACAGATATTAAGCGTATAATTATTTAGAGGTTTCCAATTACAAATAGCCTAGGCAATGCGTGGCAGCAAATCAGTTAAGGCGGATAAGGGAAGAATCATACTAGTATAGGTTATATCTTCCTACCATACTAAGCATTTAATACAGAGGGGGTAAATAAGCTAGGACAAAAACCACCACTACTGCTATATATAGAGCCGCCAACCCAGGCGCCTTAGAGAGGACGCAACAGCTTACCTACTAGATATAGACGGAGTAAACTTATCCAGAGTACCACACCTAGCAATATTAGCGATGCAGAGAGTATTACCTTAGAGAAATTGGCCGTAAGTTATAATTCTATACCTACGGCTAATAGTAACCTTCCGTTCTAGACAAGGGCTAAAATAGCTAGTCGCGAGAAGCTATTAGCCAAATAAAAAGACATAGTAAACAGTAAATGTTATTAAAAGGCCTTCCTTACCTTTCTAGAAGAGAATAGGTTACCACCAGTAGTCTTAAACTATATTATTTACGCGCTAGCTAATTAGTGCTATAATTAATACAACCCTTTACTATTTCCTAAGTTTACATCGGCCCCTAAAGCACTAACACTACTTTATTAGCCAAGGGCTGGCACCCAGCCTAATATTGCATTAGGATTTATTAATAATTAGGCTGTTAAGTAGGCAGAGTTAATATATGCTAGCAAATATTAACGCTTCCCTATACCATTGTCTGCATTTATAGAAGAGAAGTATCGCTAGCAGCTTACGCATCTATATAATAGGAAAACGCCTAATACCTTCTAGGAGACACTTATAATAGATTCCCTAGAAAGTATAGCTCCTCTACTTGTCTTATAGCGACATCGCGATACCTATAGCGATCAGTTAATTAAGCAACTAAAGAGTATAGTTAAGGCAGTTAGGAGTACCCACAAGAATAATCTAGCGTAGAGACAGGCAAAAGATGCTCAGGGTGGGGCCTTAGTAATACACAAGTTGCTAAAGCAGCCGTCCACACCAGCGGAGTATACTGCGCATATTCGGCGACGGGACGATAGCCTTGCCGTCCAGGTTACTATACAGGAGGCAGTATAGAGCGTAGTAGACTTACCAGCTTCGCCACTTAGAAATTAGGTCACTAGCAGGATTAGCGCGCTAGGCTCTTTACCTAGTACTCCACTTCCGGCTATACCGGAGGGTATTGAACGCGCGGTATAGGTACTTAAGAATATTTAGAGACTGATCTCTACGCCTATAACACATAGTACGTCCGCTATAGGCTCTTAGGATGTCGCTACTCCTAACACTTAGGATACTGCAGTTCTTAACTCCCAAAATACGGCTAGTCTTAATTCTCAAGTCGTTGCTATTCTTAATTCTCAGCCCGCCGTTCTAGCTACATCCCAGTCACAGGTAGTCTTAACGCCTAGCCGGAAAAGACAAGCCAGTAACTAAAGGGACTCGCCTGCTAAATATCAGACAGTTATATAGGAGAGGGATGCAAATATAGATGCAGTACTTATATTTACTCCAAAAACTAAATCTAGGCGTGTTAGAAAAGCAACACCAAGAGGTAAAGAGAATTTCCTTATAGAATCGTAGATAGAGATAGCTTAGGGTTTTATATAATAGCGCGTTCTAATTAGTCCAGGAGTTGGCAGGAGTTGGTAGGAGTTGGCAGGAGTTGGCAAAAGTTGGCAGGAGTTGGTAAGAGTTAGTAGGAGTTGGTAAGAGTTTGCGATTTTATATAGAATCTTACCTGTTAACCTATAACCTCTACTTAAAATATTATAACGTGTTCTAATTAGCCTAGGAATTTATAGGAGTCTTCTAATTAGTCTAGGAGTTTACAGGAGTCTTTAGAAGTTTTGCGCTAGTAACTTAATTAATAATATAAGGTGAATAAGTGTTAGATTATGGTAAATATTTATAAAGGTAAAGTAGATAAGCTAGTACTTATAGTTATCTACGCCCCCTATTTCTCTCTATAACACTAATACTAATAATGACTCTCCCTATAGCCTAGGTGCTTTTGCACCTAGTAAACTTTCCAATTAGTAAGAAAGCCATTCTCGCCGCTACCTCTATACTCCATCCCGGAGCCCTACATTTAGGTCACGTCCAGCATCCTCTATAGGTATTTTCCTTGCCAAGTGGTTAATTAAAGCTTTAGCAAATTAAACCTAAGCTTCTAACTACTTCCCTACTTAAAGAGGCTGTTTACTAACTAATTCTATAGCCCTCCTCGCCCTTACCACGCTTACGCTCCCCCTATCCCCATCCCTATCCCCATCCCCCATCCCTCTCCCGTGCTGCCTCTTGGCAGCGACAACGATAATAATAATAATAACAGTGTTAGCTAGTGGCCTAATCCACTATACGTTTTGCAATGCCTTATGTCTTAAACGTTAGCTAATATAGTATATAGATTACTATTACTATTACCTCTACCTCCTCCTCTACTACTACTACCACCACTACTGCCGCTCACGGCCCCGCTGCTGCCCCTTGCTTAGGCTGGCTTCGCGGCCACCCAGCAAGTGGACTAATAGCGGCTCCCATAGAACTGGGCCCTCTATAGGAAGGCCACTATTAACTACATACCTACAGTCGCGGGCAAATGGTGGTCAGACCTTTTAGTATTAGTAGGCGCCAAGAACACCTCTTATATTAGAAGGATTATGGAGACGGAGCTAGGTAAGCAGCTTATAAAAAAGGATTAGTGCTTAGCTTGCCAAGTAAGGGATAAGGAGTGCTAGGCCTACTCTAGAAAGGGTTTCTAGTAGGTAAGCAGGCCCGGTAACGCCTGTGCTTGCTATTATATAGCGGCCCACTCTAGTGGGTGTAGTCTATTAAAGCAGCGCAAGTCCTAGAGAGGCTCACGGTCGCCACCTCCTCCCCCTTAGTCTCTTCTTCCAAAGGGGCCGCCACCGCCTCCTCCAGGAGCTAGGGGTTTGGGTATAACAGCATAAAAAGGCATAGTATAGGATTAACGGCTATAGCAGAGACTAGTATCTCTTTATAGGTAAGCTTTAATCTCATTCTAGTTAGTTTAGATCCTATATAGGTAAAGAAGCCGGTATCCTAGGCGGGCCTAACTATAAGTTATCCTTTATAGGCAACTATAAGGCGTTATAAAAGCCCTTATTCTACTTCCTATTTAGGTTTAGGTTAGAGGGGTATCTAGTATAAATAGATAAAAAAAGCAAGTATAGCGGGCCTCTGCTCTGGTATAGATAGATAGAGAGAGTAAGTATAGCGGGCCTCTGCTCTAATATAGATAGGCGAAGAGAGTAAGCATAGTAGGCCTCTACTCTAGTATAGATGGATAGAGAGAGTAAGTATAGCGGGCCTCTACTCTGGTATAGGTAGACAGAGAGAGCAAGTATAGCGGGCCTCTGCTCTAAAGTAGTAGTATTAAAATAGAGGTTGTTTTTATTCTGCCGCTTAAACATGCCATAACTATTTCTATTCCCTTAAAGTATATAAGCTTACAGCCTAGCGCGCGCTCTAATTAGTCTAGGAGTTTATAGCAGTTTACTAAAAGACCTTTAGGAACAACAATAATAATAGGGAACTTAGCGCGCGTTCTAATTGACCTAGGAGTTTACAGCAGTTTGCTAAAAGACCTTAGGGAACAACAGTAGTAAGGGGCTTAGCGCGCGCTCTAATTGGCCCAAGAGTTTATAGCAGTTTAGGTAATATCTAGGCAAGGAGCTTAAAAGACATCTAGCTCCTAGCCTATATTTTAGTTAGAGGTAAGATCCACCTTATCTAACCTATTGCCGATAATGTTAGTAAACTCTTATATATCCATAAAGCTAGTTAGGTCATCAGTATCTAAAAGAGGATAGGAAGCAGTAGCCAAATGTGGGTCCTATATATAGAGCTAGTTAAACTGCTCAATCCTCTCCACTAAAACGTCTATACTGGTATAGAGAATATTATAAGAGTTAAATAGCTATAAGCCTGCCAGCTACCTAGGGTCTCACGGTATAGCTAGATCACTTAAATAGATTATATAAGTAAGTAGGAACATGTTAAGTTCTATAGAAGCCTATATATAAGCACCCAACATCTCCTCGCTAAATATATGCTCTATCTTACTACGCACCATCCTAACCGTCGCGTTTAATAGACATACTCGGTTAAATATAATATTAGTATTATAGGTAGAGTTCTTATAACACTTTATCTTAATTTTATAGCTGCCGTTTAGGTGCTCTAGTCCAAGATTAACGGCCTTATATATATTAGGAGACCTAAGCCAGTTTATAACCCCCGAAGCTAGTATTACATACTAGAGTTCAGGCGAATTTACTAAAGTAAGATTCCACCGATAGAACAGCATCTCGCGGCCGTAATTATGCTATAACGCGCCAAAGAAGTAGACAATAAGGGGGTCAATAAGCCGTCATAGCATACCCACATTGGCATATTTAACGGCATGCCAAACAGTAAGAAGTAGCTCAGCTTCTTAAAGCAGGCGACACATTATCCAAAACTCAATATCACCATACGCACGCCTACTCAAGTCCACACCACTCTATACTTTAATAGTAAAAGTAGTAGACTAAATATCCTCAACTATTTCTAGGAACCGCTCTAGTATAAGGCAACCAATCGCCTAAGTGACATTCTCTATATATTCCAACAATAACGGATTAAATAGGTCAGACAGTTTAGGTATTATAGTAAGAAGACCTCAACACTATATAGCCGTATAGAAGAGGGCTGTTACGCGCGCTATAAAGCCCTACTTAACAATCGGTACCACTTAATGGTACTTAGCGTTCTCCTATATAAATGGTGCACAATTCCATAGAGTAACATTAGATCTTAGACAATAGTGCGCCTCCTCTTAATAGTCCTTAGGCGCCAAATGCGTGCACATAATAGTGTTGCATAGGTTTATCTTAATATAGAACCACAAAGGTATACCAAAGAGCCAGTCCTAACGGTTAAAAGGATAACCCGCGTAGGCCTATTCCTATTTTACTAACCTAATATAATACGCAGTAAGCTGGTCACTATAGGCAAGCCAGAGCCGATTAGTAAAGTCATTATATATAAAGCTATAGGGGTCATCCAGAGCCTAAAGTCCAAGCTAGTTAAGGAAGATATTCTTATAGACGCCATATATACCCTAAATAGTACCCTTATCTTCCATTATAGTACCAAACTGCCAAAACTTAGTCTTCCTGGTGTTAATACAGTATATACTTAGCATTTAAGGAAAAAGATTACTTTTAGCAAAGACACGCTCTACCCCATATAGATAAACCCCCTTTATTATATTGGCGATAAGGTAATAGCTAATCTTTACTATTAACTCGTCTCCAATAAAGCTAGGTAATCGGAAGATATCATTAAGTTACAGCGGTTTTATTAGATTATATATTAATTGGTATAGCCCAGACAAAGGTAATTCTGGACAAAATATAATAGTAGCGGTTATTAGCGAACGCATAATAGACGTATAACCAAGCAATTTATCACATTTTATGTCCTTAAAGTTCACATTATTATATACAACCACTATTTGTAGGTTGTGCGCTAGGGTCTTAAAATGCCTCTATAAATATTAGCCCCTAAAGAAGTCTATAGGAGCCCTTCTAATTAACCTAAGAGTTTATAGAAGTTTATAGGAGCTCTTCTAATTGGCCTAGAAGTTTACAGAAGTTTATAGAAGATAGATATAAGATAATTAACATACCTCTACCTCCTTAGCAATACTATTTATAATGCAATTTACCAAATAGTAGCTATAACATAGCCTAAAGCCAGATAGCGTTTTAAACACCCTTCTTTTTACCCCAGAGCCTATAAGATAGATATCTACAAGTAAAGTAAAGAAATTCAACCACTTCTTAGCTCTAAAAAAACAGATTATACTAGTAATAGCATATACCTACCTAACTAAAGCATCCTAACTCTCTGCCTTCTAACCTTCTACTTTCTAGCCTCCCGCTTTCTAACCTCCTGCCTTCTAACCTCCTATCTTCTAACCTCCCGCCTAATAACTTGCTTTGTGGGCGCGCTGGTTACCAAGAAGCTATAGCAAAGTTACATACCATATTAGGGCAATATCTCGCATAGTACAGAAGGCGACTTTAAAGTCTAGGTCCTTTATATTCAATATCCTATCAAATATATTAAAGTATGGCTCCTAGATAAGACGGTCTAGCTCTACAGTAAAAGACCCTACTAGTATAACTGCCCCTTAAATATAGCTAAGTTGCGGATTTTTTATAACTGCATCTAATAATACTTACTGTTGTCTTTTAATGCGATCATACTAACAGTGCCTAATTATAACCCCCCTATTATCTGCATTGTCTGCTCCAACCCAGGCAGATAGGAATAATACAAAGGTCCAACCCTTTTATTTTAGGGTATTAACCACAGCTTATAACTTCTTCGCGCGCCTCCGCTATCTTATGCTTCAGTTTAATAAGGGAGGTTCGGGCTTGCTAGTATTAGGTTAGCTATTATTATCCATTTAGTTATCGCTATTAAAGGAATCCTTAGACATATTAATAAAGTATTCTAGCGGGCTAGAAAGACTAGACTGGCTAGAGTAGCTAAATAGAGGACTCTAAGTATCCTGCTTAGATAGACGCCCATTAGGGGCACAGTCGGGCTCCATTACAGATGCAATATATAGAGTAAGAGATAAGCTTTTAAATGGAGGTATTAGCGAGCTAAGTAGCGCTATATTAGGGGGCGATATACAACGTTAAAGGCGATCGAACTGTTATCTACCAGTGAGGCTATACAGCCCTTACAAAAGGCGCCTATAATCCCTCAGACCCTCGGAGAGGAATCCACCTCAGCGCTCTATAATTGGCTACTAAAGCTAGCGCAAGCGCTAACGCTCGTGGCGTACATTAGGCTGCGGCCCCGGTCGCTAATTGGCTCAGGAGTTTACAGGAATCACAGGGGTTACAGAGATATAGCGGTGCCAGCCGCTGATTGGCTCAGGAGTTTGCAGAAAGTGAGGTGGATTTTCTCTCCAAGAGTCTAAGTTAACTAAGATAACCTATACATAGATCCTCACACGACATCGTTTGTCAATAATACACAGTCACAGTTACCTCGTTGACCCTCTGCACGTACTGTGACAGTATGTCATGTCATCACCTACGCCCCTGGTAGGGCTTGTTTCCACCTCCGTTCCAAAGCTTCATTTCCAAAGCTACGACCCTACCCCGGGCGGGATTCTTACCCTCGTTCCACGTCAACACCGACCCAGTAAAATCTCTGTCGAATCCATTCGAGTTCCCGAGCCGATATCCTCCTCCCTGTATCTACAC